>Ga0247843_1004256_pt1 | contig 21694 bp, 19 predicted proteins | sample LaCruzMarch2017__FD_192420 | JGI IMG/M metagenome (GOLD analysis project Ga0247843, IMG submission 192420) | Freshwater microbial communities from meromictic Lake La Cruz, Castile-La Mancha, Spain - LaCruzMarch2017_8m | ecosystem: Environmental > Aquatic > Freshwater > Lake | place: Spain...
GATATTTAGCCGCGGCAGGCCTGGGTTCTCGTCGGGGGTGTGAAATTCTCATCACCGAAAGACGCGTCCGAATCAATAAACGTCAGGCGGAAAGTCCGGCGGAGCGTGTCCCGGAAGGCGCTCAAGTCACGGTGGATGGGCGGCCGATTCGTGCCTCGCAAGCGGTCGTCATCGCCCTGCATAAGCCAAGGGGAGTCGTTTGTACCGCTTCAGCCCAGGACAAGAGACCGATTATTACCGATCTGATGCCGAAAACCTTCGGAAGACTTTTCACCGTGGGCCGGTTAGACGCCGAGAGTGAGGGCTTACTGCTCCTGACCAATCAGGGAGATTTGGCCCAACGACTGGCTCACCCCAAAAATAAGGTGGAGAAGGAGTATCGGGTGAAGTTAGATCGGGTGCCGGATGTGGCGGCGTTAAAGCAGTTAGAGAAAGGGGTTCGACTCGAGGAAGGCATGGCGCGAGCGGAGCGGATTCAGCTTCTGGGCGGCAAGGAGGTGAGGATGGTTTTGCGGCAGGGCATGAAAAGACAGATCCGATTGATGTTCCGTTGCCTTGGTTTTACTGTGGAGAGGTTGAAACGGACACGGATCGGAGGGTTGGAGCTGGGCCAGTTGGTCCCAGGGGGGTGGCGTGTTCTTTCGGCGCATGACCAGAGGAAGTTGGAGGTGAAGACGTGAGGTCGGCCGGAAAGGGAAGATTTTCGGGTCAAGCCAACCCCTTGGCGGCGAAGTTCAGCCGATCGGTCCACTTTGACCAGCGGTTGGCGCGGTATGATCTGAGGGGAAGCCGGGCCCACGCCACGATGTTGGGTCGGATCGGGGTACTGACACGGAAAGAGGTGGCGGCGATTGTGCGGGGATTGGACGGGATGGAGCGGGAGATCGTGGCCGGAAAGTTCCGTTGGAAAGATTCCCTCGAGGATGTGCATATGAATTTAGAGGCAGCGCTGACGGAGCGGGTGCCGGCGGGGGCGAAGTTGCACACGGGCAGAAGCAGGAATGATCAGGTGGCAACCGATTTGAGATTATGGCTGCGGGACCAGATTGCGGGGGATGGAGCAGCCATCCGAACGTTGCAGAGAGTTCTGGTGGGGCTGGGAGAAAAAAATCGAGAGGTGATTTTGCCCGGATATACCCACCTGCAGAGAGGGCAACCGGTGACTTTGGCGCATCATTTCTTGGCTTATGTGGAGATGTTGGAGCGGGATCATGGAAGATTGCTGGATGCGGCGAAGCGAGCGGATGTGATGCCCTTGGGCTCGGGGGCGCTGGCGGGGAGCACACTGAAGTTAAATCGGGAGATGACCCGAAAGTTGCTCGGGTTTGGCTCGATTTCGAAAAACTCGATGGATGCGGTGGCGGATCGGGATTTTCTGGTGGAGTATTTGGCGGCGGCGGCGCTGGTGGGCGTGCATCTTTCGCGGTTGGCCGAGGATCTCATTCTATTTTCATCGGCGGAGTTTGGTTTTATGCGGTTTGGGGAAGCTTTTACGACGGGGTCGAGTCTGATGCCGCAAAAGCGGAATCCGGATATGGCGGAGTTGGTTCGAGGCAAGAGTGGCCGGTTGCTGGGTCATCTGGTTTCCCTGCTGACGGTGTTGAAGGGGTTGCCGCTGACGTACAATCGGGATTTGCAGGAGGATAAGGAGTGCGTCTTTGATGCGGCCGATACGTTGCGGAGCTCTTTGGAGGTGATGGCGGCCGCGGTGGATTCTTTGGAGGTGGATGCAGGGGCGTGTCTCTATGCGGTGTCTGCGCCCGAGTTGCTGGCGACCGATGTGGCGGATGCTTTGGTCAAGGCGGGGCTTCCTTTTCGGAAAGCGCATCAGGTGGTGGGGGCGGCGGTGAGGCAGGCGGAGGAGACGGGCACGCGGATCGACCGCTTCAGTCACGAGGTATGGGAGAGTCTGGCTCCGGGGATGGGTCGGGTGGCGGAGGAGATTTTGGTAGGATCTCCCTTGATGAGATTGAAGAAAGCTTTGCAGGCGAGGAGTGCGGTGGTGGGAGCGCCGAGTTTTAGCGGTGTGCAGAAAGAGCTTCAGCAGTGGAAAAAAAGGCTGCGGTAAATCAAACGCGCCGAAGCGCTTCTTCGGCCTCAGGAGGGGGGGGTCCGCCCAAGCGATCGGGCAACAGCCCGCATCTGGACATACCGCCTCGGACGAGAAATGTGCTCATCGTTATCGCGTTGGCCGGAATGATCTGCGCCGCGATTGGGAGTTTGATGGCTCCCCAAGGAAAGGCAGTGGAGGCGGACAAAATTGTTCACTTTGTCGGCTACACCATGTTGGGGATGTTAATGATCATGGGGCTTCGCCCACTTCTTTGGCCGGTGGGGTTGATCTTGGTGGCGGGGATGAGTGCGGCGCTGGAATTAGTTCAACCGATCTTTGGAAGATCGACCGACTGGTCGGGAGATTTTGTGACGAACTGCATGGCCGTGGGGGTGGGAGGGGCGGTTGGAACGATCGGGAGATTTTTGTGGTCGTACCTGCAAACCGAGGCAGTCAACGCGCAGATTCGAAAAGCAACGGTAGGGTTTGCCGACGGGCAAGTGATTTTTCGGCAGGGAGATGCCAGCGATAAGTTTTATATTATTCGAAGTGGGCAGGTGGTGATTACGAGGGAGGCCAATGGAGTGACGAGTGAGCTGGCGAAGGTCGGGCCAGGAGAGGTGGTGGGAGAGATGGGGGTGTTGCAAGGTTTGTCGAGAGTGGCAACGGCGACGGCGAAGGGGAAGTGCTGGCTGTATGGGATGACGTTGCCGGATCTGGTGGATAAGAGGTCGGATGGGCAAGATCATCCGGGCAGTGTCGTCGCAAGGGTGTTGGCCCAGCGTTTAAAGAAATCGATGGAGAAGTTGGAGCAGGGGCAGAAGGAGTTTGGCATTGCCTTGGAAAGTGCTCAGGCGGCGGTGCAAGCGGCCAAGGCGGTTCAGCCCGTGGCGAGAGCGGCCAGTGAAAAAGGGCCAGGTATTCAAGTTCAGATCCGGATGGGCTGGAGAAGTGGGGAGGAGGTGAGCTGGTCGGCGGATGAGAGCACGCACAGTTTGCCGTTGGCTTTCGGGCGGGCGCCTGGTCCGACGGGGCTAGTGGGAACGGAGCAGATTTTAGTGGAGGAGAGTGCGCCGGAGCGGTTGGGACCGCTGCAATTTCTGGTCGAGGTGCAGGATGGGGTGGTGGTGTTGCGAGATGAGCAGAGTCCTTATGGGACAGAGGTGAGCGGGATTTCGATTGGGGCGGGGACAGGGGTGTCGCAGATCGAGTTGCCGGCGGGGCAACACGTACTGGTGGCGGGGGGTGAGGGTTCGCCCTATGTGATGGTTTTACAGATTCCGGCCTTGGGGTAAGAGGGCGAGGGCGCGGCGGTGGGGGGCGGGTAGGGTGGCGGCGGCGAGGTCCGCGGGGGAGTACCATCGACCAGTCAACCGCAGTGGGGGCTGGGAGAGTTCATAAATGGAGGCGGTGATTTTATAACGGGTAAAGGGGTAGGTGATTTGGCCGAGGAGTCGACTAGATTTGGGTTTGTGGGAGGAGGTGGGGAGAAGGGAGAGAGATTTCCATCGGTTGGCGGGGTGTTGGCGGGTTAGCCAGATGGAGCGGTGACGGCGGACGATGAGGATATTTTCGCGGAGAGAGGTGGGAGTGGGTCGAGTTTTTGGAGTTTGGGGGAGGTGGTGGCGAGAGGGGCAGATTTTGTTGAGAGGGCAGGATGGGCAGAGGGGATTTTTGGGCAGGCAGATGAGGGCGCCTAACTCCATCAAGGCTTGGTTATGGGTGCCGGGGTCCTTTTGGGGGACGAGGGTAGCGGCGGCGCCACGGAGTTGAGAAAGGGAGGGGGATTGGCGCCGGCAGGCGAGGAGTCGGCCCAGGACGCGGGCGACGTTTCCGTCGAAGGCGGGTGCGGGGACATGAAATGCGATACTGGCGATGGCGCCGGCGGTGTAGGGTCCGATGCCGGGGAGTTGTTGGAGTTTTTGGGGGTCGGAAGGAAGTTGGCCGGTGGGGAGGCGGAGGACGGCTTTGGCGAGAGAATGAAGATAACGAGCCCGACGATAGTAGCCGAGCCCCTCCCAGTGGCGGAGAACGAGGGATTGGGGGGCGCGAGCGAGGGCGGACCAGGTGGGGAAGCGACGAAGCCAGCGGTGGTAGTAGGGAAGAACGGTGGCGATACGGGTTTGTTGGCACATGAATTCGGAGACGGCGATATGGTAGGGGGTGGGTGAGGCGCGCCAGGGGAGAGGTCGTTGATGGTGGCGGAACCAGCGGTGGAGGAGGGGAAGAGCGCGTTGGATTTTAGAATCGATGAGTGAGCGGGAGGACCTAGGGTGCAAGGACATGGCGGACACGATGTTTACCCATAAGTTGACCGAGGCCCAAGTCTTGCGCTTGCGGGAGATGGTGACGGAGAAGGGATTTAAATTGGGGCCGCTGGAGTACGGGCACTTTTCGGCACGGAAAGGAAAGTGTGTCTTGCAGATGTATCTGAGTGGGAAGTTGGTCGTGGCGGGGAAGGAGGCGCGGGAGTTTGTCGAGTTTGTCTTGGAGCCGGAGATATTGGGGGAGGCACGGTTGGGGTATGAAAAGGTGCGGAATCCAGAGATGTATCAACCCCACTTTGGCATCGATGAAAGTGGAAAAGGGGATTTGTTTGGGCCGTTGGTGGTGGCGGGAGTGTATGTGGATGAGGACACGGCGGATCGTTTGGTGGAGATCGGCGTGCGGGACAGTAAAACGATTACGACCGACAAGAAAATCGGCGAGCTCGCGGAGGAGATTCGCAAAACGGTGCGGGGCGGGATGGAGGTGGTGGCGATCGGGCCGGCGCGTTACAGCGAGCTTTACCAAAAATTTGGGAATCTGAACCGGATGTTGGCCTGGGCGCACGGCAAGGTGATTGCGAATTTGCACGCGAAGGTGCCGAGCTGTCCGCGGGCGTTATCGGATCAGTTTGCGAATCCCCGCTTGATTGAAGGGGAGTTGCGAAAGCAGGAGGTGGAGATTCAATTGGAGCAGAGGACCAAGGCGGAGAGTGATATTGCGGTGGCGGCGGCCAGTATTTTGGCCCGAGCCGAGTTTGTGCAGGCGTTAGGCAGGCTTTCGATGGAGGCGGGAGTGGAGTTATCGAAAGGAGCGGGTGCGGGGGTGAAGAAGCAAGCGACGGAAATTTTTGCCAAGCAGGGGAGAAATGGATTGGCTAAGCTGTGCAAAACACACTTTCGAACTTTTGCGGAGGCGGTGGGAGATCCGGTGGCGCCCAAGGTGGCGTGGAAAAGAGGAAGGGGGACGGGCGAGTGACTTCAGAGGGGAAAATACCTAAATAATTGACCTGTAAAATTTTACTTGGATGCCTTACGGAAAGTGCCTACATATAGCGAGATATGGAAAACCTGACCAAAAGAGACCTAGTGGTACGGATCAGCAATGAGACCAATCTCGTCCAACAAGACGTGTTGAAGGTCATCCAGTTTACGCTGGATCACATCAAGGAGTCCCTGTTGAAAGGGGATGCAGTGCAGCTGCGAAACTTCGGGGTGTTTGAAATTAAGATCCGTAAAGCACGAGTCGGTCGGAATCCGAACAAACCGGAAACGGACGTACCGATTCCGGCCCGAGCGGTGGTGAAGTTCAAGGCGGGCAAGGAGATGAAGGCGGAATTGATTCGCAATTCCACCAAGTTGGCAGCGATTGTCTCCGCCGCAGGGAACAGTTCATCCTCGGCGGAGTCTTGACCGAGCGCTCCGGGGGCGGAGCGACAGAATGACGGGTCAACCCCTCCCGGGGTTTAGGGACTTTTTTCCCCCAGAGCATGCGGCTTTGCGGGTGATCTTTCAGGCGTGGCGTGAGGCATCGCGTTGCAGTGGATTTACGGAATATGAGGGGCCTGAATTAGAGTCCTTGGAGTTGTATACGGAAAAGTCGGGCGAGGAGATCGTGGGGCAGTTGTACCATTTTCAAGACAAGGGAGAGCGGGAGGTGGCTTTGCGTCCGGAGATGACGCCGACCTTGGCGCGGATGGTGGCGAGTCAGCACCGGAATTATCGCAAACCGATCAAGTGGTTTAGCATTCCGAGGTTGTTTCGCTATGAGCGACCGCAGAAGGGGCGGCATCGGGAGCACTACCAGTGGAATTGCGACATCGTGGGGGAGAAAAGCGTGATGGCGGAGGCGGAGTTGATTGGGACTTTGTGCTTGGGTTTATCGCTGCTGGGTTTGAGTGCAAAAGATGTGGTGGTGAAGGTGAGTGATCGGAGCTGGTGGGATTCATTTTTAGAAAAGGAGGGAGTGGGGGAGGCGGAGAGGCCGGGAGTTTTACGGCAATTGGACCGGTTGGAGGGAGCGACGGCGGAGCAGAGGCGAGAGAAGTTGGGGGGGCTAGCGGCGGCGGTGGAGGCGGTGTGGCAGGGCAAGAGTGAGGATTCGGCGGTACTGCAAGAGGTGCACCGTGGGGTGAGGGGATTGGGGTATGGGGATTGGTGCGAGACCGATTATCGGGTGGTACGCGGGCTGGCTTACTACACGGGGGTGGTTTTCGAAGTGCACGATCGGGCGGGGAAGTTGAGGGCGGTGGCGGGGGGAGGGCGGTATGATGGTTTGTTGAAGCGTCTGGGCGGGGAGGATTTGCCGGCGGTGGGATTCGGCATGGGAGACGCCGTCCTGGCGGAGCTTTTACGCGAGAAGGGCATGGCTACGCCGAAAGTGGGCGGGGCGGAGATCTTTGTCGTGGCGGAAAGGGCGGAGCAGGAAATGGCTTGGGACGTGGTGGGGCAGTTGCGGCGGGGTGGATTTTCGACCGACTACGATCCTGGCGCAGGGAAGTGGGGCAAACAGTTGGAGATGGCGGAGGCCAAAGGGGCGCGCTGGGCGCTTCTCGTGGGGCGAGAGGTTGCCGAGGGGAAATTAGGGTTGAAGGAGTTGGCGACGCGAAAGCAGTCGGAGATACGTTGGCGCAAGGATGCGGCGGGAAAGATTTGCCTTGAGCCGACCCCGGGGGAGTGGGCGAAGGTGTTGGGATCATGAAACGGACGCACACTTGCGGGGGACTTCGAGCCAAGGATGCTGGGCAAAAGGTAAGTCTGGCCGGTTGGGTATCGGGCCGGCGGGATCATGGGGGAGTTATTTTTATCGATTTACGAGATCGGGAGGGGCTAACGCAGGTGGTGTTCAATCCTTCGCTGGCGGCAGAGGTCTCGGCTATGGCGCACACCTTACGGGCAGAGTTTGTCGTGCACGTGGAGGGCCAAGTTTCCCCCCGACCAGAGGGAACGAAAAACTCGGCTCTGGCCACGGGGGAGGTGGAGGTTTTGGCGGAAAAGCTGGAGATTTTGAATGGGAGCGAGACCCCTCCTTTCCCTTTGGATGAGGCCGGGGTGAATGAGGACTTGCGATTACGATATCGGTATCTGGATTTGCGCCGACCCGCGATGGCCCAGGCTTTGCAAGCGAGACACCGAGCCGCTCTGGCCATCCGGCACCATTTGAGCGAGCAAGGATTTTGGGAGATTGAGACGCCAATTCTTTTTAAGAGCACCCCCGAGGGAGCGCGGGAGTATTTGGTGCCTTCGCGGCTGAATCCAGGGAAGTTTTATGCGCTGCCGCAATCGCCACAGCAGTTTAAGCAGCTGCTGATGGTGGGTGGAGCCGAGAAATATTTTCAGATTGCCCGATGTTTTCGGGATGAGGATTTGCGGGCAGATCGTCAGCCAGAATTCACCCAGATCGATATCGAAATGTCGTTTATCGGTCGGGAGGATATTTACCGACTGATTGAGGGGTTGATTCAGCGCGTCTGGAAAGAGGTGAGTGGGGTCGAGATTCCAACGCCCTTTCCTCGGGTGCCGTTTCGGGAAGCGATGGAGACGTATGGGGTGGACAAGCCGGATCGACGTTATGGGATGAAGTTGGCTGATTTCACCGAGGTGTTCCGCGGATCGACCTTTAAGGTCTTTCAATCGGCGGTGACGGCGGGTGGGGTGGTGAAAGCTTTCAATGCCAAAGGATTGGCGTGTATTACCGCGGGTCAGATTGAGGATTTGACCAATCTGGCAAAAGCCCATGGGGCGAAGGGTTTGGCTTGGATCAAAGTGGAGCAAGGGGAGTGGAAATCACCGATCGTGAAGTTTTTCAATGAGGGGGAGAAGAAAGCTTTGACGGAGAAGTTGGCGGTAGAGGAGGGGGATCTTTTGCTTTTTGGGGCGGACCAGTGGTTGTCGGCCTGTGAGGTGCTGGGTTTCGTCCGAATTCGCTGCGCCGAATACCTTGAAAAACTGGGTAAGTTAACACTGGACGCAAAGAAATTGGATTTTCACTGGGTGGTGGATTTTCCCCTCCTGCGGAAAGACCCCGAACATCCTGCTTTGGTGGCGAGTCACCATCCTTTTACCGCTCCGGTGGAGGAAGATCTCCCTTTGCTACAGAGTCATCCGGAACAAGTGAGGGGACAGCATTATGATCTAGTCTTAAACGGGGTGGAGTTGGGGGGTGGTAGTATTCGGATTCATCAGGGCAAGGTGCAGGATCAGATGTTTCGGGAGATTCTCAAAATCCCACCGGAGATCGTGACGAGCCGGTTTGGCTATATGATCGAAGCGCTGCAATTTGGGGCGCCCCCGCATGGCGGAATTGCTTTGGGGTTTGATCGTTTGATGGCACTTCTTTTGGGACAGGCGAGCATTCGGGATGTCATTGCCTTTCCGAAGAATGCCCGCGGTCAAGATGTGATGAGTGGAGCGCCGGCGGAGGCGACGGCGAGGCAGTTGAAGGAGATTCACATTAAGAGCGAGGGACCTGCCCAAGGGTAATTCGGTCGCTTGCGAAAGCGGGGAAGTCCGCTACGATTAATTGATGTCAAACACGGCCAAACCTAAAATTATTGCGTATCTGAAACCTCACTGCGGATGGAGTCGTGGGGTTCGGGCGGTGATGGAGAAGTACAACCTTCCTTTTGAAGATCGGGATATCTGGAACGATATCCACCAACGGGTGGAGATGATTCAGAAGAGTGGACAAGAGCTTTCTCCCTGTGTGGAGATTAACGGAAAGATGTTGGCCGATGTGAGTGGGGACGAGGTGGAGGCGTGGATGTTGGAGCAAAAACTAGTTCAGCCGAGCGGAGGGCAGGTGGCGGTGCCCACCGATCGGGGCTGTTCCGATGAGGAGCACGCGGCGCAGAGGGGCGAAATCCCGGTTCATTTCAAAGGGTAGAATGATTCGACTCTTATTCGCTTGTCTGGCTCTTGGATCTACGGGGCTGGTGGCGGAAGAGGGAAAGCCCGCCGCGGTGATTTCGGTGGCGGAGGCGGCCCAGCAAGTCGGGCAAGAGGTTACGGTAAAAGGCAGGGTCGAAGGGCAGAGGACAAGCAAGTCGGGGCACACTTACATCAACTTCGGGGGCAAGTACCCGAACCATGTCTTTAGCTGTTTTTTGAGTGCGAAAAATTTTACCGAGCCTGTTCCGTCCTTTGCAGGCAAAGAGATTGAGGTGACGGGAGTGATCACGATGTACGAGTCGAAACCTCAAATGGAGGTGACATCCTTGAGCCAGATTCGGGTTTTGGAGGAGTCTCCGGCCGGAACTCCAGCACCTAAGCCAAGCGAGCCAGCATCTTGAGGTTACTAGTGAACCTTTGGGCGATTCCGATTGCCCTCGGATGGCAAACTCGCGTATGTTCAAGGCGATGCCCACAGAGATTGAAAGTGAAAAAGTAGACAAAATGGACGATGTCTCTGCTCTGGATCCCAAGGCACAGGAAAAAATCAAACCTCTCGTTCCCAAGGCCTATTGCCGTCACCGGAGTTGGGGGGTGGGTCAGATTGTAGAAAAAGATGATGCGCTGGGCTCGTTCTTGATCGATTTTCGGAGCAAAAAAGGGCACTCGATGGAGTTTGGCTATGCCGCGGAAGCACTGAAGCACTTACCCGACGAGCATTTTGAAGCACGGATTTTGCGTGAGCCTGAGACAATCCGAACCATGGTTCGGGATCAAGTGGCGGATCTTCTTAAATTGGTGGTGGAAAGTTTGGGCAAAGAGGCGACGGTGGCTCGCTTGGAGGAGTCGATGGTCCCGCATCTTTTCGCGGCGGATGGTTGGAAAAAATTCTGGGAAGCGGCTAAGCGGGCGATGAAAAAAGATCCCCGCTTTGTCATTCCGGGGAAGCGCCATGAGCCGATACAGTACATGGAATCGGCCCCCGAATCGAAAGGGGGTGGGGTCGAGGAGTTGCGGGAGGCGGTCGGCGCGAAGCGGGTCATTGAGGTTTTGGAAAAGCTGCAAAAGAACAAAAGCAGTGGGGATTGCAAGGCGATGGCGGAGGAGGCATTTCGACTGGTGGATGCGGCCGCGCAAAAAATTCCCAAAAGTCAGATTAGTCAGGTGGCGGAGTTGGCTTTGGCGCGCTCGGAGTTTGCCGAATCGGCCGGGCTACCGGCGGAGATCGGACCGGTGCTCAAGGGCATTCTTCCCTTGGAACCCCATCGGATGGCGATCGTCATTGAAGCGTTGCCCGCGGGCAAAATGCCACGGTTCGCCGAGTTGGCTTGTTTGCAGTTAGGGGAAAGGTGGACTGAGCTTTTCTTTGCTCTTTTGCCTAGGGCATCGGGTCGATTAATGGATGCGATTACCGCGCGATTTAAAAAAGCCAATCGCCTAGCCGAATTGGAAGGAGCTTTGGATCGTCTTTTGCGGGAACGCCTAACTCACCCCGATCTCATTGTCTGGCTCTGCCGGAATCGGACGGGTGAGCTGGCTAAATTGGCCAATCCATCCCTCTTTCTAACCGCACTGAACGTTTTAGAGAAAGAGCAGCTATCGGAGTCTAGTCGAGGCTCTCGTCTCCGGGATCTTCTTTTAGAGGACAAAGAGCTCATTCGGGATTTACTGGCCCCGTCCTCGCCGGAGGAGGTTCGGGATGTGACGCGCTCGGCCTTGGCCTCGACCGCGTTTGAGGAGTTAGACAAGCGCTCGCTGATTGGGGCGCTGGTGAAACTTTATCCCCAAGTGGGCTCGATGGTGGCGGGGGAAAATCGCACCACCGTGGTGGAAGCCCCCATCGTGAGCTGGGAGAGCTTGGAAAAGAGAAAGTCGGAGTTAGAGGAGATCACCACGAAAAAGATTCCGGCGAACAGCAAGGAGATCGGGGTGGCGCGTTCTTATGGGGATTTGAAAGAGAATCATGAATTTAAAGCGGCCAAGGAGATGCAGGCGGTTCTGATGAGACGGAAGTCGGAGTTGGAATCGATGATTGTTTCCGCCCAAGGGACTGACTTTAGCGGGGTGAAGGGGGATGAAGTCGCGATCGGCACGGTGGTGGAGTATGAGAGTGCGGAGGGGGGCGAGAAAAAGACGGTAACGATTTTAGGGGCTTGGGATAGCGATCCTGAAAAAGGGATTTTGTCCTACCAAACGGCGGTAGCGCAGGCTCTGGTTCGGCGCAAGGTGGGTGACACGGCCGAGTTGCCGAGCGAAAAGGGTCCGAAAACGGCGGTGACCATCCGCTCCATTCGGCCTTTTAAGAGTTAACCCCTCCAGGTCTCGGTTCCCGATGAAAACGAAAATTCGTAGCGTGACGGCACGGGAGGTGATCGATTCCCGAGGCAACCCGACGCTCGAGGCGGATGTTATTTTAGAAGGTGGGGCGATGGGGTCGGCCATGGTGCCGAGTGGAGCCAGCACGGGGATTCATGAAGCACTGGAGTTAAGGGATGGGGATGCGAAACGGTATGGCGGTAAAGGGGTGCTGCAGGCGGTTGCCAATGTGAAAACGAAGATTGCTCCTGCGCTGGTGGGTCAAGATGCGGCGGACACGCGTGGCGTGGACCGGATCATGATCGATTTGGACGGGACAAAGAATAAGAAGTCTTTGGGGGCGAATGCGATCCTGGGAGTTTCTTTGGCGGCCGCGCGGGCGGCGGCCTCGGCCCATGGTCAACCGTTGTACCGCTGGTTGGGGGGAGAAAATGCCACCGTGCTGCCTGTGCCGATGGCCAATATTATCAACGGGGGCGCGCACTCGGATGCGCCAATTGATTTTCAGGAGTTCATGATTGTCCCGAAGGGTCTGCCCTCTTTTCGGGAGGCGTTACGTTGTGGGGCGGAGATTTTCGCGGCATTGAAGAAAATATTGCATGATCGAAAATTAGGGACGGCGGTGGGGGATGAAGGTGGTTTTGCGCCGAGGTTGGAGTCGACCGAGGCGGCACTTGGGGTGATCGCGGAGGCGGTGGAGAAAGCGGGCTACCGGTTGGGGGAGCAGGTCTTTTTTGCCCTGGATGTGGCCAGCAGCGAATTCTTCGACAGCAAAACGAAAGAGTATGTTTTTAAGAAATCGGATCAGCGGCGCCTGAAGGCGAGTGAGTTGGTCGACTTTTATGTGGGTCTCCAGAAGAAGTATCCGATTCTTTCGATTGAGGATGGAACGGCGGAGGAGGATTGGGACGGATGGAAAATTCTGACAGAGAAGATGGGGGCTAACACGCAACTGGTGGGGGATGATCTCTTTGTCACGAATGTGGAGTTTTTAAAGCGCGGGATTCGGGAGAAGATTGCCAACTCGATTTTGGTGAAAGTGAATCAGATTGGCAGCTTGAGCGAGACTTTGGAGGCGATTGAGTTGGCGCGCTCGGCCCGTTATTCGGCCGTGATCAGTCACCGAAGCGGGGAGACGGAGGATTCGACGATCGCGGATCTGGCGGTAGCGACCAACGCGGGTCAGATCAAAACGGGTTCCTTTTCGCGGTCCGACCGACTGGCAAAATATAATCGCCTTTTACGAATTGAGGAGGAACTTGGGGGCAAGGCGATTTATGGCGGGCAACTCAAGACTGTTTGATCCTCGGGGGGTGGGGCAAGCCCCTGCCCAGGGTCACTATTGGCGTATTCTGCAGCCTTGGGCCTATGCCATGGTGGGATTGCTCTTTGTGGCGATTGTTTTGGCCCTTTTTTATCCGGCTTGGAAAAAAGGGGAAACGATCAAACTGACGGCGGAAAAAATGCAGCGTGAACTCGACGAAAAAAAGCAGGAGCTGGCGGATTTACAGGATGAGGCGACCCGCCTGAAAGATGATCCTTATACGGTGGAGAGGATCTCTCGCGATACCATGGGGGTCGCGAAACCGGGTGAAGTGATTTTCAAATTCCAATCATATCCAACGAATGCGGTCGGGCCGGGGGAAGGCAAAAGGCAAGGGCGTAGTTCTGAGGCGATGAGAAAACCGTGAGTGAGGCGATTCGGGTGGCGGTGACTGGGGCGGCGGGCCAGATCGGTTACGGGCTGGTCTTTCGGATCGCTTCGGGTGGCCTTTTTGGGCCGGAGCAGAGAGTTCGACTGCAGCTGTTGGAGGTGCCTCCGGCCGAGAATGCTTTGCGCGGGGTGGTGATGGAGTTGCGGGATGGGGCGTGTCCTTTGGTGGAGGAGATCGTGGCCACGACTGATCCGAAACGTGCATTTGAAGGGGCGAACTGGACGCTGTGTGTGGGGAGCATTCCGCGCAAGCCAGGGATGGAGAGGGCGGAGCTGTTGGGGCTGAATGGAAAGATCTTTGTCCAGCAGGGCAAGGATTTGGCCGAAGTGGCGGCCTCCGATGCGAGAGTTTTAGTGGTGGGCAATCCCTGTAATACGAATGCCTGGATCGCGCAACAGTCGGGCAAGGGACTACCGGCGGATCGCTGGTTTGCCATGACGCGGTTGGATGAGAATCGGGCCAAGGCGAGATTGGCGGAGAAAGCGGGTGTTTCCGTGCGGGAGGTGGATCGTTTGGCGATCTGGGGAAATCACTCCACCACGATGTATCCTGATTTTACCAATGCACGGATTGAAGGAAAGGTGGCCACTCAGGTGATAACGGATCGGAGTTGGTTGGAGGGTGATTTTCTGACCTCTGTTCAGCAAAGAGGGGCGGAGGTGTTAAAGGCGCGGGGGTTGTCGAGCGCCGCGAGTGCGGCGCATGCGGCGGTGGATACGGTACGAACTCTGCATAGAGGAACTCAGCCGGGTGACTGGACCAGCGTGGCCGTTTCTTCCGATGGAAGTTATGGGGTGCCGAAGGGTTTGCTGTGCTCTTTTCCGATTGAGGCCTTGGGCAAAGGGAAGTGGAAGATTGTCCAAGGAGTAAATCTGGACGAGTTTGGGAAAAAGAAGGTTGCGGCGACGGTGGCGGAGTTGGAGGAGGAGAGAGCGGCGGCCTCGGCGGCGTTGGGTTGGTAAGAAAATCTTAGGGGTAGTTTCGGTGGGGCGGGTACCTTTTCCGTGCTAAGTTCACCTTCGAATTTTGCAGACATCTGGGCAAGAGAAGGAGCTTCAGGCACTGCGGGGGACGCTAGCTTTCGAGCGGCTGGTTTCCCAAAGTGTGGCGGGAGGGGTGTATTCATGTGGGGAGTGGCCCGAATCGGCCCAAGTTTTGTTGGCAGTGGCGTTGAGTCAGTATCGAAAGGGAAAAGGGTGGTTGGTGGTGGTGGAGAGTGTGCGAGAGCAGGAGGAGATGGCGGCGGAATTAGAGGCTTGGGGAGAAAAACCCCTGTTGATCCCGGAAAGGCATGGAGGTGGGGAGGGGGTTCGGCCGGATCCTGATCTGGAGGCAGAGTGGTTAGGGGCATTGGGAAAGTTGGTCGGGAAAGAGAGGCCGGCACTCCTGATCGTGACGCAGGGTGTCTTGCGGGCCAAGCAGCCCGACCCTGAGGCGGTGCGAAAAGGTCTGAAAGTAATACGGGTTGGGGAAGAGTTGGATCCGCTTCAATTGGTGGAGGATTTAGTGCGATCGGGGTATCGGAGTGTGGGCACGGTGACGGAGCGGGGGGAGGTGGCGCGCCGGGGCGGAATTGTCGATCTGTTTCCCACCCAATCGGATGTGCCGGTACGGATGGAGTGGGGGGGAGATCGGGTGGAATCGATTCGGCAAATCGATCTGCACGAGCAGGTGGGAGTGGGAGAGGTGGGAGAGGTGACGATATTTCATGGTCAGGCAGGAGAAATGATCTGTCGGAGCGACTTTCGGGATTATGTAGGGGAAAGCTGGGGGACATTGACCTGCACGGCGGAGGGCGAGGGGCAAAGATTGGAAAATCCTTTCACGCGGCATGGATTGACCAGCGAGCCGATGCGCGATGTGGGGTTGGCTGAGGCGAGGAGGCGTCGGGTGGGGGCAGAGGTGAAGGCATGGTTGGCGCGGGGCTGGAGAGTGGTGCTGTCCGGAATCAATGGGGGTGAGTCGGACAGGTTAAAAAGTTGGTTGGAGGAGTGCGGATTATCCAAGGGGGAGGTGGGTCGATTGGAGTTTGTTATCTCCGGCTTGGGCAAGGGGATCGCTTGGCCAGAGGAGAAGTGGGTGATTTTAAGTGGGGCCGAAATTTTGGGGCGGACGGAAACTGGGCGGGGATATCGGAGAGGAAAAAACCTAGCGGGGGAGAAGTGGAAGCGCCCCGTGTTCGACTCGGGGGAGCTAAAGCTCGGGGATTATGCGGTGCATTTGCAACATGGGGTGGCGATCTATGAGGGGTTAGGGGATAAACCGGGAGGATTGGGGCAGTGTCTGATGCTGCAGTACGCCAATGGTGGCCGACTTTATGTGCCGGTGGAGGAGTCGTACTTGGTCTCGCGGTATGTGGGAGTGGGAAAGAAGCGACCCACACTGGATACACTGGGAGGCGGACGATGGGAAAGAGCGAGGGCGAAGGCGGAAAAAGCGGTGGAGGAGTTTGCGGCGACGCTTCTACGAACGGCGGCGGAGCGGGAGGCATTGCCAGGGGTGGCCTTTCCGCCCGATCACGAGTGGCAGGGTAAGTTCGAGGCAGAGTTTGTTTACGTGCCGACGGGGGATCAGGACCGAGCCATCAACGAAACCAAGGCGGATATGGAGAGAACGAGGCCCATGGATCGTCTGATTTGCGGTGATGTGGGTTACGGGAAAACGGAGGTGGCGATTCGGGCGGCTTTTAAAAGTGTCATGGCGGGCAAACAGGTGGTGATTTTGGCACCGACCACCGTGTTGGCGCAGCAGCACGCGAGGAACTTGCGGGAGCGGTACTCGGATTGGCCGATTGTGGTGGAGGAGTTAAGTCGGTTTCGGACGGTGGGAGAGCAGAGGGAAGTGGTGAAGGGGGTGGCCGACGGCAGAGTGGATGTGGTGGTGGGGACGCACCGGCTTTTATCACCCGATGTGCATTTTCATCAGTTGGGGTTGGTGGTGATTGATGAGGAGCAAAGATTTGGGGTGAAGCAGAAGGAGAGGCTAAAAGAGCGTTTTCGCCGGGTAGATGTGTTGACCCTTTCGGCGACGCCCATTCCGCGGACGCTCTACCTTGCGATGCTGGGGGCACGGGATCTGAGCCAGATTGAGACTCCTCCGCCCGGAAGGCACCCGATCGAAACGGTGGTCGCGGAGTATGATGAACGGTTGATTCGGGAGTGGATCAAGCGAGAGGTGGATCGCGGCGGGCAGGTTTACTATTTACACAACCGGATCGCGGCTTTACCCAGCCTGGCCACCAAGTTAAGGCTGCTCTTTCCGGGCATTCGGGTGGCGATTGCGCACGGACAGATGGGGGAATCGGAATTGGAAGATGCGATGGGCAAATTTGTTCGGGGCAAAGCGGATGTTCTTTTATGCACGACGATCATTGAGAGTGGGTTGGACATTCCGAATGCGAACACGATCATTCTGGATCGGGCGGATCGTTTCGGGTTGGCGGACCTTTATCAGTTACGAGGGCGGGTGGGGCGAGCTCTGCACCGAGCGTATGCTTTGCTTCTCGTGCCGAGGGAGCGTCGGAAGGGGGAGGCGGGAGAGCGGGTGGAGGCTTTGCGGCTGCATGGGGGGTTGGGAGCGGGGTACCGAATCGCGATGCGGGATTTGGAGATCCGGGGAGCGGGCAACCTTCTCGGGACGGAGCAGAGCGGACACGTGGCGGTGATTGGGTTTGAACTGTACTGCCGACTCCTCCGATCCGCGGTCGCACGAATGAAAAAAGGGGAGTGGCGACTGCCGCCGAGTGTGAATTTACGGTTCGATTTTCTTACCTTACGAGCGGCCGAGGTGGTCGAAGGCAGAGCCGGAGCCTTTCTGCCGGCGGGATATATTCCAGAGGTTCGGGAGCGGATCGAGGCCTATCGGGTCGTGGCGGAGGCGGGAAGCTTGAAGGAGTTGGGGCGAATCGCGGCGCAGTGGAGGGATCGATATGGGCCTTGGTGGGTGGAGGTGGAGCTGCTGTTGGCGTACCATCGAGTGCGTGTCGCCGCGGGGTTGGGTGGGGTGACGAGGTTGGAGACAGCGGGGGAGAAGATTCAAGCGTGGAAGGGACTCGAGTTGGAGATGGTGGGGTCGAAACTGCCTCGTTTGACCGGTCAAACCGCACCCGATAAGCTAGCCCAACTCGAAGCATGGCTACGATGAATCCCATTCCACGGCTCGCTCTCCTTTCCCTTGGCTGGGCAATGGTCGGGGTGGGTTGGGCTCAGAATAGCGTTAATAATGGGGTGGCGGCGGTGGTGAACAGTGAAGCGATCACCTTTCGGGAGGTATTGGCCCAGACACAAATGGAAGAGGATGATCTGCGAGCGCAGCAGTTGGCGGGGAAGATTACGGATGATGAGCGAAAGCAGAGAATCAGGAGTCGAAGAAAAACGGTTTTGGACTCTTTGATTGAGACGAGACTGATCATTCAGGATTATAAAAAGAAAGGGTACAACTTTCCCGACTACTACTTTGATCGGGAGGAGAGGTCGCGGGTGCGGGATCAGTTTGGGGGGGACCGACAAGCACTGGTCAAGACGCTGGAGGATCGTGGAATGACCATGGCGGATTGGAAAAAGAATATTCGGGATACCTTTATTGTGCAGCAGATGCGGCAGATCAACGCCAAGAGGTTTATCACCATCTCGCCCCATATGATTGAGGAGTATTATCAGCTTCATGTGCGGGATTTTTTGCAACCCGATCGGGTGAAGTTAAGGATGATCTATTTGGCGCCTGAGAGTGGGGCGGAAGTTGAGGCGGTGGCCAAGGAGGTGTTAGCCCAAGTGGAGGCGGGCGTGGATTTTGCGCAATTGGCCAAGAAGTATTCGGATTACAATCGAGCGGGCGGAGGCCTGTTTCAGGAAAATGGGGGCTGGGTGGAGAGGGATGGTTTAAAGAGTGAGTTAGCGGAGGTGGCGTTTCAGTTGCGGCCGGGGCAGGCGAGCGGATTGATGAGCCTGCCAAATGCACAGGGAGCCACGGCGTACTATATTCTGATGGTGGAGGAGGTGAAGAAGGCGACGGTGACACCGCTGACCAGCATTCGAGATGCGATCGAGAGCACCTTGGTGGCGGCCGAGAGCGAAAAGGTGCAAAGGGAGTGGACGGAGCGACTGAAGAGGGACGCCTACATCGAAAGATTCTTGTGAGGAAGCGGAAGATGGTGGTCGGAATCACCTGGGGAGATCCGGCGGGAGTGGGGCCTGAGTTGGCGGAAAGGGTGGGTCGAACTTTCCGGGGCCTCTTTGCCCTGAGGGTGGTTGGGCACCAAACGAAGCGGCCGGGAAAGCCTAGTTTAGCTGGGGCCAAGCTGGCGCGGGCGGCGCTGGATGAGAGTGTGAGGCTTTTGCGGTCGGAGGAGATTCAGGCCATTGTGAATGGCCCCATCTCGAAAGAGTGGATGGGCAAAGTGGGATTTCATTTTCCAGGGCAGACCGAGTTTTATGCAAAGGCTTTTGGAGTAAGACCTGATGACGTGACGATGATGATGATTGGGCCGCGTCTGAGGGTCGCATTGGCGAGTACCCATCTTTCGTTGCGGAAAGCGGTTCTAGGGCTTCGGTCTAAGCAGATCGTCAGATCGGCGAAGCATCTGGGGGAGACCCTGATAAGGCTGGGCGTACGCAGGCCAAGAATTGCAGTGTGCGGATTGAACCCTCATGCGGGGGAGAATGGAAAGTTTGGTAACGAGGAGGAAAAAGTCGTTCTCCCAGCGATTCAGCAGTTAAGGAGGAAGACTCAATTTCGAATCTTCGGCCCCGAAAGTCCGGATGCGGTCTTTCGAAGAGCTTGGAAGGGGGAGTTTGATGGAGTGGTGGCTCTGTACCACGATCAGGGTCTCATCCCGGCGAAGTTACTGGATTTCGATGAAACGGTGAATGTGACGGCTGGATTGCCGGTGGTTCGATGTTCCCCGGATCACGGCACGGCTTTTGCTTTGGCCGGAAAAGGGAAGGCTCGACCGGATAGCTTTCTTGCGGCGGTGCGGTTGGCCCGAAAGCTGGTAAGTAAGACGTGAAGGTGGTGTCGGGGAGGGAGGCAATTGAGGAGTTAAAGCGATCAGTCCCTGAAAGCGGCCTTTTTCGTGGCAAGAAGTGGAGGTGGTCGGATCAGCCTTGGATGATGGATGCCGAAGAAGTGCGCTGGTTGGAGGGGTTGGGAAAAAAGCTGGCCGTCTTTCAGCGAGCGGCGGACATACTTTATCGCGAGAGCGCCTTGGGCAATCAGCCAAGTTGGGTAGCGGAGTGGTTGGATCTGGGGAAGCCGGAGGAGGTGATTCGGGTCGGACGCGAGGCAAAGGGTGTTCTTCCGCGATTGATTCGACCCGATCTGATCCGAACAGAGAGTGGTTGGGCTTTGACCGAGATTGACGCTGTGCCTGGAGGAGTTGGGCTGACGGCGTGGTTGCAGGAGGCATATGCAAAGCTTGGGCACGAAGTTTTAGGTGGTGCGGGGGGGATGAGATCGATTGCGAGTGAAATTCTGGGTGATGATGGGGAAATAGTGATCTCGGAGGAGGCGGGGGATTACCGACCCGAGTGGGAGTGGTTGATTGGAAAGGGTCGGGTGCAAAGTGCGGAAAGCTATCGGCCCAAAAAAGGAGCTGCTTATCGGTTTTTTGAGATGTTTGATTGGATGGGATTCGAGGGCATTCGTAACTCCAAGGAAGATGGGGTGAAGTGGGAGGCTCCGCTCAAGGCTTATCTGGAGGAGAAGTTGTGGTGGGCGCTCTTTTGGATGAAGCCGTTGGAGGAGTGGTGGCGGAAGGAACTGGGGGAGGGATATTTTAAGGAGTTGAGGGGGTTGGTCCCCAGGGCTTGGCCGTTGCGACCGATGGAGCTTCCGCCGGAAGGAGTCTTGCCTGAACTGGGAATCCAATCGTGGAGCGAACTAGAGGGGTTTAGTCAAAAAGCGAGGGAGTTGGTCGTCAAGATTAGTGGCTTCTCCCCACGAGCTTGGGGATCTAAAGGTGTCTTTCTTGGAAGTGATCATCCAAAAGAGCGTTGGGTTCAGGAAGTTCGGCGGGCATTGGGTGAGTGGTCGCAACAGCCGCATCTTTTGCAAAAATTTGAGCATCCAGTTTCTGTGGCTCACCCTGTTTGGAATGAGGAGCGGGGGGAGATGATCGACGGTAAGTGGAGATTGAGGCTTTGCCCTTACTATTTGGTGACGGGCGAAAAGGTGGAGTTGAAGGGGGCTTTGGCAACGTTATGCCCGACCGACAAAAAGTTGATTCATGGAATGGAAGAGGCGGTGCTGGTTCCCGTGGGAACGAAGAAGGGGCCAACCGAAGGCCCGTAAGCGGAGACTACTTTTTCTCGCGGTGGAGAGTGTAGCGTTTGAGGAAGGGGTTGAACTTTTTCAATTCAATCCTGTCCTTCTGAAGCTTCTTATTTTTGGTGCCGAAGTAACGAGACGGGGGTTTCCCCTCTGCCCGTGCTTCGGTGCATTCGAAAATGATCTGCTCACGCATAAGGCAAAACAATGAACGAGAAGGGGGTCTGGGTCAAGGCCTCAGCAAGTTCGGGGCGCGATCGGCAAAGCGGTTGACCCCCGAACTGGCCTGGGCGGGCGGGGCGCGGCGGATCTCCTCTTTGGCGGGCCCGAGACTCATAAAACCCTTCAGAATGAAAACATCCACCCACATGTCGGCTTGGGGTTCATAGGCTCGGTAAGGGGCAAAGGTGCCAAAGAATCGGTACTGGTAGTTTTTATCGTCCACGGGACGCGGGAGGAAGGTATGGGGCAGGGGGCAGGTTCTGGGTGTGCCCTCCAAGGCTACCCAACGGGCCTGCCGCCAGGACTCTTTATCTTTTTTCACCCAACCCCAACCGCAGTAGTCCTCAACCATGGTTCTTTGGGCGATCCATGACTCTCCATTTGTATCCCCATGTTTCGCGGGGGTATGGGCAGCCGGAAGGGTTGCTCGAACGACTTTTTCTTCCACTGGTTTTCGTACCTCCTCATCGTCCTGAGTTTCCGGGGGTTCATCCCCAGCGGGAGGAGTGGTGGTTTGGGGATTCGCTTCCGTTGAGTCTGAGGAAGAGCGTGTGGGGAGCGGGGGAGCCAGACAGACGGCCGGCATCGCGATCCAGACAAATAACGGAATCAGTAAACCCATGACCCATCCTTGCCGGTGGAGAGTTTCGGCATCCCGCCGTCACTGTAGTCGGTTTTGCCGACCGCCCCCACCATGGGTCGTCCTACGATCATCCTCCATCGCTGCGAGAACTCCTCGCCGGAATGACATCCGTAGCTGACGCATTCCGCATCGGAGGTGAAGCTTGAGCCGGAGATCTTTTCCAGATCATCGACATGAACGACGAGAGGTTCGAGGGCTCCTCCGTCCACTCGATTACTGTAATCGAACATCCAGCACTTCTTGTTGGAGTGGCCAAAGTATTCGAGCCGACAGATCTTAGGCTTCTCCTTGGATCCGTCCCGTCGGAGGAGGGTGAAAAGCTGGGTCT
>Ga0247843_1004260_pt1 | contig 21690 bp, 25 predicted proteins | sample LaCruzMarch2017__FD_192420 | JGI IMG/M metagenome (GOLD analysis project Ga0247843, IMG submission 192420) | Freshwater microbial communities from meromictic Lake La Cruz, Castile-La Mancha, Spain - LaCruzMarch2017_8m | ecosystem: Environmental > Aquatic > Freshwater > Lake | place: Spain...
AAACGAGAAATTGGAAAAACATTAATGAAGTTTTTTTAAATTATTTACAAAGAGAGAAAAAGTTTGATATAAGTTTGGCATCTTAGTGATCAGGTCCACTGGTCAACTATCCAAAAAAATTCCGTTACCATCCATTCCACTATGCATTTTGGGAGACTTGGCTAAAAAGGAAAATGGTGTAATCCCTATCGCGAAAAAATCTTTGCCATCATTATTCATAAATTACTCTTAGTTATTCGACTATAAAGTTATCTCCGTAGCAACTTTTTATTCTCGCTATACGACACAATACCGTAAATACCTATTCCGATAATAACTTTACAATTATCTCCTGAATTAATACTTCAAAACTTGCTTTGTAAGGTTCAATTTGATTTTTTGTAGGGCATGACTCTTTTTTACGTATAAGAACGTGTGTATGAAGATCTGCAATGGGCCGTGCTTCATCTTGAAGTTTCTCTAATATTTTCTTAGTACTTTGGCTGGAGTTGGCAACGACTTGAGCGAACGTTTCTTTGCCGAAAACAGGAGGTATATGATTGATAATCGCCCTTAGCAGCAAAATGGATGAAATATAATTACTTCGACCATAGCAGTCGTTTAGTTCTTCGCACATTCTTACTAGCTTTGAGGTATCAAACTGTTGGCTTTTAATTACTTTTATTTCTTGAAATACACCAAAATCAAGAAATGCTGCATTCTGAGAAGCCCTAACTATATAACTAGGATCTTCTAGTTCAACCCTCAAAGCATCTATTACAGGAATCAGCTCAGCTTTTAATTTATGGGCGTCTCTTATATTGTCGCTAATATCGGTATCTAAACGTGATACTAATTCTGACAGATCAGGGTCACCTATTCGCTTTATTGCAGATATAAATCTTATAGCTATATCACGAAATCCACACGTATAAGCATATTGCTTTTCTGGATCATCGCTAGGACCACATTTTCCTAATGGAGCATCCTCTATCTCTTTCGCTAAATATAATAATTCAGTACTCTTCATTAAAAATCCTCAAAAAATAATCTTTCTAACTATCGGACTTAAATACTTCAATCTCTAACAATTAAAATCTTTTTCAAATTTATTTATTAACTCTATAATATTATCCCAACTCGGTACTTTCCCAGCAAACATCTCACTCATAGCCTTATAATCTGCTTCCATCGCTTTCATTACTTTTTCTTCAGGGATAAGTTTTAAGCTTCCCTGTTTTGCAGTTAAATAATTCGCCCAAGCAGATTTAAAGTAAACATTCTTATGAGCTGCTACCATTTCGAGAAGATCAATATTAGCTAAGGCCTTCGCCTTTCCTTCTGAGTTCAGCAAGCAATAAAAGTCAAAGAAGTGTCTCGATTGCCTTTCTGGAACAGTTTTATTATCAGGATAGTGAGCATATTTATGGAGGATCGTAGCCTTTTCCCAAAAAGTTCTTTCAATATTCAAAACTTTTATTTCAGCATCCATTTGATTAAGTGGAGCAGGAAGAATTTCTGCAATGTACGGTGATATCTTCTGCATACTCACAGGCCAATGATCTGACCTTGCCCCTAATTCAATCTTAACCACTGGCCTTATATATTCTGAAGCCTTTGCAGTTAATTTTGGGTAGGTAAAAAGAATTGTTTGACCATCATTATCTTCTTCGTCGATCTCAAGTTTCCATCCAGTTGTACCCAGTTTGGATTTAATTACTTTCTCTAATCGATTAAACAGATCTCTTCTTACAAATGCTTGGCAAGCTGCTCCTAATTCATCAATTAGTTTCTTCGCTTGTTTTGAACCGACATTAGCAGGGTCTTTATCATCCTTAAATCCTAAGAAGGCTCTTTCAACAGAGACATCGACATCTTCAGAAAATCGATCAATCACTTTATATATTTTTGAAAGAGAAGTTCCGCCTTTGAAGGTAAGGTGGTCTTTGATTTCATCAAGAGAGAAAAGTTCTTTTAAAGTCCAGCAGACCCAAAAGTCTTTCTCTATAATTCCTTCAGAAAGACCAGTCACCTCAGCCGCTTTCCTGTAAGCAATTTCTTTATCCGAATTTTTAATGTGTAAAAATCTATCCATTTTTATTTCTCTACTATTTGATCGCGAATGATTTTCACAATCCAATTAGGAGCAAAAGAAGCATCTTTTAATAAAGCCTTCTTATCTGCATCACTTAGTTTCTTTTTGATCATATTGATTTTTTTATCATCAATATGTTCTTTTCCTAAAAATCTTAAGGCCTGAATGACTAAACCGGAAGTTTTACCAGCGAGACTGATATTCTTGGGCGTCGTTTTTTTAAATACAATTTGCCTTTTTCCGATGGTCACAGTTTTCGTTTCACCATCTGTTAGATATACCACTTTCGCAGGAACTTGCTCTGACAATCCTAAAAGATTAGCTGCATAAGCACCTGAGGGCTGAATTCTAATTTTATATTTATTGGCCAGTGCCAGTGCTATCTTTTCAAGACTTGCCGGAACTACTCCAAAAAGATCACTCGTTTCGGGGTAGTAATAAAGGCCTGTCTTTAATCTTTCAACAATTCCCTCTTTTGCTATTCTATGGAGAGAAATTTTGATTGCTTCTTCACTGCCAAGATCGGTAAAGTCCTTCAATGTGAAGACCCAACCCCTACCATGGCCATATATTCTACTTTTTATCATATTTTCAATGCTTTGGGACATTTTTAACCACTCCAATCTGTAACCATTTTACCCTATTTTTGGTTACATAAAAAGAAATTTTTTAGTAAAAAAAATATGGTCTTTTCCCTTACAGACATCGAAAATCAAGGAGTTAGAAAAGAGAGGTAAGGAATCACTCCCTTACCTCTTAAATTATTAGTGCTTAAAAAGCTCAACAACATTACCCATAATCTCCACCTCGGAAGGCAGGATTTTGAGACAGTCTGTGGCCCCTTTTTCTTCCACCCCCGCAACCCGAACATAAAATTCCATAGTCTTCAAATCTCTCCAACCACAGATCTTCATCACGATGGCCGCCGGGGTTCCTTTAGCTAAAAGCTGAGTAGCAAAACAGGCCCTCAGCGCATGGAACTTAATCTTGGGAAGGCCAATACCTGGCAAAAACATTTTAAGGATTTTGCTCTGGTCACCTCTCTGACAATCTTTAAATCGAGGAAGAACATATTGAGGATCAATCTTACCCTTCAGAGAAACAAACAGACTTCGCAATTCAGACGACATTGGAACAGTTCTCCAATATCCCGCTTTTGTACTTTTAATCTCGTTAGTTCTCTTATTGTAGGATTTTGAAACTCTAATCAGATTATTTTCAAAATCGACATCATCCCATTCGAGTGTATATAACTCGCCTGTTCTCATTCCCGTTAATAAAGCTGTGGCCCAAATTGGATACCAAGGATGTTCTTGTCTTTTAGCTTCAAAGAGAAACTTTCGAATCTCTTCAACTGATAAAATGTCTGGAACCTTTTCACTTTTAATATTGAGCTTAATTCCAAAGACAGGTGAAACTTGAACACCTTGAATAAATCCTTCTTCTATTCCAAAGTTAAAAACGACATTAACTGTGTTTTTAATTTTTTTAATAAAGCTTACGGACTTTTCAGCTTCAAGCATTTTTTTTACTAGATCTCGGCCTTGTGCTTTTCCAAGTTCAGAAGCTGGTAGATGTAGCCAATCTCGTGTCCATCTTAATAACCCTGCGACATGATCCATGATCGTTGCAGGGTTGTAAGTACCAAGAAGACCAGTCTCTGCCTCAGCTTTCCATTTATAGATAATGGTTTCCCAAGATTCACACTTACCTTCTAGCTCCAAGAGTTTTTTACCCAACTCTTGGTTAATTCTATTCTCTTCTCGTCTTGCTAGTGCCAGCGACTGTAAGTCGGATACTGTTTTTTGGACTCTGAGCCTTAGGTCTGTCTTGCTTCTCGCATTTACATAAACCTGATAAAGCGTCTTTCCGTCCTTTTCATACGATCTGATGGCCATGATTAACCTCCTACGGTAGTTGAGGTTTCAATCAGCCTATCAAGTTCGCTCCGTTTGAAATAAAGTCTTCGCTTAAACTTTCGTGCTGAGATATGCCCACGGCAAACAGCAGTTCGAAGTGCATTGGAAGATTTTCTCAAATAAGTCGCAGCTTCACTAGTTGTCATCCATTTATAATTTTCAAAGAGCGTTGCGGAAGCGTTTGCTTTCGCTTGACTACTGTAGCATGTAGTTTTTAAATTGTTATTAAATTGGTGATCTTTTTCTTCTGTCAAAAAAGCTCCTCTTCTATGTTCATGAAAATCCAATATAAAACCCTTAAGCCTTCTCCATTTTTGGCCTCGCACAAAAAAAATAAATGCCTCCTAATTAATTCCAAGCCTCTTCACTAAAAATTCACCAAGGCTTAACTTAATTTCTGACTTCTTATTGTATTCATCTAAAGCTCGCTCCACTTTTTCCATCTCTGTAAGAGTGCTCTCTTGAACTTTCTCAAAATCTTTTGTTGTAAGCTTAGGAAGTGATAAAAGAATTAAGTCCTTAAGTATAACGCCTCTGCCATAACTCTTATTATTCGCTTGTCCTAAAGCATTCAAAATAATCTCTTGGCCCTCTTGATCTTTTGAAACATCAATAAAAAATTTGTCCTGTTCTTTTTTATTTTCGGCTTCCTCATTCGACTCCTTTTTCTTCCTTCCTCTTTTTCTCACCACACTATCCCCATTTAAAAGCTTCTCCTCACCCATAAACCGCTCCTCCTTCGCACCACCACCCATATACCCAACTACCTATACTATTTATTACTAAACTCACACCCACTTACCTCCTCTTCCTATTCTCCATCCATTCGTTACCCCTTCTGTCACCTAAACTGACCTCCTTCTCATAACAACGTGGAGAGAGGGAGGTCAGTTTAGGTGACAGAATTCTTTAATCGTTACGAATGGATGGAGATCTTTTTAAATTACCCATCACCATGGAGACAATATTCTCACATCTATTTGTCCATATTGTAGTATGGGATTTTTTTGTAAAATATTTTAGAATCATCTAATCTAAAGACATTACGAATAAAATTCTCACATAAATCAAAAATAAATCTGAAATAATTTTTATTTTTCTTTGAATAATCTAATCCCATAAACACCTCACTTGCCGACTCTTAATCAAATCTCATGCCAAATTTTAGTTTTTTGTGTTTTGAGAAATTTTAAATATTTAGAAGAGAATATGTTGAGGAGGTGTTATCCAATTGATAACAGGGCCGTTATCAATTGGATAACACCTGATTTTTTAGGAATTGGTAAAAATAAACTTTCTTGGAAATAAAAAAGCCGAGCGACAGGGCCCGGCTTGGATAGTATTTCTTAAGTCATGTGCTCAGAGTTCAGACTAAAACCTAGTGGTTTAATTTATTCGGATACAGGTAGTTGGACTTCATAACGTGGCCGATGGAACTTATTATCAAACTGAGCATGTCCCAGAATTTCTTTTTTACTACCCGAAGAATCCTCCGCAGTCACCATATAAAAGACTTCGTAGAGACAATCGTAATTTGTCACAGGAGAAAATGACATTTTGGAAGAAATCTTAATTTTTGCCGATGAACCAAATTGCTGTTTCGTTGTTCTCAAGACATAAGATTCGAGAACAATGCGATTTTGTTCTTTGCACTCGACTGCAGGAATATTCACTAGATGATATTCATTTAAGCGATACTTTCCGATAGAGAGCTGAAAAGTCTCATCCGGACAATTTCCATTAGTATCTACTACGCCTGAAGCCCTGTAGAGTTCATGAAAAACATACTGTGCTAAAGATTGTTCATCTTCACTCAGTCGATCCCAAGAAGCATGGCTTCGATCAGCGGTAACTTTTAACTGAACCAGATTTGGACTGCCCCAAGCAACTAAAGTCGATTGGTTTGGAATCTCTGCTCCCGTAACTGGATTCTTCAAAACTTGAACAATAACTATCCTTGTCGAATCAAGAGATTTTTCTAGTATAAGCTTATCTGGCCCATCGATTAAATCTTCCTCAATCAATCGATTCGCCATGCTGACGAACTCAACGATTAGTTGATCACCACCCCCGCCTTCATTGCCCTCAATCGCGGTAGACGGTACCTGGCCCAAAGCAGTGTTAAGGGAAAATAAAATTACCAAGACAGGAAAAAAAAGTTTACTCATTATTGATCTCCGTGATTAGAAATTACTGTTAATGGTGTAAGTGAAATAGCTAGCTGATATACCTCGTCAGGCTTATCAAAAGCTTCAAGTTGTTTTGTTAATTTACGTCGAAATTTTGTGATCTCTTGTTTAGCAAAGGGTATGGCATTCTTATTAATTGCCATGGTCATAGATGTATTATCTCTTTGATAAACCGGCACGGTTTGCAGAGACTTAATCGCTTTCTCTAGAGTATGGATTTGAAAATCTCGCAACTGCTCACTTGTAAAGTTATTTGGAAGGTGAGAAGTATTACCCTCTGTGACATCAGTCAGTACACCATCTTCAGATTCCTCAAGAATCCCTATTCTAATTAATCTGTGAATCGCCTGCTCGGCCTGAAGTGGAGTGATCTCAAGACGCCTAGCAATCCATTTATTATTGTTTTGAAAAGATTTAGAGTTAATCCTTCCGTAACCCGCACGATAATTACCCTTTCCATTCACAAGGAACAATTTTCCTAGTCTCACCTGAATATCTGATTATCCGGCCCTGCATCTACGGCCATGAGTCATGAATTGTCCTAACTAATACTTGATACTGAAATTTTGAAACGGTTCTCATCACCATAATCATAAAGGTATAAAAAAGTGTCTCCGTTTTTTAGATTCAGTTTTTCTAGCTTTATTTTTGATTTTCCTTCACTGAAAGAGTCTCCTGCGTACTCTTTTTCATCATCCCAGAATTTGTCACTCATAAAAAATGAAAATGAGTGCTCAGGTTGCCATTTGTTGGCAGAAAGTATTTTTGCATGAAGATCATAAAGAGAATCTTTCTTGGAAATTTTAATATTAATCATTTTTTTCTTACGAAGATTCTTAACCTCAAGTTCTATCAAATTTTCTGTCATAAAAATCCTAGGGTTTTACGGCCATGCAAAATGAATATTTGCTCAGGCCCTGCTTTAATTTAAAAAATTGGAGCAACAAAAATTTTATGAAAACACTATCCATCAAAATAACTGGTAATGCCAAGACCCTTTCTTCTTTTTCTGGCCTACATTTATTTACAAACCTTACCGAAAAGTTCGAACTTCAATCTTTGTTAGGGCATGTGCTCCCTCAGAAGCAGCGGGATCGAGGTCTTACAAGTTTTGAGAAGTTTTATGCTGGAATAATGGCGTTCATTGCTGGAGCTGAGTGTCTAGATGATCTTGACACTCTTGCTCACGATCCTCTTTTTTATGAGCTAACTTCGGGCCCCGCATCAACAACTATGGGAAAGTTCCTCCGACTTTTTTCTTTCAAGCAGATCCAAGACATCAGAAACAAACTTCCTTTTCTTGCTTTTAAAATGAGGCTTTGGCTTCAGCCTAATCTTTATAAGATTGTTTTTAGAATGGATGGAACTCTTCATGAACAGTATGGAGAAAAGATGGAAGGGGTTGAGTGGAATTATAAAAAGTTCAGAAGTCTCTCTAGTCAAAATATTTTTGATGATAAGGGGCTTTGTTACGGGTTCGCCCTTCGAAATGGTGCGACCCATTCTTCAGTTGGTGCAGTGGAGATGATGGAGAATGCTTTTAAAGTTGTGCCTAAGAGTATTCAAAAGTTTTTTGTCGCAGATTCTGCATACGCTAATGAAGAGATATACAACTCACTTTTAAATCATAACGTAAACTTTGCTATTTGTTTGCCAGAAATTGTGTGGGGATCACTTCTTAAAAATTATGGAAATAAAATCACTTGGTTTAAGACAGATATTAAATTCTTCAAATCGAATAAGTGCGAGATTGGGGATATTATTTATCCGAAGAAGGGTCTTACGATGGGAAGAAAGTTTCTCCGAGTGGTTTATATTCGTGCTAAGAAAAAAGAAGTGGTTCCAGGAGACAATCATCCCTATGACTATTATGCCATTGTGACCAATATGAGTAATGCTGAAATGACTAATGAAAAGATCATTCAACTTTACCGAAAGCGAGCTCAAGTCGAAAACAACATTAAAGATCTGAAGAATGGATTAGATTTTCATCACTTTCCTTGCCAGTCACTAAAAGCAAATCATGCCTGGGGACTGATGGGAATCATTGCTTACAATCTTATGAGACTCGTTTCATTTACGATCTCTAGAGATGGTTGTTTTGCGAATACTGTTAGAAAGAAAGTTGTGATGCGAGCGTGCGAAGTTATTAAGCATGCTCGATCAATAGAATTAAGAATGATGAATTATTTTGAAAAGGAGGTGAATCGACTGACAATGATTCTTGGAAGCGCTTTTTTTAGGGATACATCCCGACTGATGAACACCACGAATGTGGGCACACATCATCTTTAGTTCTTTGAAAACTGAATAAAAATCGCGCTCATTCCAACTAGATTATACCCCCGTAAGGCAGAGGTGTGCCTTGAAACACCTCTTTGTGGGAAATCACTGACTCGCGAGAAGAAAATTGTGGTGATAGGAGGATAGTGGGAATGATTTTAACCATAACAGACCTGTGAACGAAAGCGGGTTTGGGAATTTTTAGTGACGGACTTGTCACGAGATTGGTTTTTAAAGGCTATGTGCGGATTTCGGATGCAGCGTTCATTCCAACTAGTAATTACCCCCGCAGGCCGAGGTGCGCCTTGAAGTGCCTCTTTGTGGGCGATCACTAGCTCGCGAGAATAAAAATTGTGGTGATAGGAGGATATTGGACATGATTTTGACCATAACTGGCCTGTGAGTGGAAATGGGTCAGGGATTTTTATGACGGAAAGGTCATGAAGATTGGTTGGAGGATGTTACGGACGGATTTCGGTTTAAAGATGTTTAAAAAAAACCGCCCAGTCCTGGGCGGTTTTTAAGAAATCCGATGGTGGATTCTCCGGTTCTGGAATGATGTTCAGAACTTACAAGAGAAGTAGCACTAAAGTAGCACTACTCAATCTTTTCAAGAGTCTTTTGAACTAGAAGAATCATATCTTTAATATTTTTTCCAGAAGGCATTTGTTTATCGCCATAAAGCATACTTTTAAATGCACCAGTATATGCAGGAGAAATTATTTTCCAGACTGCATCAAAATTCTGAAAGATGGGAGCCTCTTGATATGCTTTCTTTGTCCATTCTCCATCTTTATCCATCTTTTTATCATCTTCCTTTACTCGTTCTAATAAAATTTTAAGCTTACTCGTATCTGAAAAAAAACTAGTACCAAGATAATCCTGAAGCTTCACTAAGTCATAAAAATGGCGAATGTTCTTTGATAGAACTTCATATTTTTCATCTCTAGAAGTATAGCAGCCTTTTGTAATAGCTGAGATTTTTTCCATTATGGTTCTTTCAGGACTTAAAACTGCTATTTCAAAAGGCTCCAGATCATACCTTGTAATCTCGTCCTGCTTCTTATCTAGACGTAGATATTCTGCGATCAATGACTCTATTTGTTTATTTTCGTGTGGCTCTGGCTTTGTAAATGAATTTACTTCAATAAGTATATATTCACCGGCATCTCCATATTCACCACTTAAATCATTCTTCGGAAAAGACCAAAAGGTCCTTCTATATTTGCTGCCTTTGGAGGTTTTTCCTTGAATATCAACTTCCACAAAACCTTTAGAACATGCATCTTCTGTATTTCCTAATTGCGTTCTTATTGCACTAGGAGTCGATTTATCATCAACAATAACGGCCAGATCAATATCTTCAGAAAATCTCTGAATTATTTTGTGCGCCTTTGATAAGGATGTTCCACCCTTGAAGACGATCTTTTTTGCATAAGATGAATTTGACAAATTCTTTAACGCTAAAGTAACCCAATAATCTTTTTCAATCAGGACATCAGCTATGTCCAATTTTTGGCTTGCGAAAGCAATTAAAGCTTGAAAATCTTCTGCATTTTCATGAAGCTTCATTTTATTTTCCATTTCTGTGCGAATTTTAAAAACACATTTCCTATTTTATAGCTTGTCAAAGGATTGAGACTTTTAAAAAGCCTGCTTGTTATTTCAGGATTCTCTTCATCTAATATAGCCCCCAAGATGGCACGGACCATCGGCTTATCGGTTAGGGCCAAATCAACAAGTCTTACTTTTTGATTCTTGTCTAATTCCAAAATCGTTGCTTTCAGAACTTGAATTGTTTCTTTAAGAGTTGAATCAGGAATTATCTTAATTTCTCTAATTGAATCCAGGATCATCATTAAACCTATATCCTTTTTCTTTTTAGGAGATTTCCCCGATTTGATTTCAATTCTGGTTCCGCTAATTCTAATTTTACTATTAGAAACTCCACCTCTAAGAACAAATGTATTTGGAACCTGTGAAGTAAGGCCCAACTTGTTATAGGCCGAAACCCCTGCGGTATAGCTTTTACGACCTTGCTGAGTTAATGCTGTAATCACCGCTTCTCTAGAGGGTGGTAATGAACCAAAACGACTCTCTTTCGGTTTCATATAAAGTCCACGCCTAACGCGAACTAAAACTTTTTCTTTAGCTAGTCTGGCCAATGCTGATGCAACCGCTGAGCGACTACCAAAGATACTTAGCTCATCTATTGTTACAATTGATCCATCTGGGAGCTTTTGAATTTTTTGTTCGATTAACTTAAAAGCAGACATAATTCTCTCACTTTTGCTATTTTGATTATATCATATGCAAAGTTTTACAGCCAAAAAACTTTGCATCTATTACATATAATCACAAGTATTTCATACATTTGGACGATATATTTAGATCAAGTACGAATACCAGACATAACCTAAAAACATAAAAACTCAGATGGAATTTCAATGAGTTGTAATTTCTAAAAAACACTTACAACATATTGAAATTAAAGAGAAATAAGAGTAGCCTGGAGTCCTTGAATAAGGACAAAGAGACTCCAGCTCTCTTGAATTAATCACTAATAATTTAACATGTTATATCTTAAAAAGAGCAGCCACCTCGCCCATAACTGCCATATCACTTGGCAAGAAAGTCAGCTTCTCAGTAGCCCCTCTCTCATCAACCCCTGCTAGCCTCATATAGATCTGCATGGTCTTGATGTCCTTCCATCCTCCGATCTTCATCACCTTACTTGTCTCCACCCCCGTGAGCTAAAAGCTGGGTCGCAAAACAAGCACGCAATGTATGAAACTTAACCGAGGGGAGGCCAATCTCAATGAGAAACGCTCTCAAAGGTTTTGCCTGCTCTCCTCTATCCCAGTCAGATACCCTGGGTAATACCCAACGACCCTGACCAGTAAGAGACTTCAATTCCACGATCAAATAATTGAGGTCAGATGAAATAGGAACGTTTCGCCAATACCCTGACTTGGTTGTTTTGATTTCCCTTGTACGTTTATTGAAGGATTGCTTCACACGTACAAGTTTATTTTCAAAATCAATATCATTCCATTCAAGAGCATAAAGCTCGCCGCTTCTCATGCCAGTAAGTAGGGCCATAGCCCAAATGGGATACCACTCATGTGAGCGTCTTTTTGCTTCACAAAGAAAAGTTCGTATTTCAGTAAGATTTAAGATCTCAGGAAACTTGTCTTCCTTCTTATCTATTTTTAGTCCCTTTACAGGACTAGCATAAAGATCTTTTACCTGACGATTATCTATAGCCCACTGAAAAACAACATTGATCGTATTTTTAACCTTCGAAATATAACTTTTGGATTTACCTAAAGCTTGAAGTGTCTCTAATACTTTCTTTCCGTCACCCCTTGTTAACTCCTGAGGTCTTCTTTTAAGCCAATCCGCTGTATAACGTTTTAGCATTACGTAGTAGTCATCAACAGTGAACTTGTTTTTGTAACGGTCGGAACCGTTTTGAGCTTGATCATAATACCAAACTTCAATAACACGCTCCCATGTATTACCCTTTTCTTCTAAAGCACCAAGCTCAACAAGAGAAGTTTTTGTCATTCTCATCTCTTCTTTAGCAGCGTCCTTAAGAGAATGAATATTACGTTTGCGTTTCTGCACCCTTAATAAAGGATCAGAATTGCTTTTAACGTGAACATACACTTCAAATAAGGTTTTACCATTTTCATGGTATTCTTTAATCGACATTGGGACCTCCTATCAAATGATTGAATTGTCCAACAGCCGATTAAGCTCACTGATCTTGAAATAAAGTCGTCTCCTAAATTTCCTCGCTACAATTTGTTTTCGATAAACTGCATTGCGAAGAGAGCCGACAGAAATTCGAAGATAGCTAGCTGCCTCCTTCGTATCCACCCATATTCTATTGTCAAAGAACGATGCTGGAGAAATATTTCCAGCAGGACTACTATACTGAGTAGTCCCAGATTTGTAATGAATTAATGAGTTGAGATTTTCGGCCATGGCTCCTCCTCAACAAATCCAATAGTTGTACAAACTACCTCTTCAATTTGTTTTTTATCTCCATTAGAAGTTTCATATTCTCTCAACGACTTACGGCCCTGCACAAATAATTGTGATCCCTTTTTCAAACAGGCACTACATAGTTCTGCCTGCTTTCCCCAAACAACAATTTTATGCCAAATGGTCTTCTCAGACTCTCTAATGTTCTCGGCAATACTAAATGTGCAAACAGCTTCTTTTTTTTTTGTGTACTTAAGTTCTGGATTTGATCCAAGTCTACCTAAAATAATTAATCCCTTAGTGCTATTCATATTCATTTCCTTTTGTTTTAAATGCTGAGTCTTTTTCTTAGAAATTCGCCCAGACTCAAATTTATATTGTTCTTCTTGTTGTATTCTTCAAGAGCCTTCTCAACTCTTTCCATATCAGTCAGGCTCATCTCTTGTATCTTCTCTAGGTCTTTATCAGTGACCGTCCGAAGGGAATACATAGCGATGTCCTTAAAGGTTATTTCCCGACCAAGGTCTTTTTTATTGGCCCTAAGAAGAAGATTAAAAATCAAATCTAGGCGTTCTTTATCTGTCCCCAAATCCACAAAAAACTTTGTCTGCTCTTGATTGATAACAAACTCCTTCTTTTGGTTTTTAGGTTTTCTTCCCCTCTTCTTCCCTTCCCCTACTACTTTCTCATTCATATTCATTCTCCTGTACTATCCTGCCCGCTAACTTATAACTTTCTTTTTTCCCGCGTAGACTGTGACTCCATACACTCAACTCATGTTGGGGGTGGGGAGTCACAGTCGGAGTCGGGAAAATCATTTGTATATCAATGGATTAGCGGGCAGGAAAAATTGATTGTGTTCCCTATTTGATTCCATTTTTATACTTATTTTATGCCTATTTGATTCATCGAAATAACTCCTCAAGGGTTAGTTTTTTGCCTTCAAAAGTACCTTCCCAGCAATTTATTTCACGAGATTTTGAATCTAATTCTTCATTAAAAAAGAACATAAATCGATCCAGGATCTTTTCACCAAACTTTCCTTCCAAGATTTCGATATACTTCTCCATAAGACTTTTCTTTGAAAAAATATAAAGAACATAATTAAAATGAGATCCTTCAAGATATTGCGAAGCTTTCTCAATAATCCGTTGGTTATTTTTTCGACTGAGTTCCAACTCAAAAGCAATCTTGTATTTCACTTTTTTCTTCTCTCCATGGAGGATTGCATCCGGTATGACTTTATAGGTCGTCCTAAAGGCTCTCTTGTCATGTATCTGATGCTCAAGATCTGCATCATCAATCCACATCCGATCAATCATAGCTTTTATGATTTCTGTCACCTTAATGTCATGGATTAATGTATCCCTAGAAAGAGCAGACGGATTCTCTTCAAGTGATAACTGGCTTTCACCAAATGGAGTAAAGTAGACGTATTTCTTGCGGCTGTATTTGTCCCGATATCCCTCCAGGATGTTTTGCTTTTCAAGTGCTCTGATAACGCGATAAAAGTTGTGATACTTTGGCGCACGAAAACACTCCTTCCTTAAGCTTTCTAAATCTAGAATTCTCCATTTTAAAAGCGGTTCTAAGTAATTTAAATGAGCACTTCTTAAGTTAATAATTCCGTTCATAATCCTTCCTTAATTAAAAATTTCTTGGGAATGATCCGTTTGAATCATTCATTTTTTTTATCGCCTCAAATCGTCTATTCCTAATATTGACCAAGTTAATGCGACTTGGTCCTTGCCTTAAGAGAATACATTGTCCAATTCCTAGATTTTTGATGAGATCTGGATGCACAAGCAGCTCATGCACTTCTCGCTCAGTCCCTGTTTCTGATTGTTGGCCATTCTCAATTCTATGAGTCTGCTTTTTTGAAATTGTTGTTCCAATAGCTTCAGAAAAAAGAGCAGCTCCATCCTGAAGTCTCTGCTTAAGAATAAACAAATTACCAGCGTTCTCTATAATTTGCTTAGTAAGATCAGGATTAATCCTATCTATATCTGAAGCTGTCTGAACTGCGAGGGTTAATTCCATTCCAGCACCTCGACACTTATTTTGAAGCTCAATGAACTGTGGTGTAACAATTGATCCAAACTCATCAAAATAAATACTAACTGGATTATTTAAGCCTAAGGCGTCTTCAAACTGGCTTAATGTCTTATAGGAATTATAGAGGAGCTCTCCTAAAAAAAGCTTCCCTATGGCCATAGCTGTTTCGCCATAGCCCTGAGTTGAAAGGCCTATATAAAGACAAGCTCTCTCCTCTCTAATTTTGGACATTGTCAGACCATCTGATTTTGCATTTAAGATTTTTCCAAAATCTGAAACAAGAATTGCCTCTAATTTAGCGATTAGACCGATATTATCTTTGCTCTCCATCTGCACTAATTCACCAAAAACATCTTGTAGCGTAAATGACTTCTCATCCCTTTCAAGATTCTTAAGCGCCTTGGTTAAACTTCTACGAGAAGCATCTCGATAAAAGGGCTCACTCCATTCAAAGGCACACATAATCCTATCAACCACTTGGTTAATCGTTCCCTCTAAAATTGGATTTAGGGAAATCGAATCTTGGTAGTGTTCAGAAAAAATGTAACAGGGCTTCTTATATTTTTGGCAAATCCTCTGAAAGGTTTTTAATGCTTCCATATCCCCTTTCGGATCAAAGAATATAATTGGCTTATTCTGATTCAGGGAATTTTCTTGAAGGATACTAATCAAGTTTGTTTTACCAAAGCCTGATGCCCCAACAATAAAAGAGTGTTTTCTAAAATCGATGTCTTTTAATAAGAGTGGTTTCTTGGTCTTGGTATCAATTCCCAAGGCTTCTTCCAGTTCTGTTGTCTTTTTAATCCCTAATTTCTCCCTTTCTATTTTTTCAAGAGGGGCAAGCGATCCAGTTAATTTTCGATATACAAATTTTGCGATCTCCTTTGTTAATTGAATTAAAATGACACATAGTTCATGAAAAATTTCATAAAAAGGTGTAATTAAATCCATTTGTGGTTGTTGGTTCTTATTTTTCATATACATGCTCCCAAGCCTTAAACGGGCTTATTTGAATTGTTCTATTCTCAATTTCTAATGTTCTTGCTTCTGACTCGTACTCTATTATGAATTGCTTTTTAACTTTTCCCTCAAGCTCAAGAGGAAGCTTCTCTTGTGGAACTTCATACTTCTTTACTGGCTTAAAGTTCACTTCTGGCTTTATATTTTTAAGCTCTGGAGAAAAATCAAAAAGAGGAACCGACTCGTGAGTTTCAGCAGGTTCATCTAAAATCATAGGTGGCTTTGGTTTATTAGGATCATCATACAGAAGATAAGCAAGACCAGCTCCTGCCACTGCTCCAATGACACCAAAAAGATAAGCATTTTTTGTTTGAGATTCTTTCTCGGGTGAAAAGATCGATCCACCTGTTCCACCAACCATTCCTCCAATCAAGGCGCCGCCAAGTAAAGATTTCTTGAACGAAGAACATGATGAAAGAAAGAAAAGAATGACTAGCGCACTAGTTTTCATTAATGGCCTCCATGAAATAAACCAAAACTTCTTCACCGGTCTCAACGGTTACAACAGGCTCTTGAGTCTTCATTTCATCTAAAAGGACATCAGTGGTCGTTCTTCCTGATTCAATCGCACCTTGTAGGACTTGATTCTTAACTGAGTCATCCCGAACCGCACCTAAAGGACCGGCCAATCGGGTTTGCGCTGCCGAAAGAACTCCTTGGGCAAAATCGCTAATCACTGCCCCAGCAATTAAGTAATCCTTTCCATCATCATAAGTTCCTACAAGTCCACTTGATCCATCAGCGTTAAGTACCTGGGCCTGAATGACGATTTCTTTACTGGGCATAACCATCTTGTTGCAAAGAGTAAGTACTCGTTTATTTTGAGTGACTCCCTGACAAGAAAACTTGGTGTTTGATGGTAGTCCCTGTCCAGAATGAGCAAGCACGAGAACAGGTGAACTAAGATTCGTTGAGACAATTGAGTTCAGAAGAGTACCACGAAAGACTTTTCCCGTGAGTATTCGCGAACCTTCTTCCCAAATAACAGGAACCGAACTCCTTCTTTGAAGAAGTAAGTTAAGTCTTTTGGTGTTTTCAAGTAGCGTTTTAAGTACGTCATCATGTTTATTTCTCCCTACTGCTTTTGTTGTTTGGGCCTTCACTTTTTTAGTTTCAAGCCTCGTAATGGCCGGATTTGCTGCTTTTAAGGCAAAGCTCCCCAGGCCGATCATTAAAATCGTTAATTTCTTCATAAATTGTCCGTCTTTCTTTTTTAGTTTAGAATTCGATGTCCTTCATAGAGGATTGGAATCCCTTTGGATAAATACTCTCGTTTCTTAATTTTCATTCCATTTACATTAACTTCATCCATCCGCCGGTTAATGAAAAGAAGTGAACTTTCGCCTTCGAGAATCTCATAATCTTTGTTTTCAATTTTTTTAGATAAAGCGTGGTTCATGACACCATCTTTAACTTCAATAAATTGATGACTGCCAGTAGTGACTTCCTTCAAATCAAAATAGTATTTTTTCTTTTTAGTAATAACTAAAAGATTTGAAAGACCTCCAGCAAGTTTTGGTTTCATTGCCAGTGTCTTTTGATTATTAGTCACCTGAAAAAACATTTCCTCAGGACTCCCTCCATAGAGATAACTTTGAATTTCACTTTCAAAACTTAAGGTCGTTAAGAGATTAAGACTTAAAAAGAGAGTCGTAATCTGATTAAGAATTATATGAAACGTCATAGTTTCTCCTTTTCTGCCAAAGTCTCATCAAGCTGAGTCAGTTTGTAATAAAATGGATTTTTATCACTCCCTGATAAAGAAACTTTAAAAGCAACAAGCTTACCTTCTGATTTCAGAATAATTTTACAAGAATCCACTTCAGTTGATTTAACGAGAAGAAGCTTGTCCACCACTAACCTGAATTGTTCTTTTTTTGCGGCCTCAATAAGACCCAGACTAACGACGTAAGGATTTGGTTCACCTTTAGTAAGAGTTGCAAAACCCAAACGGCAAATTTCCTCAACGAGTGGACGTTCTTCAAAAATTGCTCCACCTTTGTACAAATAATATCGTCTATCAATGATATTAAAGACTGATCCAATTCCGAAAACGATGATCATCAAAAAAATTATAATTTTAAGTTTTCTATTCTCTTTAACAAATGCTGCCTGAAATTCATCGAAGTTCATGCTTCCCCCTTCTTTCATGAGGTCTCATCTGATTAACTTTCTCAGTTTTGATATGGCTTTTTGTTTGAGCTTGATTCGAAGATCTAAACTCCTTTTGAGTAGAAAGTTTCTCTGAAGATCTCTCCTTATAATTCATTGGTCTTGAATGAGTTTCCTGAACCTTCATAAATCCACCCTTCTCAAGGCTAATCTTCTCTTTTGTAAAAGATGAATTTGAGTTCTTCGCATTTTGAAACTGAGATTTTGAATTTTCTGAAACCTTGGTTTGGGTACTAACTTTAGAATGAGTTGCTTTACCTTCACTTCTTAAATTTGTTACCTCAGACTTAACTTTCTCTGTTTCCCCAATTTTAGATACTGATGATTTACTGCCCCCCAGAATTTTACTCTGAAGAGTCTCTCTCGCATTATTAGCTCTGGTAGTTGCTTGTGAAACTCGCCCAGGAAGTCTGGCCACAATAGGTGCAAGAGCTGCGGCCTTAACTCCTGAACTCACAATCATTGATCCCATTTTTGCTCCAACTGAATGAATTCCATCCCCCTTAACCATGCCTATTGTGATAACAGGACTTAGAAGCAAAAGAAGTGTAATTCCAAACAACCAAACAATTGAGTCAACCTTAGCAATTACAAGGTCACCCGATAAGGCCTGAGCATCGATGCTGTTTCCGACAAGAGCGAGAATTGCTACTACGACAAAAGGAAGGAGCATGCACCAGATACTGGCCTGTACAGTTCCTTTCAGGGCGTCCTTCGTCCAACCAAACAAATAGAGAACCGCAGTGATTCCTGAAAAAACATAAGTAAGGTGGTAGACACTTGAGTAGATGAGCTTCAAAAGCCATATAAAAGCTTTTGAAGCTAAAAAGAAAGCAGTAGCAACAAGGTCATTGAGATTAGGAACAGCAAAGGATTCTAAAAATCCCCACTGTTTCTGCTCAGTTGTTCTGACTTTTACGCTATACCACTTCTTAACAAAAAGATTTCTTGGACTCACCTTTTTAAGAGTAATGCTTGCGGTTTCGAGAGATAAATCAATGGCCTTTGTATGAAACTCATAAAAGAATCCCATAAAAAATGAGATCAAGAGGAGTTTTTTAATGACTCCTCCAAAATCCATATCACCAAAATATTCTAGTATTAATGCGAAAGAAAATGCTGGAGCAATAAAATATCCAGCAATCGTTTTCATTTCTTCGTAGAGGTTGAAAACACTACCATCTTGAATAAGAAGCATTTCTGATAGGATGTTATCTTTCATCGCTTATCCTTTCTTCCGTAAGATTTCTCTTTTTCCATCTGCTCAAGTCTCTTCTGCTCCATTTGTTCGGCCATAAGCCTATTACTCGTAGAAATCTTTTGAAGAATTTCAAGTTGGGTGTTGTGAATATCAACATTCGATTCATAGATCATAGCGGTGTTTTGGGCCGTAAGCTGAGTGGCCCGTCCCGTAGTTCTCGCCTTAATAGATTTATTTACCTGAGACTGAGCAATCTTCTCTTTCCTTGCATTTACTCTTTTAAGTGCCTTCACTTCGATCTTTGTCTTATTCTCCTCATCCTTAATCATAGAATACTCCCTCATGAGCTGGCGTATCTCATCCATCGAGAATTTAAGCTCTCTAATTGCTCCATTTAAATCCCCAAGTCCTGCAACTTCTTTTTTAGCAGACACTGACTCGGCAAGATAAAGAACTCGCTCGGCCCTGAAGTATTCATCTTGAAAAAGCTCATTGTAGCGTTGAATCTTCTTTGTATATTTCTCTGCATTACTAACTAACTTTTCAAGTTCATTTAACTGACTTACTGTTGTTGTTACAAGTTCAACTAATAATGCCGTGTCTGCACTAACTATCTGAGCATAAGCAGGACTCACAAGAAGTAAGCTGGAGGCAAAAAATAAGTCTTTGATGTGCTTATTCATATGCCCTCCAGTTCGGGTTTTTGATTTCTGTGTAATTTCTGATCGCATTTTGAAAGGAAAGAAACTTTCCTTTCTCACTCATATAAGATTCAAAGTAGTTATTGTCGCTGCGATCAGAGGTAAAGAGTTCATACTCCAAAGGACTAGGATAAAAGCGAAGAGGCTTTTTATTTGTTTCGGTAAGATATAAGAATTCACTATATGCTCCTTTTTGTGAGAGAATTTCTTCTAAAAGAGTTTTAGATGTTGAATCTATAAACTCCGACTCGATCAAAGATTGTTTAAAAAGAAACTTAAAATAAGTATTTTGAATGATCACTCTTCCTAACTGACTTCCTGAAAAATCATCTAGGTTTTGAGAAATCGCAATCGCTGAAGCTTGATATTTTCTGAAAGTTCGAAAGCATTCAGCAATGTAGGCCGCATTTCTTTCTAAAAGATGCCAACACTCATCAAAGACAAAAACTTTTCTGCCTTCAAGGTGCTTAAAATACTCAATCAAGTAAATTATCAGTGGGGCCTTCATTGCTTCTGGATAAAGTGAGAAATCGCAGTAAGTAAAATCGTTTAGAGGCTGTTCTTCGTCCGTAAAGAACTCTTCAATCTCTTTAAAGTAAAAACTAATCCCAGGAAAAGATTTTTCTAGTTCGCTTAAGAAAGTTTTAAAGGAGGTTGCTTCAATTTTACTAATCACCTCAAACAGACGCCCTTCTTCTTTTTTTCCTAACTTTTCTTCTAAAACGGCCAAAACAAATTCCTTGAGATATCTGGGATCTTTAAACTGAAGTGGATTGAACTTTTGTGAAAGTACAACCCCTCCATTATAAAGAGCATTTTTACGAAAAGAGTTCCCAAGGTCTAAGACCATTCCTTTAGTTCCACGATCAATTTCAAAACTTAAAAGCTTATTTGCAAACATGGACTTTCCCTGCCCCGATGAACCAGTGATAAGTCCGTTATAATTGAGAGCACTCTCATGAAAAAGATCAATATAAACATCATTTCGCTGTCGGCTTTTTAACTTAAGCCCGTCAGATGTTATAAAATCACGATGGAATGGAACCAGAAATGAAAGATAGTCACTTGGAAGCTCTAGTTTTCTTTTAAAAGAAGATACGACTCCTGGAACCAAAGAATAATAAAGAAAAGATAAACCTCGTTCCTCAATGAAGAGGCTCGCTCCTTTGCCCTTAAAGTCTTTAATCACTAAATCCGTAACCTTATCTAATTCATCTTTTGTAGATGCTCTTAGGACAAGATAAAACTCCGCCTCAAACAAAGCTTTAGAGTCTCGGGTCACTTCACTAAGTAGCTCTTCGGCCTGAAAGTAAGCGTTTTCAGAATCGAGATCTCTCATTCCCTTAAAAAGGGATGAAAAATGTAACTTTCTTTTTAGATTAATTTTCTTTTTTGCCTCGATTTTTGAAATCTTCTTAAACATCAAAACAAAATCAGGCCAATTACTCACTTCAAGAGAACTCGTTCTTTCAGGAAAGTCTTTCACTGAAGCAATTCTTATAAATTCGTTGCCACAGGTTAAGTAATTTTCATAAAAATGAAGAATCGAATTTTCTTTACCTAAGAACCTCTCGACTGATTTCTCTACAGGGATTACTTGTCCATGAGTCAATGAAATATCACCAAACGAGTTCAGATAAAGCTTCTTATTAAGTGAGTAAAACTTCATTAGAAAATCTGTATTGATAATATCAGACTCAAGATCATTAAAAATTCGATTTTGAGTTTGCATATCCCAACCTTCCATGTCCGGCGAATATATCTCATAAAACGAACTTTTTTCTCCTTTAAGAGACGTCAGTTTGTTCCCATTAATATTAAAAAGTGGCATCATCTTCAACTCCAAGGTTCCCCGAAACAAAAACGTCCTTTTTTCGTGGTAATAACCATCCAGTGAAATCGAAATATTTCTTCATCACCTTAATTCCAAATATACCTATGAATATTAAAACGAGATTGGTATACCCATCGCAATTTAAATTTCAGTTAGGGCCTTCACGGCCTGTCTAAAAAACCTTAAACTTGATGAATGCAAGATTTTCTTACTCCTGAACAACGATCTGAACTTTTACATGAACTCAAG
>Ga0247843_1004262_pt1 | contig 21683 bp, 21 predicted proteins | sample LaCruzMarch2017__FD_192420 | JGI IMG/M metagenome (GOLD analysis project Ga0247843, IMG submission 192420) | Freshwater microbial communities from meromictic Lake La Cruz, Castile-La Mancha, Spain - LaCruzMarch2017_8m | ecosystem: Environmental > Aquatic > Freshwater > Lake | place: Spain...
CCTAAACCGATGGCTCCAAGCAAACCACTAAGAGGACCACCCCCAACAGCACCACCTTTACGAGGTCTACCCCTTCGTCTACCTGCACTCTTTTCTTCGCCTAAACCGATGGCTCCAAGCAAACCACTAAGAGGACCACCCCCAGTTAAAGCGTTTCTATGTTCTGCCATTGCATCAACTCCAACAGCACCACCTTTACGAGGACGTCCCCTTTGTTTCTTACCTATACCAATCATCTTAGCCAATGGTAAAACTTTTTTGAAATTACCTACAAATTCACCAACATCGTCAAATATTCCCGCCCCTTCCATATCATTACCAGAACCAACAGCCCGAGCATTTATTCCATTACCAGATTTAATAGTTTTTGATGGCATACCATAATGTGCTTTATATCCGCCAACTCTACTACTTCCATAACCTCCCATTTGTCGACCTTTAGCGATCTTAATTAATCCTGCTTTTAATTTTTTAGTTTTTGCTCCACCTAATACCTTATTTACTAATTGAAATGGCATTTTAAAACCAGTAGTAAACCCTCTCGCAATATCATCAAATAATCCAGCACCTTTTAACTTTTCTTGGTCTTCTTTGCCCAAGCCTATCGAATCTAAAATTCCCGAAAATATTCCACTTGCTTCCATACCTGCTTTTACAGATTTTCGAGGTCTTCCCCTACGACCTGCTTTTTTACCTTCATCCGAAGTTGGAGCCCCGAGCCCAAAAGTATCTAGCAAACCAGAAAACAGACCTGAACCTTCTTTAACAGATTCATCATATTTTACTAAAGGTTTAACTAAAGGTACGAGATTAGATTCTAATACTTGTTTTCCTGTAGCATCAAGATTACGTAAATGTCTTGCATTTATTTCCATAACCTGTTGTTGAATTTTTTGGTTATACGGTGTATTTTCCATTTAATATATTATTATTATATATTTTATTTTTATTATTAATTTAATAAAAATAAATTATTTAATTTACATTAGTTTAGATTTCATACGACCAGCAGTTGAAATACCAGCAGTTGAAATACCAGCGGTAGAAATTCCACCAGTCTTACCATAACCTAGTGTATCAAGTGCTTGAGCACCTAGATTAGCATATTTATTATCTCCTACTGCTTGAAGCATTTTCTTAGCCATTGGTAGATAATTAGATGCCATTGCTTTCATGTCAGAAAGAACACCAGCACCAACATAACGGGTAAGTTCTCGTTGAGACATATGTGGGGCAGATGTAGCATTTAATACATCATTGCGGGTGAGAACACCATTAAGATATGATGCTGAGTTACCATTGGTAGTGGAAAGTATACCAGAATACAAGAACATAACATTAAGTTGTGGTTGAATTTGATTGAGTAAATTATTAGTAAAATCTACTTTAACTTGGAATTGAGTTGTGGTGAGACTTCCGGGACTATTGTAGACTTCCGAAATTGAAATGCAGTCCCCAAAAGATAGATAGAGTACACTACCGCAAGTACCTCTATTAAATACAACGTTACCAGCAACACTATTACCGCCAACATTTACAAGACCACTGAATTCATCCCAAGTCTGTTGGCTACCAGATTTACGGCTAAAATCATAAAGTTGTTTTTGGCTAAAATTACTAAGGATACCCGTTTGATTATTAAAAGTAATATTAACAGCATTAATAGTAGCATAATGATCGGGCACTTGATTACCATTTGCACCATATTTATCAAAATCATCGATCCAGATTACAACTTTATCAGGAATAGAATTGAGTTGAAAAGAGTTAGATGTAAGGGTTGAAGTTGCATTAGCAGCAAGATTACCGCCAGTAGATGGAAGAATATAATTTACAAAATTTTGGAGTGGTGTGACGCAAGTGGAAGGGACAAGCATTGTTGGAGGAGGAGTATAATAGTATAATTCCATATATGGATTGGTATATTGTACAGATACGACCGATTTAGTAGAACCAGCGGTATTAGAAAGATACCAACGAAGAGCGCGTTTGGCACTGGCATCCATACTCATAGTAAAGTTGAGTTGTGTGATACCTACAAGACCAGAATGTTCATTATCACCACAGAATAAAAATGGTGATAGAATGATAGGTTCCCTTACGCGAATTGTGATTGATACGTTCTTAACAGCAGCTGCAGCACCGGCCGGCGTATTACCAACAATAGAAATAATTTCAAAAGATGCTCTAGATGCTAAATCTTTGCAATTTTGATATGCAGCACTATTAAATGGAGAGTTCCAAGTATTAATAAGTGGCACTTGAGTTCCATCAACAGAAGCAGCGAGAGCAGCATTATTAGCAACAGATTGAGGAAGAGATGAAACCATATCCCCCCAATAATCGAGTTGTGTCAATGTTGACCCATATGCATCTTGTATTAACTTTTTATCAAGACCTCTAAGAATTGGATCAAGAATTTGTTGGACGTTATTTTGAACTACAGAAGTGTTATTTATTTGACATGTCATATTGTTTGTAAGTTGATGGAGCACAAATGGCGCAAAATTATCAGCACCTGATACTCTAACGCCGTTATTAGTTTGATTAATCGGAACGCCATTAAAAAGAAATTCGTACGGGGCACAATTTCCGGTAAGATTAAAAGTTATATCAGAACCCCATATTACATTACGGGATACGACAATGTTTGTGCTGGGAACTTGAATTGCATATACATGTTGGGTGCTTGATGAACTATTTGCTTGATATTTTTGAGATGTGATATTTTGACCGCTCTTATATACTGCAAAATCAAGACTATCAGAGATATCAAGGACTGTGTCTTTTACGGATAAAGGACGAATAAGTTGACTCATATATATATATTTATATTATACAAAAAAAAAGAAACTAAATTTATAAATAAATTTTTTTATAATAAAATTTACATTTTGCTATTATATAATTTTTTTCTTAGTAATACAAGAAGATTAGCAGAAGCACCAGCATCTAAATACATATCATGGTCAACACCATATTTATCTCTCCATTTTATTTCAAGTGATAATTGATTAAGTGAAGAACCACCCAATAAATCTACTAATCTATATTCTCCTGCTGGAGTGTAGAATACATTTTGATTAGTAGCCTCAACACCAGTATTAAGAGGTACAATAAAGTCAGTTAATACTTTTGTGATTGCTTGTTGCTTATATATATTTCCAGATGTTGTTGGATCTACATTATTTAAGTTTTGAGGTTGACCTGTTAATTGTGATTCAATAGGAATGATAGTAGAACTAAATACCCATGATTGAATAGGTGTCCAAGTTTGAACAGATGATATTTGTTGTAGATATGTAGCATATTCACCTCCTACTTGAACTGTACCATCAAAAAGAATATTAGTATCTAATAAATATCTACATTCAGCAGTTTCAGGATATAATGCACCATTACCAGCCTCTGTAGGATAATATTTAAATCTAAATGTATTTAATAAATTATATAATGGTTGATTGACAGATATATAAAAGTTTGCTCCTACAGGTGTAGGGGTTCCTGTAGGTGATGATGTAGGTTGATAAAATACTATTTTACTTAAAGCAGAATCCCATTGAATATAAGGAAGTTTTGCCCAAGTTCCACTAGTTGTTTGCCAAGCATCTCTTACAGCATTATTAAACATTCTACAAAAGGTATCTACATATTTAATATAAAAATATGGATTTTCAAATAATTCCTCTTTGTTTCTTGGATAGTCCAAAAATGTTTCAAGATTCACATTAACAGTTTCAGGTATAAATACTAAAGTAGTTGTGTCTCCTAATTGAGTATATGATGTAACTGTTTCAGAATAGTTAAAAGGATATGTTAGCATTGTTGTAGTTCCATAATCAGTATTAGGATCAACATAATTATTTTGTATTTGTAGAGAAAATGGATTAACAGATGTTAAACTATTTACTCCATTAATAACATTTGATAATAAAATATTATTATTAGAATCATAACCAATAAGACCATTCAATACATTTAAATTACCCAAATTGTTTATGCTAACTTGTGCTAATGTTGCAGGATTTCTTTTATTTATAAATGTTGTATTATCAATATTACTATATAATGCGTATAAATGAGCACCATCGTTATAAAGTGATGATGGTGATGGATTTGGTGTTACAAGTTGTGAGCTTGTTATACCAATAATACTAGAAGATGGTCCGGTTGCTGTCCATTGTTGAATTACATTTTCAAGTGTTGAAGGATTTGATGTTGATCTACATGAGACATAATTATAAGTATTTGGTGTTAAATTTACAATACTCAAATTTACAGAGTTTCCTATGCATAGTCCCTCATATATTCTATTATTTGTTCCAACAGCATAAATATAATTTTGTATTTGTCTCGAACAACAAGCAGACACAACTTGAATATTAGAATTGACTTGAGTAAATAGATGTGTTGACATTGTTGAATGATTCATCCACATTCCTGTTTTATTTGGTTTGATTACTTGATTAGAAACATTATTATATATATAACTATATGATAATATATTAGCAGGATTATAAGATGCTGATTGATAAAAGAATTTCATAACTCTGTTATTATAAAATCCATTATCTGGTGTATCATATTCTAAAAGACACACAGTTCCATTTTCAGGCTTACATTGTATATATGATGAGAATCTACCAGTATTTGCAGTATATAATAATGATGGAGTATTAGCGACAGTATATGTAGCATCTGTAAATGTAATGCTAAATAATCTTGTACCACATACTCCAATACCTGAAATAGAAGATTGATCAAGATAGAATAATTTACCTGCCCCATTTGTGATATCATCTTTATTAAATGTTATATCAGATACACCCGTTGAAGTTACAACAATAGTATTTATTGGATTTACATTTCCATAAACATAAATATCAATACTATAAACTCCTAATAATGTAAGAGTTGCAACAGCGATATGTGTAGCATCAATTTCACAAATAGATATTACTTCATCAGATGGTATACTAAATGTATCAACAATAATATTAGGATTACTGCATTCTCTAATTATTACATTACCAGTTGCAATATTAAAATAAGCAAAATTTGATGATTGTGGTAAATATGTGAGTCTACTCATAACAGTATCTAAATTAGGATATGTGTTTAATATAGCACTAGTATAACCACTATATATAATTAATGTTGTTGATTCAAGATAAAAGTATTTTTCTGTATGTTTAAAGCAACCATTAAATGAAACTAAATTTTGACCATTAAATGGTAAATTAGAATCGACAACATATGGATTAGCAGTAAAATCGAAACCAATTAAATTGGTTTGAACTTGTGAAGGATTAGATGGATTAGCATTCATACTACAAAATTCATAAGGAGCGATTGGATTTCTAGATATATATAAGTTATTATCACTTCCAACTGCTAATACTTTATTATCAAAATTATTACTATCAACACTTAGTATAGTTGGAGAAAGTGATGAAGTCAAACCAAATTCGCCAAATTCAGACCAAGTATTAGATGCTGGTCCATTTGGGTAATCACTTGCGTTCCATTGATAAAATAATTGACTTGTTCCAATACCATATAATCCACCAACTAATGCTTGTTTAGTATATACATATTTTACTCCGGGGCTTGTTTGAACTTCAAACATACTTTGTGGTGGTGAAATTACAGGATCGATAATTGCATAAGTATGAAAATTATTATCAACTGCAAAGTAATACCCTGGCACATGTGCTAATGGACATATTAAAGTTGGTGAATTTGTAAGTTGTGTATCTATTGCTTCAATTGCATAAGCATTACCTCCAGTAACACCAAAAAGAGCGTCAGGTGTTGATTGAATACCAGACAACTCATTTAATGTTCCAGCGACATAAGAAATACCATTAACATTATTTTTATTAAATTGTGATGTATAAGGACTAACGCCAATAGTCCAAGCAGTTGGACCAGTTCTAGTAAATTCATAATATTCAATTAAATCATTTGAGTTATTAACAATACCAACATAAAAATCACCAGTTGTTTTATTAGCAGATAAAAATTTATACGAAGAACCAACAGCGGGAGTAAAGGTTGCTAATGGTGTTGCTTTAATCTTATCAAATACTTTAATAATTCCACCAGAGATGATATAAATAGAGCCACCACTATTTGGAGTTAAACCATTATTAAAATTATCATAATCACAAGATTGAGCGTTATCTGGTGGAAAATTAATCAATACTTTTTTAAGATCACCAAATTCACCATTCTTATAAATACCTAAATAATTAGTACCATCAGCACCAACCAATCCGAATGTATTTTGTAATTGTGTAGATGTTTCAGTATTATAAAAGAATGCTAATTCATAATCTGTCAATCCTGTAAATGCTTCTTTATTAGGTTTTATTTGGATATCAGGAATGAGAACAGGAAGATTAGATTGAAGATTCCATCGTATAATTGAAAGATAATAATCATCACACTTATCAATTATAGGGGCTTGCTTAATTTGATTAAACTTTAAAGTTCTAGGTTGAGTATTATTTGGAGTATATTCATTAAATAGACCCATATTAAAATATTCATGAGTGGGTCCTGTATCACTATAAACATATTGGTTATAGTTTTGTTGTAGTGTCTTTAAACTAATTGCCATATTATATAATATACTTATATATTATTTATTAAAATTTCAATTTATAAAATTATAAAAAAGAAACTTTATTTAATACATTTATGTATCTATTAAATAATGATTATAAAGTTAATGAGGCATTAGAATATATAAATTATTTAATAATCTAATCTATATTATTAAATAAATTAATCTAATCTATATTATTACTGTGAAATAGTGTAAATTATACTATAATAAAGTAATAATTTCGAAATTATTACTTTATTATAATGTTTTTATGATTATTTTATAATATAATCTAAGTTATATTATAAAAATAAAATAATCTAATCTATATTATATATAATGACTAGTTTATTTTATAAATATAAAGATATTTTTTCTAAAAAAATTTATATTATTAAGATCTATGATTCTTCCGGTTCGGAAGATATCAATACCTCCATTATAGATAACAAATATAATATAGTAAGTATTACTGATATGATAACAGGTGAAAGTATCGAGTCTATTGATTTAGATAATTTTTTCAAATGTGATAAATCTTTTTATATTAAAACTGATAATATTACACCTGTATTTTTTCCTGTAAATCCTGATGGTACTGGTGGTATTCAATATTATGAAAGAATAGATAAATATTGTAACTTTCAATTCAAAGTTGGTTATCCATTATGGGATGTTGACTCTAATAATAAGTATACAATGGATTTTACTAATATGAAAAATCGTATCAGAAATGATATTACATTTCACCCAACTTATGAATCTTGTTTCTTTGATAATTTTTTAGATAATAGGGAATATTTATTATTTCCTAATGGATATACTGGGTTTGTAAAAGAATATCATTGTTCATCTTCTTCTTCTGATTGGTATTATAAAGAGGTATATATAAATAGAACTGTATTTATAGTTAATGGTAAATTTAATGGTATTGAGACTATTTATTATAGTGATGGAAATATTAATAAAGAACTTGAATATGCTGACGGACTTCTTTTATCATATAAAAAATATAAATATAATAAATTAATAAAGACTAAATATTATGATCAATATGGACGTAAAATATATAAATAAATAATCTAATCTATATTATATATAAATAAATAATCTAATCTATATTATATATAAATGGATTGTGTATTTAAAAAAATTACTGATTTTGAAAATGAAAAAAATGAATGGTTTGAACAAATTAAAAATATTAATAAGCTTTCAGAGAAACAAAGAGTATTTAAAGATTGTGTAGAAAATAGTTGTATAGATTTATCAAAACAAAATAGATTATTAAATAAATTAATTATAGATATTGATAATAGTTATGTTCTATTTAAACATTATAAAGATGAATTTAATAAATGTTGTTCTTAATCTGTTTCTGAATTATCTGGACTACAATTATTATAATTATTATCACAAGCCTTACATTCACAAATATTTTTATCTTTTTCATCTTCTTCGATATCTGATTGTTTAACAGTTAGAGGATCTACTTCTTCATCAATATATTTTTCTTTGTCTAGTTTCTCTATTTCTTTATTCATTACTCCAAGATGTAATTGAAGGGCTAAGAATAAATTAAAATTTGTTTCTAGACATTCTTTTAGATTTCTTAGATTTGTTTTTAGTAATCTTCTACAAGCCTTAAATTTTTCATCTGATTCTTTTATACCTTTAAATATTTCTATTTTATCATAATTTTTTTTATAATACATTTCATTTAGTGTCTTTGTGATCTCTTCAGTATCTACAAGTAGTTGCTCAACTTTATTAATTCGTTCTAATTCTTCCATTAAATAATATAGATTTAGATTTTTTTTTTTTATAATCTATATTATAAATGAATTTTATAGACGATTATTATATGGGGAAACGAAATGAGAATTATGTTCATAGTTTAATTTATAAATATTGGAGTGATAGACAAATAAGTAAGGCAGTTGATGAATATTCTAATTATGATTTTTATGATTCTAAATATAAATATGAGTTAAAGAGTCGAAGATGTGCACATGATAAATATCCTACTACTATAATTCCTGAAATGAAATGTCATAAAAGAACTTATTTATTATTCTTGTTTACTGATGGATTATATTACATAAGATATAGAAAAGATAAATTTGATAAATATAATAAAAAGATGTTTGTAAAAAATAGAGATGATAAGCAAGATGTTTGTAAGTATTATTATTATATACCTATTGAAGATTTAAAGAAAATAGAAATAAATGATGATAATATAAAATATGATTATGTTGTGAACTTTTAGTTTACCATTTGTGATACTGCTGAATCATAATCAAAGCCTGTAGTATTTTTTATTTCATTCATCATCTTTATATAGTTAGATAACGATTGATTATATTTCATTATTGATATAGCTCTTGATATACAATGACGCCCACAAGTAGCCACATCTTCTTTTCTGTTCTGTAGATTCTTTGAGTTATATATTATATCATATCTATTTTGTGCATCTTTTAATATAGGTAATAGATAAGGTGATTCATCAATTGATTTTTTATATTTTTTATTAACCCATTTTAAAGGTTCATTAATTGGATATCCATATGAATCAAAATATTCGATAGTTGGTTTATGTGTCTCTTCATCGATATATCTTAATAAAATTGTCCAGTGTCCGTAATTGGGTTTAGATTCCCATATTATTACTGCTACATCTTTTTTATTTGGTAATATATCCTCAATAGTTTTATAATCTTTTAGATCTTGATGTGATATAATCTTTACATCATCACCTAAATGTTTCTTAATATCTAAATCTGTTAATGCTTTATAATTAGCATCTTGAATCTCTCCCCTATTCATTCCTGAACCTTCTAATATATGTAAATATTTATTTAATATCTTGAATTGTTTTATTGCTGACTTTTCTGTCATTGGTCTTTTACTGAATCTCTTACCTGTCTCTATATTTTCAACAAAGTATCCATTTTTATTACGTATAATTCTGAAAGGCATTATATAATATATATCGATATTATATAATTTAATCGTCATAACTTTTAATTTCTTCAATAATATGTTTATATAATATAAAATGAGTAAATTATACAAAGGCTTTAAATTTAAAACAATTAAAGTTCAACAATCTCTAAAAAGTAATAATTTTGTTAAAGAAATTTTAATTAAAAATTATTAATATATTATAAAATGAGTAAAAAAGAGATTGAAAAAGTATTAAAAGAAAAGCCATCTGCTTATAGAAGTATGAAAATGTCTCAATTAGGAATCACACCAAAAAATAAAAGAAATAAAACTGATTTGCTGAATTGGACAAAAGAAGAATGGTTGAATCTTAACGCCTTATTAGATATGGATATTGAATTGCCATGTGGTCAGAAATATAAAGGACAAAAAGATAAGACAGTATGCAGACCTAAAAAGAAAGTTAATGAAAAGACACCGAAACCACTTGCTTATGATTTGACTAAAAAGCAGATAAAAAAGGCTATAAAGAAGAAGAATAAAGGAGAACGGATAAACTGGAAGGAATTATAAAATATTATTATATAATATATGGATGATTATTATTTAGAAAAATCAGATAAAAAAACTAAAAAATATATGGTATCATATATTAATAAAGATACAGGCAGAATAAATACTATACAATTTGGGCAGGCTGGTGCCTCAGATTTTACTCAACATAAAAATAAGGTCCGTAGGGATAAATATGAGGCTCGCCATTCTGGAATGGGTGAGAATTGGAATAATCCAAAAAGTGGTGCGGGCTTTTGGTCTTACCACTTATTATGGAACCCTAACACCTCTAATTTCAAACAGGCAATTAAGGAAACTGAAAAAAAATTTAATATAAATATCCATTATATAGAATGAAATATATTCTATGTGAATGTGGAAAAAGATATAGGGAAGACAATCAGATAAAACATAATCAAACTAATGATCATAAAAAGTATGTATCAGAACAAAATAATAATGAGGTTCATATTATTGTGCATGACATAGATAAAAAGAAACTAATTGAATTTATAAGAAATCAAGAAAGAAAAAGAAAAGATGCTATAGTTAATGATTCAGATACTTGTGATAGTTCTGATAGTGAAGAAGGTGATCCAACTTATCAAGAATAAAATTATTCATTTCCTTGAGATAGGAAGAAATTAAGGAAATCATCATCTCCTATATCTATATTAGATAAATTTTCTGTTGTTTTAATATAATATCTATCTCTTAATCCAAATTCATACATAATACCATCATCATCATCATCATCTTCATCTTCATCTTCATCATCATCATTATCTTGTTCAGATTCAGATTCAGATTCGGATTCAGATTGATTATCTTCATCTTCTTCATCTTCATCTTCTTCATCATTAATATCATCTACTTCTTCAGGTATTAATACATCAATAGATAGAGTATATACATATCTATTAATATAAAATTTAACATATGATTTCACAATATTCCATTTGTCTTGGATATCTTGGGTTACGTTAATCATTTCAATTTCAGACATTTTATTATAATTATATATATTAATAAATCTTTAAATCCTTTTTATTTAATTTTATATTAAGTAATTTTTACTTAATATAAATTTATGGGTGGTCTAGATATACAAACTATACATTATGGGTGGTCTGGTTATTCTTAAGTGTTACTGCTAATTTATGATATGCGCTTTTTATGTGATTAGATTTTCCATAATATTTATATTGTTTATTGCATAAATCACAAACATATTTTTTATCTTTCTCTTTATCTATGAAACTTTCATAATATTTTTTATTATAATCTTTTTTAGTGAGTTTTAGGGGTGCGTTTACTATAATAGTATTATTTTCCATTCTTATATAATATTTATATAATTTTATTTTTAAATCATTTTATATTAATTTTATTTTTAAATCATTTTATATTTATTTTATTTTTAAATCATTTTATATTAATTTAATGGATCATCTTCAATATCTTCAATTTCTTCAATTTTAAGTTTTATTTTCATTAATCTTAAGTTATTCATATTATCTTTAAACAATCTAATTTTATAATTTATAGTACTTTCAAAAAATTCAACTATTGCTGTTCTATTATATGCTCTCTTCTCTTCTTTAGTTAATAGTTTATATGTTTCATCATTTCTAAAATGATCATATATATCTTTCATTGAAATTTTATCTTCTTCATCTTCTGTTAATTTATAATTCTCATTAATATAAGTATGAATTATATTTGATTTCTCATAATACTTTTTAGTACGATTATTGCACTCATCAATACTTTTATATTGATAATTATTCTTTTTATATTCTTTATGTGCTTCTATTATCATTTTTAAAAATGCTAATTTATATGTATCTCCTTTTTGTTCTAATCCTGTATCTGCTTCATATATATATTTACTAGAATCTAATAATGATTTATCTGTTGTAAACATTGAATTAAATGGTGTTATATCAAATCGTCTCTTAACTGCTTGGTCTGGTGCTTCAGATAATAAAGGTAAAGTATTACAACAAATAATATATGATCCAGTATTTATATTATCACTATTCTTTTCATAAATTTTACGAGCATTGATTTTTGATTCACCTGTATATTTTTTAATTTCTGCTACATCTACTTTTTTTAATTTATCTGGTTCTGTAAACATTATAATTCTTTTACCTGCCATATTTGCTATTTTTGTATCATCTTTCTTCCCTCCATATGTAATAATCTGAGTATCTCCTAATGTATAAAATTGTTGTAATACTATTGATAAGTAATTACATAATAAACTCTTACCATTACCACCAACTCCAGTAAATACATGAATATTCTGTTTCAATCTATTTTCTAATCCTGTGCTACATATCATTAAAAATTTTTGTTTTATATCTGGATTAGGAAATATTTTATTAAGAAGATTATTAAACTCATTATATTCTTTTTCTGATGGTTCAATATAATCATAATTTAATTTAGTTGTTATATACATATCTTTTCTATAATCAATAAATTTCTCTTCTAATAAATCATATACTTTAGTATTCATAGGGAATAAATACCAATCTTTATCAAATGTAATATCTTCATTATCTTTGTTAAATTTGAATTGTGGTTGTTGAGATGTTTTAATAATATCATCTTTTCCTCTTTGAGTTGTAATGCGTCGTAATTGTGATATTAATTTTGTTATATCTGATGTTTTAGTATAACAACATAAAATGTGAAGATTAATATAATCATATAAATCATTATCAATAATATCTTTAAATTTATTTATGGCTCCTATGCCAGATTTCCATAATTGACCATCATATACATATAATACATCATTTTTCCATATAATATTATCAGTTATCAATGTTAATACTTCACAACAAAATTTATCTGTTATTTGTACATCTTTATACTTATTTAATACTATTTCAGAATACTTATTAAAGTTATCTTCCTTACACCAATGTAATAATGTACCTATAGTTATCTTTTCTGATTTAAGTTCATTCCAATATTTTTCATTATCTCTTTTGTTATATCCTTTATACTTCTTACAATATGATTCAAATATATTATATGATTCATCTCCATAATTAGATTTAATAATTGTTGTTAGTCTCATCCAATTATCATAGTTCTCAAATCTATTTTTATTAAGACAATCTAAATAATCTTTTAACTCCTTAAATTTATTATCATCTTTATTAATGATCTTTTCTAATATATCAGTTTGTTTCTTTTGATTTTGTTTCTGGCGTTTCTTTTCTGTTTCATCTTTAATCTCTTTTATCTTTTGATTCTTCTCTTTAGTAATTTTAATGAAAACTTTTTTAATATTAGATTCTAATTGTTCTTCTTTTGGTTCTTCTTTTGGTTCTTCTTTTGGTTCTTCTTTTGGTTTTTCTTTTTTATCTTTTACAAGAGGAAGAAATATAGATGTCATGTTATTAATATTCATCATTGGATTTATAACATTAGCATCTTTATGAACATATGACCATTGACCACATAATATGTCATATTTTCCACTACCATATTTATTTAAATTATTACCTTCTTTATTCTTAGGAAATTTCTTTAAATCTAATTTACAAAATATATGTGGCATTTTTTTATTGACAGAAAGAAAATAAGGATTATCTTTTAATAAATATTCATATTGACTTAATACTTCTTTATCATCAATATCAAATTGTTGGATCTCGTTTGTGTCTACTGCTAGATAATCATAATCATCATATAATTTTTGACGCTCTAAAATTTCTTCATCTGTTATTGTTTTAAAATCCATATAGTCGGGTTTATATTCAGTACAATATGGAGTTTTCTTAATTTTTCCATCAATATTTTTAATAATTATACCAATTGGAAACCATTTTATACCGTTTTCTGTACAAAATTCAGCAATTTTTTGAGACATTCTATATATATTATAGAGATTATTATTGTTTTCTTAAGTAATTTTATTTTAAATTTTAATGTTTTTATAGTAATTTTTGAAATTTTATAAAGCTGGGCAAAATTTAAAAATAATAAAAAGTGTATATGTATACTAATATATATATATATTTCCTTAAATCTTGCCCATAGAAGATAAAACTATATATATATATATAATATAAGGAGGTTATAAAAAGTGTGGCAAGAATTAAACATTTTTTCAATATATTAAGTATACATATACACTTTTTATTATTTTTAAATTTTGCCCGCAGAAATTGATAGAAAAAATAAGAAAACTTAAAGCCAGTTCTTAATTTTCTTCTTAGGGGGTATATCAATAGCTTCTATTGGAGTCATTAAAGCAGTGTTTTCAGTAGTATTTGTTGGTGTTTCGGGGGGTGTTTTGGATGTTTTCATATCAATATCAATAAGTCCATAACAACATCGACTATGTCTAAGATGGGCAAAAAAAGATGAAATAAGGGCAGTTATACCGATCATAAGATTTATATAATCTAAATCCATTATATAATATTATAAATATATTCTAATATTATAATATAAATGTCTTTAGTAGGTGCAATATCACTCACAAACAATACAAATGGTGTATATCTCGGAAAAGTCAACATAAATAATTTAAATTTAAGTTCTGACCAAATAGCCTATTCTCCTAATGGTATTGATATATCAGGTCTAAATATATCTACAGGTTTACAAAAAAATTCTAATAATCTTATAACTGTTGGAAATCCAAATATTCAATTAACATCAAACTCATTATATGTTAATGATAATGTTAGTTCAATTACTTCAGCCTTATTAAGTGTATCACAAGCTGATACTATTTATATCTCATCTGGTTCTTATGGTGAATCAGTATCTATAACAGATAAATATAATATATCTCTTATAAATCCATCTTGTAATAATGGAACAATATGCGAGATATTAAATGGTTTAAATATATTAGGAACAAGTGAATTAATAAGAGTTTCAAATATACAAGTAAAAGGTTCAACATCTCTATTATATGGTGTTGGTCGCAACTTATTTAATAATGTTAATTTTACTGGAACTGTCGCCACTGCTCATAATATAGTTATTGGTCAGGGGTCTACAAAGTATATGACATTTACAAATTGTAGTTTTAATCAGTATTGTAATATTTTTGTATCAAATACCTTTACTGATGTATTATATTTTATAAATTGTAATTTTGGTGGTGCCACAATCACTTTATCAAATCTATCACCTTCACAAGTAATTTTTAATAATTGTGCGGGATTTGTCTCATATCCAACAAATTGTGCTTTTTTCGGTATGAATGTTCTAACATCTGGAGCAAGTAAATTAAACGCTAATAATGTCGTTTGTAGTCAAATAAATGGTGCTAGTATCCCACCTACCATAACAATTAATAATCAAGCCGATAATAGAATTGTATCATCTTCTGGAACAACAAATACACTTGATTGTGAAACTAATTTAACTTATGACGGAACTAAATTAGGTATAAATACTATCAATTTATTTCCAACAAATGCTATTACAGAAACATTACAGATTACTGATGCTGATAGTTCTGTAGGTAGTAATTCTGTAGCTGTAGGACATAAGGCAATAAGTGCTTCTAGTTGTGTATCTCTAGGATATCAAGTTGGTAGAACAGGAATGAGTGGAAGTTATAATGTACTTATTGGTCGTTCCACTGCAATAGGTTTAACTACTGGAAATGGTAATGTTATAATAGGTGGTAATGCAGCACAAGTATTGACAACAGGAACAAATAATACTTTTGTTGGTGTTTCTGCTGGTGCAGGACAATCATCACAATCAAATAATTCTATTTTTGGGTATTCTAGTAATTGTAAAGATACATTAGGAGTCACTAGAGCAAATTCCGGTGTTTTTGGTGATAACATTACTGAAATTTTAACAGGTGACAATGAAATTCAAATAGGTAAATCAACAACGACAGTATATACTTATGCAACTGGCACTCGTTCTGATGCTCGAGATAAAGCAGATATAAAAGAAGAAGAACTAGGTTTAAATTTTATAGAAAAACTTAAACCAAAACAATATAAATGGAATTATAGAGAAGATTACCGTCAAATAGATGAAAATGGAAATATAACAGAATTACCAAATGATGGATCAAAGAAAAGAAATCGTTTTCATAATGGTTTTTTAGCCCAAGATATTCAAGACACAATGACAGAGTTAAATATTGACTTTGCAGGATTACAAAATGGTAGTGTAAATGGAGGCACCGATGTATATCATCTAGCCTACACTGAATTTATCGCACCTCTCGTAAAAGCAGTTCAACAATTATCAGAAAAAGTAAAAATATTAGAAAATAAAATTATCAATTAATTACAATTTAAATAAATAGTAGCATTGACACTATTACTTGATTTTAGTCTAACATATAAAGGAGAAGATTGGATATTAAAACCTATATCACCTGCACCAGTTTGAGAATAACTATATTGTGTATCATAAAATGTAGTTCCATCTTGACTAAATTGAACAGTTAAAACAGTTGTGGCACTTACATTACCATAAAATGATAAATTAGTTTGATTAACTGATGATAAATTAGCATTAAGACTAACGCCACCTACACCTGTAACACTAGAAAGCCATAAGATTGTACTATTTTTATTACTTTTTTGTAATTGAGTTTGAATAGAATCTAATTTAGACTGAGTAGTTGAATCTGAAACATTTACTGATGCGTTAGTAATATTAACATCTTGTGTTGATGGAAAGTTATTAACATCAACAGAACCAGATAAAACCAAATTACCACCAACAAATACAGAACCATCCATATTAAGTGGTGATGTAATATCAACATTTGAGGCAGGTGCAACACTTGCATTATATGTTAAAGTAGATTTAAGTATAGTTTGTAAAGTCAATTCAGTTTGATTATCAATATCAGTATTATTTAATTGTATTCTGTAATATCTCATTTTGGGACTGAATTGATAAAATAATGTATCAGAACTAACAGAAACAACACTAACAGTTGTTGTTGAATCATCATTGAATCCATCATGACTATAAATTACTTTAAGATCATAAATAGAATCAGTCTTAACTGAAACATCAATAACTGAAAAGTCAAGACAACTAATATATCGACCAATAAAAGATGAACCAGCATTAATAGGAACTAATGAACTATTTAGATTGTCAAATATACCAGCATTAGCATTTAATGAACTCATTATATAATTATATTATATAATAAATTTTAATTTTTAATATAATCTTAATTTTTAATATAATCTTTCTGCTGTTTGACTGAATGAGCCATAGCCTCAGCGTCAGCCTTCATTTCTTCCTGCACTTTACCATACTTTGAAGTTAAATAAGAATGTCTTAACATACTACTAGAAATATTTTTACCAAATATTTTATTTAATCTTCTTGTTATAGCATTATCACTTTTTAATCTTTCACCTGAAAATTTTACCAATAAATATCCTTCACCATCTTTTTTATATTTTAAATATTTTTTTATTAAATCCATCAAATCTTTTGGAATATCAATAATTTGTTGACCAAATGACTTTTTAGTTTTATAATTATTAAATATAAATTGTTTCTTCTTTAGATCTAACCAGTTATATTTATCATCTTTGTTTCCATCTGTACTAACTTTCATGGTAAGATAATCAACATTTCGTCTAGGAGGTAATAATACATATAAACCTAATATAACAGTATCTAAATAATTATTATATCCATCTTCACTTATATTTTTGCTTCCCTTTAACTTTTTGACCAATTCATTAAATTTATTTTCAACATCATCCCATTTAATCCAGTTCTCTTTTTGTGTTTCAGTCTTGACATTATTTTTATTATTATCTTCAATCTCTTTATTCATTTCAATCATTTTATCATAATATAATTTATATCCATCATTACCAAGATTCTTTAAAATGGATACAATAGCAATTAATACATTTCTTTGAGTAGTAGGTTTATAATCTTTTATCTTATCTAATATCTTTTTAGGATTTTCTAGAAATTTTAAATTTCTAACTTCTCTTTTATCATTAAGACCTTTTAATATTGTCATATATAATTTAATCGATTTATCTGCTAATCCTTTTTCTTTTAACTTTTCCATTATTTCATTCTCCATAATCTATATATATTATAATATAAAAAAAATATAATTTATATTATTCTTTTTTATCTTGGTCCATATCAGCAAGTAAAAATAGATTCTTTTCAGTCAATACACAATTAGGATAATTTTTATATACTGATGCCCATCTACTTTCTAATTTCTTAATTTTCTTAATTTCTTTAGAATCAATACCAATATAATTTTCTAATAAATATTTTGTTCCTCTATTAGCACTTCTTGGGAAATAAGTAAATGTATGACATTCATTTAGAAAGTCTCTAAGATAACCTTTATTATTAGCATAATGCACAATTAAAGCACATGATGTATTAGTATGTCTTCCAGTAGTTAAAATTTCATTAATAAATTTAAATACTTCAGTTTTAATCCCTTGGTCTTTTATCATTTCAATATCATCAAAACAACAAAGACTATCTTTTACATCATCGACAGTTAACGGTTCAGAAGTCCAAGTATCATTTAATGCAACTCTTTTAACAACTTTAGCATCTATACTTTTATCTTCAGCAACATTACTAAAAAAATAAATAGGTCTTTTATTCTTGTATGCTTTTTTATAATTTTTCATATATTGATTAAGATAATAACTTTTACCAGATCCAGATTGTCCTACTATCATTAATACCTGTCTTTCTGTGTGAGTATTAGGATATTGTTGAAATGTTTGATTCTTTGGCAGTTCTAACTTATCGAAATATAAATTACCTGTTTTTCCTTTTAATCCTTTTTTATTATCTTTATCATCTTTTTTATAATTAGCATCTAAAAAAATAATAGTACCATCTTCAGTACCACCTTTTATAATAGCAACTTCGCCACCTTTCTCAAGATTAAATGACATCTTATATATATAATTAGATAATAATTTTATAATTTACTTCTTTTACCTGCAAACTTACCCATTCTAGCCCTTTGAAATGGCTTAGGTCTACCAACAGGAATATTAAAGTGTTTATAGAACTTAAGTGCTTCAGAATTATATAATTTTTCATAATCTTTAGAAATAGATTGAATTTGTTTTATATCAATATCTTCAGGAAATCCTATTTTATTTAAGAATAATTTAACTCTATCATCATAACCATATTTATCAATATAAGTTAAACAAGCACTAAGAAAATTATTTAATTGATATACTTTTCCAACTTCTGAATTAAAGAAATTAGTAATACCAATAATTACATTAATGTTTGGTGGTACTTGTAATTTGGATGCTACTAACATTCGTTTTAATGATTTATAATATTTCCCTTCATCAAACTTTTCTTTCTGATCATTTAATAATTCTTCTCTATATTTATTCATATCAACAACATCTTTATTAAAAAAGTAAATAATACTAACATCTTGAAATTTATTATCTAAATATTGTAATAAATCTATTTTACAAATATCAATTTTATCAGCATCATAATGTTTAGCGAAGAAATCACTATCTACATCATCTAAATTAAAGAATTTATATTTATCATCTTTTTCTTTATTTTGCAATTTAAATTCTACAAAAAATAAATTAGGTTGATTTCTAATATTATTAAATATTTTTTTAAATTGTCTTTGTGTTTCATTGAATCTTTTTGGCTTCTCTTCTAATACACATAACATATCAATGTCAGCAGGATATAATTGAGATGATAAAGAAGCGGTGCCGACTAATTTAGGAATTGAATTTTTAAATTTAAGAACTTTATATAAATAATTAGTTTTTTTATCTAAAATTTTTTCATCTAATACACTAGGGACATAATTAGGTCTATCAGTCATAATATAATATTAATTTATATTATATTATTATTATTATTTATTTAAACAGCCCAATTAGGATCTTCAAATTCTTGTTATTCTTCATCTTCTTCTTCATCTTCTTCTTCTTCTTCATCTTCTTCTTCTTCTTCATCTTCTTTTTCTTCTTCATCTTCTTCATCTTCTTCATCTTCTTCTTCTTCTGGTTCTAATGGTGTATATTTTCCTAATTTAACTTTAAAAATAATTAATGTATAATCATTATTATTTAATTTATCAGATAATTGATATAAAAGATTGAATAAACTTTTTGATGGCATTCTTTGACTTGTTACTTTAGCATGCCCATCTCTAATATCCATTTGAAAATTACCAACAATTTTTTTAACAGAAGGAGATAAAGCACTAAATTTAGAATCAATATAATTTTTATTTTGAGATGATAATTTAGAATATTGTAATTTATTTGCTAAAAATATAACTACATTATTCCAATTACTAATAACACTATCAATTTGACTAGCAAGTTGAGGAGTAAAAATATTATAGTTTCCAGTAGCATCAGCATCAATTAATTGAGTTAATTGATAAAGTTCATATGTAAAGCCATTAAATAATTTTTTAAATCCTAACAATAAAGATTTATCAATTGTATTATCTTCTTTTATTTCTTGTACATATTTATTATTAACACTTTTTATAAGTTGAATAACTTTTAATTGAGAATCGTCATGAGATATTGATGACGGAAATTTATTAACTTCTAAACTCATATATTATTATATAATATAATTTTTTAATCTTCATCTTCTTCTTCTCCATCTTCTTCTTCTTCATCTTCTTCTGGTTCATCTTCTTCTGGTTCTTCTAATAGTTGAACTGATTCTTTTAATGGATAAGAAACTTGATCATAAATATTAATATTAATTTGACTAATAATATTATCAATTCTTTCACCTAAAGCCGAAAATTTATTATCATTAATCGCTAATTGTTGAAATCTAGAACTTAGTTGTTGTAATGATGGTTTTAACTCATCTAAATCTCCTTTTACTTTTGATTTATCTTGTGGTCTTAAAGAATTATATTTTAATCTTGATAATGCAGAAACAATATTATTCCAATCAGAAATAACATTAGATGTTAATTCAAATAATTTATTAATATTATCATCTGCAACTGCTTGTAAAACTTGATATATTTCATAAGAAATATTATTAATTAATCTTTTAAAAAAATTATAATCTCTTGAACTCATTTCTTTTGTCGCCATAACTTCACCAACTTCTCTTAAAGCAACTTGTTTAACTTTTTCTTTAACTTCTTTATTTTGTCTTTGTTGATCGGCAACTGCTTCGCCATATAGTCTGCTTAAAAATTTATTTGCTTCTAAACTCATATAATATATATTAATATTATATAAATAAATTAAAATTTCATCTATATTATCTATAATAATTAACATTTTATTTTTTATAACTGCTTTTACATTTTGGATCTTTCATGGCATCTTTGAAACTTAATTTATGTTTCTTGGCATATGCTTTACAATGTTGTATCCAGAGGGATGCACCGCCACATTTAGCACCTTTACCTCTTCGTCTACCTGCACTCTTTTCTTCGCCTAAACCGATGGCTCCAAGCAAACCACTAAGAGGACCACCCCCAACAGCACCACCTTTACGAGGTCTACCCCTTCGTCTACCTGCACTCTTTTCTTCG
>Ga0247843_1004268_pt1 | contig 21660 bp, 19 predicted proteins | sample LaCruzMarch2017__FD_192420 | JGI IMG/M metagenome (GOLD analysis project Ga0247843, IMG submission 192420) | Freshwater microbial communities from meromictic Lake La Cruz, Castile-La Mancha, Spain - LaCruzMarch2017_8m | ecosystem: Environmental > Aquatic > Freshwater > Lake | place: Spain...
TGCAAATGGCGTGGCTCAATCTAACTAAGAAGCAAAATATTCGCATGAAGAACTATTTTGCGAATTAAAAAAATAGAGAATTAACAAACTCACATTCCACATTTCCAAGCAAAACACCACGATAGATTAAATCAACGAGACGATTGTGCCCACTTCTTTATCCACACTTCCCGGCTCACAGTTATATTCTTCCTAGCGCGTGACAAAGCCTAAAAATGCCTATCAGGAGATGTCCATCTTCCACTTCACGATAGTTTGCTAAAATGTCGTCGAGTGAAATCCAAGCTAGGCCACCGCCATCTTCAATACCGCTAACGTTGGCTACCAAAAATGTGACTCGTTCTGGCGTAGTTCCGGCAGAGCTAAAAAACGGACATCCCAGTTCTTCCACGTCCGAGACGTTTAGCCCAAATTCACTCAGCGTCTTGTGGATAACAAAGGTTTTTGTTTGTTCATAACCTTTAAAATGTTTAGGAATTCTCCATGCAGGGAGGCAGGGGACCTGACTTTTATTTAAAAGAATTTCAAAAGCTGGCAATTTTCGTTTCTCAATTCCAACGAAATGCTGAGTGCCCTTCATGAAAAGCGGAATGATGGCAATCGTGTTTGAAGAACTTTTGAGGGTGTCGATCCATTCAAGTTCCATTTTTACATTGTCAAAATCTTTGGGAATAAGAAAAGTTGACCTCTGAACACACAAAAATTCTGGAGTTGTTTCAATTTCTTGAAATTCTTTAGGAGATAAAGGTGGACGGTTGATGTCTCGCCACGATTTTGCTTCGAAGCTCACAGACTTCGAAAATTGCTCGCACTCCAACTCAGCGCCAATCCAAGGGTCACACTTCATCTTTCTAGAAATCAAGGTATCGTAAATCGAAATTTCTGCGCGCGAACTTAGCAGCCCTCCTACTTGATTGGCTCTGAGTATTTGTTGGACTTCAATCCAGCGGAGGTCTTGAGTCATGCCGATTCCATGGTTATCGCTAAGCGCTTCTCGACTTTCGGCTTTCGTTACTTCAATATGGAGCGAGCGAATTGTTTCCAGCATTCCTCCGGGTGAAGGCAAGTATTTTAAACCCAAACCGATGGACTTGATTTGGGAAATGCCGACTCCACTACGCTCTTTAATCAGCTGGAGCAGACTTTCATTTTCTAGAAGCGAAGAGGTGTTGCTTAAAACATTTTTGTCAAAACTTGCGGAAATTGATTCCGCAATAAAACCATCGCTTTTGGCACTGTCTTGGTGGCTTCGGTCCGGGAGGCAAATAATGGGTCGTGGGTAAGACTGACGCAAAAGTGTTTGTATTTTTCCTCCTTCTTCGCAATGAATAAACAGCTCAACTGTTCCATGTGGGCGAGATACTAAATCCCATTTTTCTAAAGTTTTCATATTTTGATAGGTTTTTATTTTTAGAAAATCACCTTGAGAAACTTTATTTCGCATTTCCTCGACGCACAAAAAGGAACGTTTAGAACTCATTTTCCTTGCTGCAATGAAGTAGTTTGTGGGGGGGAAACCAAGATTTTCTGCCGTATCTTGAGTGGAACAAGCAAACTGATTTTTGAATCGATTTTTAATAATCCACGGATTAAAAATGGGGCGCGAAACAAGAATGCAAAAGCCCCTTTTGGACAATTCGTGTTCGAATTGATTTTGAGTGTAATAAAGGTACTCCTCTAAAAGTTCCACGGCCCAGTCGCTTAGGTAGTCCTTGCGTAAAACAAATTCAATAGCTACTCGCTTTGGTACACGGTATTTGACCCAGTTTTTTCTTAAGCTTTGCAATTTTTTTGGTAAAAACTCTCCCTTTTTGAACAGGCTACATGTAAACTCTGCACAAAAATTCTCAAAGAGATTTACAGGCTCGGGAATTTCGAAATCAATTTCGTCTGGCCAAATCAACGGCCGTAGGATTGATGTCCACTCCGACGAGCTGAAGTTCAGGGTAGAGATTTGCTAAGTCATAGGTTCCCGAGCCCGATCCTGATCCCATATCGGCAATTTTCCCGGAAGATGGCAGATAGCTTGAAATCAGTGCTATTTTTTGCCTCATCGATTTGTCCATTCCTGCATAATAGTCGGCGTAACTTTGTTGATCTCCCCGATTTTGTTCTGCGTAGTGCTTTGACATTTTGCCATTTTAACCAGAATCCACCGTGCTGTCTTCACTTCTCATGGAGATTCTGATTAAGTAGAGTTTTATGAAACTCAGTCAAAAGCGTGCGATAGAGTTTATCGAAAAAAATGGCATGCTATTAGTTTTCCCAAAAAATAATCAAAAGGAACCCTTGTCACTTTGGTCAGAGTTTTTTCCTAAGTCTAAAATGAAGTGGGAATGGGATGATGACGGTGACGATCGAGTTGCACAAATGTGGGGATTGATGAAAAAGTTGTCATCTGGATCTCATGTTGTGTATTCGAAATGGTATCAGGGCAGGGCAACTTTTTTTTCGCGCGAACTTTTTACGGCGTTTTTAGCAGAACGCCTCCAAATGGAACGGCTTAAAATGCTGAAGCAATTGAGTCGGGAAGCTTTTGATATTTTAAAACTACTTGAAGACAATTCACCGCTTTCAACCAGAGTGATAAAGAAAGAAGTTGGCTTGCAAGGTAAGCGATTGGAGTCGCTATACTCTAAGGCAATGCAAGAGCTATTCTGTCGTCTTGATGTCGTTGCGTTTGGGGAGGTGGATGATGGGGCTTTTCCTTCTTTAGCAATCGGAGCCACTGCACTGTTGTTTGAGGACTTGCTGAAGGACGCAGGAAAAATGAGCGATCTGGAAATTCAAAAAACTCTCGCCAAGTTTTTGCCAAATGGCTCGGCTTGGCAAAAGGAGTGGAATCGTCATTTATTACGAATGTGCACAGGCGGAGGCAAAACTGCTTTGTCGCTAAAGGGTTGAGCTGTAGCGGCGGGCGCAGCTGGAGCAAGGGCTGGGACCGTGGTCGGCGAAGTTTCTACTTCAAAGGGTTGCGAGGGATCCACTGCAACTTTAGCTGCGGCCTCTTCTTTTTCTTTTTGTAAATTACGTAGGAATTCCGACTGAATCTGATTCTTAAGTTGTGCCACTCGTCCATTTAAATTTGTAGCGTACAAAGCAGGATTTGAATATTTTATTGCTAGAACTCGCTCGTCAAGATTTTTGTAATAGTCTTCAAGAGTCAGCTCTTTTGAATTTTTTAAGTTTTCTTTTTGAGAAACACTTTCGAAATCAATTTGCTCTGCTAAGAGTTTTTTTTCCGAAACAAAGACTGCTTTTTTGTCTTGAAGGTTAAATAAAATGGTACCGCTTTGTGTTTTTAAAATGTTGATGCGGTTACGGAGCCCAGTTCCAATGCCATATTTTAATTCCAGCTCTTTTTGCATGCTACTTTGGGCTTGAGTTGGGAGTTCTTTTTCAGCTTGAAAGAGTCCTGCGGGATGGCGCTCTTGTTGATTGTGAATGTACCTTCCTGCAAACACCAGTGCGCCGGTGGCCATAGTCGCCCAAAACAGTTTCACTTTAGATTTTTGACCCATGATTCCCCCGAATCCTTGATAGAACTTCAATTTAACAAGCAATTAGAATGCCCGCCTGTGATTTCATGAGTTTGTGACATCATTTTTCAGAAATGGGCAAAATCGGCTGCCCAAATTTTAGACATACGCGTGGGGAGCTTCCACATATTGAAATTATTTCGTATCTCAAGCATCAAGGGCTTTGTTTAGTCGATAAAAAACAATACCTGCAAAAGCGCCTCCGATGTGCCCCCAATGTGAAATATTGTCCACTCCCGAGGAGAGCTTGAAAATATCAAAAAACTCCAGCGCAATGAAGTACAAGAAAAGGGTTCGAGCCTTGAGACGAATTCTGTAATTGAATGCAAAAATACCAATCATCGGCAGTGCAATCAAAAAACGATTCTTAGGATAACGCAAACAATAAAGCGCTGCCATTCCAAAACACACACCGCTGGCACCAACAAGAGGCACGTGCGAATTTGTGGCCGTGAAATGAATGCCAGAGCTGACAACGGCTGAGACAAAAATAAAGATGAAAGTTTTAAGATGTCCGAGGTGTTCTTCAACATTATCCATAAATGGCCAAAGGAAAAACATGTTCCCCAGCAAGTGTACGATTCCACCGTGTGCTAAAGAGTAAGTGAAAAAATTCAATCCGAAATTTTTAAATGGATGTGTAGGATCAAAAGCCAAATGCATCATGGCTCTGTCTCCTTTTAAGGCAACAAAAATGCATAAAATCACAAATGCTAAACTCACCAAAGGAAGTCTGTGCGCGTTGTATTCAGATTCTTCAACGGGCACACCCAGAAGACTAATAATTTTTTTCCACTTTGGGAGTTCGTGGGAGTCGAGATTAACAATGCTTAAGTTTTTTCGGTCTTCTGGTTTTTGAATATTGAGAATTTCTTTAGCGAGCACTTTGCTTTCTTGAATCCGAGCTTCGGGAGAAAGTGAAGCCACCCGATCGGCTTCAATGGATCTGTAGCTAAAAGTTGTCGAGCAAAGCCCACAGGCGGCTCCGGCAGGAAGATTTTTCAAAGGGATGTCGCAGTGTGGGCAGTGAGCGCGATTGTTGCGGAAAATGACACGTATCATTTAGGACCCCCCCTGTGTTCAACAAACTAATTCGTTAAAAGCTGAACCGAAAACTTCCGACCTTTAATCTGCCCTCTTTGAAGGATCATGGAGATATCTTTAGCGAGGTCGCGACTGACAGCGACATAGCAAAAGTGATCATGGATTTCGATTTTCCCTACACATTTTGCGTCAAGACCACCGGCTTCGCCCGTCAGTGCACCTAAAATGTCTCCAGGTCGAAGTTTTTGTTTGCGACCTCCCGAAATCATTAAAGTACTCATGGGATTTTTTGGAGCAATGTGCTCTGATAAAGATTTCAAATTGAGCGGCATCAAATCTGAAATTTTTCTTTGATCGACTTTCACTTTAAGCGTGTTTTCAATTTGCGAAACAAGGGATCTCTGGCCCGCCATACAAAGCGATACTGCCGTACCTGACATGCCGGCTCTGCCCGTTCTTCCACAACGATGAATGTATTCTTCCACTTTAAAAGGCACATCAAAATTAATCACTGCACTTAAACTCTGTACATCTAATCCTCTTGCAGCGACATCCGTTGCAACTAGGATTTGTAGTGTGCCATTGCGAAATTTTGCCATCACTTGGTCACGTTCAAACTGATCAAGATCTCCACTCAATCCACCACAGGCAATTCCAGCTTTGGATAGGATTTTTACTATTTCAAAAACGTGAACTTTCAGATTACAAAAAACTATTCCGGACTGAACTTTGTATTCTTGAAGAACGTTGAGTAAGGCTTGGGATTTTTCGGCTTCGCTTAGCGAAACAAAAATATGTGTGATGTGTGGAATTTCGGCAACTGGGGCTTCGATTTTTACCCACACAGGATTCTGTTGGTACTTTTTGCTAATTCGTTCGATAGAAGGTGGGTAGGTGGCCGAAAAGAAAATATTCTGACGTTCTTTTGGAAGAGCTTCCAAAATTTCTTTCATGTCTTCTTCAAAGCCCATATCCAGCATGCGATCGGCTTCATCCAAGACAAGTTTTTTAATCGTCTCAGTTTGCAATTGTTGTCGACGAATATGATCTAAAATTCTACCCGGAGTTCCTACAACAATGTGCACGCCTTTGCTCAACGCTTCAGCTTGAGGTCTTCCTGGAATTCCTCCAGCAGCAACAAGGACTTGGAGTCCTACATGATACCTTGCCACTTTTCTAATTTCTCGAGCAACTTGGGCACAAAGTTCGCGAGTGGGACACATAATAAGGGCCTGTACTTCACGATTTTTGACATCAATTTTTTGCAAGATGGGCAAAGTGTAAGCAAGAGTTTTTCCACTACCTGTTTTTGATTGTCCAATCAGATCGCGTCCTTCAAGCAGGGCTAAAAGACTTTGCTCTTGGATAGGCGTGGGGCTTTGAAATCCTAGTTCTTGCATCACTTTTTTAAGATCCGCTGAAAGAGGGAGGTCGTTAAATTGGGAAGTCATAAATATTCTCAATGCTTGTACAGCGCCTCGGGTGGGGCAAGCAAGGGCAATAATAGATTTGTTAATTTTTGATGAAGAGTGATCCAAAACAAGCGTGCTTACGTCTAAGAGATATGAGGAAAGAAACTAGCTCCCAATCTTTTCAACCGCGAAAGTTTAAAAATAACTCGGGCCAAGGCATTATGGGTTTAGTGGTAGCGGCGGCTTTAGGCACAGTTGTTATTGCAGGTGCGTTTCAGGCGATAAACGTTGTTGGAAAACAGCAATCGAGTATTGAAATTCGTTCCAAAGTCTCTATCATAGTTGCAGACATTGCGAGAACTTTGGGCGATCAAAAAACTTGCGAAGAAAATTTTAAAGGGATTTCCCTTTCAAGCTATCCCAATTCCATCAATGCCATTGAAGCGTTTGATAAAACAGCAGGATTGAAAAACAAATTCATTGTGGGTCAGAAATATGAAGGATCTTTGATTTTAAAATCGATAACACTTTCCGATTTCAATATTGCCTCGGCGCCGCCAACAATCCGTGGTGATTCGAAACTCCATTTAACATTTTTTTCGCCTGCATTGGGGCAGACTTTTGAGAGAGAAATTACCATCAGTCATGAACTTGATGCCGAGTATCCCCCCAATGCAGCTCAAAAAATCACAAGCTGCACGGCCACTGGTCTGATTGATACGAACACAGTGAGTTATGTCACTGGACAATGCTACTGCCATCCTGGAGTTATTTCGGGGCCTGGATGTGCATCGTGCTATGTTGGATCTTCCTCCGCACAACTCACTATTGCCTCAATTGCTGTAAACTGTCCCGCAGGTTCCGAAGTTACAGGCATAAACTCTTTGACGCTGGGAAGTGATGAAACGTCGAGCTCATACATTCAAAGCAGTACTGGTGGTTACTGCTACGATTATAGCATGTCAGGTTCTGACAAAGCCCTGCATTTTAAATGCCAGGTTGCATGTATTGCTAAATAGGTATGCGTGACTTATTTTACAAAAATGTCCGAAGAAAATAACGAAGATTATGGCAATGAAGATTTTGATGATGCCAGTTTCAATGACCAGCCCGTCGAAAAAGTCAGCCCGCAAGATTTAAAATTCGCTGCCGAAATTGCTGCCCATCTCGAGTTTAATTTAAATGTGGACTTAAAAAGTATCAAAGTCAGTGCCCGAGGCGGCTTTGTGCATTTGCAGGGAAGTGTAACAAGTTCCGAGTTGAAAAAAGAAATCGAAGAAAACCTTAAAGCTCTGCCTTGGGTTTTGGGGCTTGAGAATTATCTAAGAGTGGTCTGACTTCCCATAATTCGCCAAAAATTTGACCACACAACGCCACTATGACTTCGAATTTTTCGAAGTTCGCAAAACTGGCAATTAACAATTCATTGAGCTAATTTTAGCAGCAAGATGATTCAACACCGATTTGCTAACTTGGAAGCACTTCAAACGCACATTTTAAAAAAAATTCCCACTCTTTATGTTGGATCTCGGACTTCTACAGTATTGCCATTCGAAAAAATGGAAACTGAAAAAAATGTTGAAAAATTTGGACTCTCAAGCCAACTTTGTTTTGGTGATCTTTCGGCTCTACCAAAGAAAATGTTTTTCAAGACGCCAACGGAGCTCTGTGTAGCCGGTCCGGTGCACTGGAAAGAAGCTAAAGAATATTGTGAAAGTCATGGTCGCCGAATCATGACTTCTCCTACCGAAGAACTTGCGTTGTGTTTGTCAGGTGTTGCGACATCTGCAACGGGCGAAAGAAGTTTTGCATTTGGAGCACTCAAGGATCAAGTACTAGAAGTAGAGTATTTTGATCAAAACGCTGAACTTAAAAAACTTCTCGCCTCCAACGCGTTCTCCTCGCTGCACCCAACGATTTTAAGAGAGTATCAACAAACTTATTTACCATTTCAAAAATTTAAAAACGCACCCTTTCCCAGACTCGAAAAAGCTACTGATCTTATGGCTGGGACTGAAGGACAACTTGGCGTTATCACGCAGGCCGTGTTTCAAACAGTCCCACAAGAAAATGATATCTACGTTTTGATCAAGCTTCCAAAATGGGACGAAAATTTTGAAGCGCATCTTGAAGTTTTTCATGAGGTGCAAAAATTTCGTGGAAAAATAGAAGCCTGCGAATTTATGGACCACTATTCACTTTCGCATTTACCAAAAGAACGTAACCCTGTTGAAGAGGGCGTTGACTTGGTATTTTTACAGATGGCCGAATCGCAGTTTGAGTACATTTTTGAAGAATTTTTAGAAAAGCTCACTCTTGTTTCCAGCGAGCAAATTTTTCAGATGTCCTCTACAAAATGTCGCGAACTTCGCATGGATGTGCCTCGTTATGTTTTTGAACACAATGCTAAAAACGGGGTAACAAAGGTTGGGACGGACGTGCAAGTGAGCCCCAACAATTTTAAAAAACTCTTAGGAATTTATCAGCAGCTGGGGCTCCAGGGTGTCCCGTTTAATTTATTTGGCCATTTTGGCGATGCCCACCTTCACTTTAATCTGATGCCAACACCCCAAGAAATGCCTCTCTGTTTGGATCTGATGAAAAGTTTTTATAAAGATATTAAAAAGCTCAATGCTTCACCCTTTGCCGAGCATGGTGTAGGGGTTTTGAAACGTCAATATATTAAGCAATATTATCAAGAAATACATTTGAAGGTTTTCCAAGAATTAAAACTTCAACACGATTCAAACAATATTTTTTTTCCGGGCGGCTTCATGAGCCTCTCAAATTTTTGAACCGAGGGACCTATGGAGAAAGAGAATACTACAAAAGAGGCAGATGAATTTTTAAAAATCGCGACAGATTTTAAGTTGGGATCTCTTCCTACCGAAAGTCCAAACCCGATTACCAAAGGCCTGGCCGAGCTTTCGCAAACAAATCTTCCCCGCGCCTATGAACTTTTTAAAAAGGTTGACCTAAGATTTTTAGAGGTCCTTGAACAACGCTTGCCAGAACTTTTTCAGCTGAAGAAAGTGATTCAAGCAGTTCTTGAAAATAACAAGCGAATTTACTTGTGTGGCTGCGGTGCTACGGGACGATTGTCGCTAGCTTTAGAGCGAATTTGGCGCGAAGACTTTCCTTCAAATGATCAGATGAGAAGTTTTATGGCGGGCGGGGACTTGGCCCTTATTAGTTCCATCGAAAAATTTGAAGATTTTCCGGATTACGGTGCAAGGCAACTCAGAGACGCAGGTTTTGAAGATGGAGATTTACTCATATCGTCAACTGAAGGCGGCGAAACTCCGTGGGTGATTGGCGCAACTTGGGAAGCCACAAAAATATCAACGGTAAAACCCTATTTCTTGTACTGCAATCCCGATTCGATTCTTAAAAAAGATGTTCTTCGCTCAAGAGAAGTTATTGAGTCGGAAAAAATTGAAAAAATCAATCTCTTTTGTGGCGAAATGGCTTTGGCCGGAAGTACTCGTTTACAAGCCTCCAGTATTTTGATGTTCGGTATCGGGCTGTCGCTGATGCACTTTGATAAACTGGACTCAAGCCTCCAACAGGAATTTGAGAGATTTAAAAATTATTTTTTAAATTTAGACACCGCTCAGTTTGCTCCTTTGACCGCAGCTGAGTCCGCAATCTATAAAAATGGAGATTTTTGTCACTACCTCACAAATAGCCATTTAGGGATTTCCATTTTGACAGATACCACCGAGCGTTCGCCGACATTTAGTTTGCATCCGTTTGAAAACTACAATGAAAGTTCAGATTATAAAGCTTTGGCTTACCTTTCCCTTTCTCATTTTCAAAATTCTAAAGAAGCTTGGGAATTTTTGCTGGCTCGCAAAGTTCGAGCTGTCAAATGGCCCGAAGTAGAGGGCATTGCGGGCGAAAAAAGAATGTGGGGATATTTAGTCGGTTCGGAATGTTTAGAACTTCGCGAAAAAAGACTCTATCCAAAAACGAATCACTATTTCAAAATTGAAGAAGCGGATGCGCTACTGAGTTTTGAATTGAATAGTGAAAAATTGCAACTTTCCATTCCAAATTTTTCTACTTTGAGTAAACATATGTTATTAAAACTTTTGTTGAATACTCACTCTACTCTTTTGATGGGAAGAATTGGGCGCTTCCAGAGCAACGTGATGACGTATGTACGAGCTTCCAACAATAAACTCATCGATCGAAGCGTGCGAAATGTGTCTTATCTACTTTTGGACAAAGGAAAAAAATTTCCCTTTGAAAGAATTGTTTATGAAATTTTCAAGCTGCGAAAAAATTTAAAACCCGATGACGCCCTCGTGATCAAAGTTTTTGAAGAACTTCTTAAATCGCCGTAAGGGTAATGGTGATGGTTTCGGAATAAGTTCCCGCCTGCTTAGTCGCCGGATTATCAAGAATCTGAACAGTCAGAGGGAAGCGAAGAGCAGTGCTTGACGATGGCGGGTCAATGGGACTGATATGAAATGGAAAATTTGTAATTACAGCGCCGGAAAATTCGGAATTTGCTCCTAGCGAAATCTGGTACGAAATGAGATCAGTGGACAATATTCCACCCCCAACTCTCCTCAGCTTTGCTCCGTTATTTGAGGAAAATGTAATTCGGTAGTCAGTGTTTCCCTTTATAAGCAGGTCGCAACTCCGAGTGGCATTTTGGGTCAAAGTCCCAAAATTTAGACTTTCAAAAGCGTCGTTAGCGTTAAAAGCAGAGCCGCTGGGTACGAGTGATACTTCTAGATTATTTCGAATTCTCAGTCTCGCCCCTATAGAAGAGGAATCAACTTTTGTATAATTTGTTCCACCCACCGGTCGGGTGTAAAGATTGATACCCCATGTATTTCTGTAATTACCGGCATCCTCGGAACCCGAAAAATTGCCGACATTGTATCGATACTTCAGTACTTGTGTTTTTCCTTGGGACGGTGAAGTGAATGAACCTACGATCACGTTTGCTGGCGGAACGGCATCGGGTGGATCTTGCAAAGTAAAGGAATTTGTAGAATCACGAATGTCGATTGGAATTTGATTAAACCATGATCGAAGATAGCGGTTGTAGGTTCCGTTGTTACGATTACCTTTTTCGATTCCAATAACAAATTCACAGTTTGTCGAAGTGGAGTTTCGTTTAACTTCTATTTCTAAAAGAGGGCTCGCATTAGTTCGTAAATCAAAATAACTATCGATTCCATCGATGTCATTACAGGCAAATGAACTGGGTGCATTTAAAAGGTTTAAAAAAAATAAAAAGCAGAAAATAAAACACTTTTTCTTCATGGTACATTCCTTTGGGACTTCATTTGAAATGGTGGCAGCTCGATGAGCGATGGTTGATCATCCGTTATTTTAAATCTATATTTCCCGATGTTCAGTTCGTATGGTCGCAATTCGTATTCTCCGGAATCAAGGCTTTCAATTAAAAAATTTCCTTTTCGATTGGTAAAAAAAGTTCCGACTACCGCAACTTTAGTCAATGAAAAAACTTCTCCTGAAACTAATCCAACCGGAGTTTTGTTCAAATCAATTATTTTGCCTCGAACAGATGATTTTGACTCAGCAGTGACTCTAATCAAGGTCCCCGATTTTCGTGATGGCTTGACTGAATAGAATTCCATTGGAATTTTAACGCCATCCGCAAGATTTGAGGTATCGATGATGATGGAGCGTTCGGAGTAAGATGCAAGATCTGAGAGAAGTGCGGGACCCCAGCGATCTGCATAAGCAAGAGGCTCGCCATTTTGGCGGTTAATGCCCAGCGAAACATCTTTCAATTGTTTGCCTTCTTTTTTAATGATCGCAAATGAATCCGTAATGGGCCTACCCCAGCTCACACTTTCATCTGTCCAAGCTACACTCGTTGCGACTGTTGCTTGAATGGCGTGCGAATCTTGAAGGTTTTTATTCCAGTGACTATTGTGAGTTAAACCCACTAACCCTCGATGCCCCAAAAATTGGGCATCAAGACTTGCTTCATTACGTTGATCGTTTTGTGCCCAATCACCTTGGATGCGGTAATCATTGCTACGTTGTTTTTCGGAGCGCTGTAAGTAAACTCTTGATTCGCCTGCTCCTGACTCGTAAGAAGTCCCCGCTCGTAGGAGACCGGCATTTTCGATCCAGGTTAAATGTACTAGAGCTCGGTGTGAGTTTGAAGTTAAAGGACTCCATTGGTAGTTTGCTCCTAGCTGAAATCCCAAGCCAAGGTTTTTAGACAAATCAATTCCAAAAACTTTTTCATTCTGAAAGCCATTTCGCGCGATAGCATATTGGGCACTCAACGAGGTATATAATCCATATCGAGTGGGAAGCGCGAAAGCTGTATCCAACCAAGTGTGATGATTCAGATTGGGAGGCAGAACGCTGGGTGCGCTAAAATATTTTCCCTTTTGTTCAATACCAATTCGTAAATTCAATGGAGCGATTCTAGACTTCCAGCGACTTAAACTTCGCCACCGAAGGCGTACGGCTTCGCTATAGCCCAAGTCCTTCCAATGGCTCAAAGCAGTTTCGAAACTATAGGTTCCGAGAGCCGTTAACCAAGTTGCTTCAAGGCCTCCCATCTGGGACCGTGAATTCACTTGAAAATTAATTCCACTTGTTAAATATTTTTCTATACCCCAGCGTTGATAAAAACTTCCGACGCTCTCCGTGAAGTTATAGTTTTTACCTCCTACTGTACTTTGTGCTAAAGCACCCAATGAAAGATGAAATTCACTCATGTTGACTTCAAGAAGTTGGGAATCGAAGAGTATCGAAAGAGGAAGTTCCTCTACTTTTCCGAGAGAGTCTGTTACGCGCAGACTGATTTGATTGTGTCCAATGACGATGGGTATGTCTTTGAGTTCTACGATGCCTGGACCGAGCCTTGATTGTTGAAGAAAAACTCCGTTTACAAAAACTTCAACCTTTGAGACAGTTTTTAGCTCAATAGTACTACGGCTAACGGGTCGAACATTTCGCGTCGGCTGAATACCAAACTGTCGCTCAAATGAAAGCCCTCCAAGGGAGTGCGCCGATTGAAACCCCGTTGGACTTACAGTTAAATCACCCAGAGTGATTCGATTGCTTTGTTTTTCTATATCGTAAACAAATTTTGTATCGAGTCTTTTCCATTGAGATTTTGAATCAGGGAACTGAGAGTACTCAGCCCCGCTTTCAAAGACCAGCCCTTTCCATTGCATCGCACCTTCTAAATGAGAGTGAAATTCGCTTAAGCCCTGCGAAGCGCTACTTTTTGAAAATTCCCAAGCTTGGGACAGATGGGTATTCAGAAATCCGCTAAAATCGGCGGAAGGACTTTTGGGAGTGTTAGAGATTGCCAAAGGAAACAATGACCAGGAGCTTTTTTCTCGGAGTTGGCTAGGAATCACCAAGCTCAGTTGTAAAAGTTTTTCGTCAAAGGTGAGGCTCATACCAATTTTTTTTAAAGCCGCGATGCTAAAAACTTTGGGTTCGCTCTTTTGTAATTTTAAAAGTCCTTCAAAAACTTCAGCTTTTACTAGGGGTTTTATCCAATCTGAAAAAAGTGGAGCTTCAATGAAAAATTTTTCAGGATCTTCTGCAGGGAAAGTCCACAAAGTTCCTAGACCTTGTTCGTCCAAGAATAGAGGCGCAACAAGAGCAGGACCACTTAGCTGCGGCCTTGGGCCTTCGGCCAACGTCCGAACAGCTGTTAAGAAAGCAAAAAGCGAAAAAACTAAAGTACACAGTTTCATGTTTATTCGGGTTGAGCGAATTGTATTTTTGCTTTTTCTAACTTATTCAAAGGGAAGTGAGATTCCAGAGGTATTTTAAATTTCCGTTTTGAGAGCGCGAGCAGATTTTCGGCGTCAAAAATTTTCAATGACTTCGCAGGAATTTCCAAACTTACGTTTTTTCCTTGAGTGTCTTTTCCATTGAGCTGAAGACTTGCGCCTGTCAGTATTTGATGGGCAGTGCCTTTATTTTGCAAGACAATTTCGAGTTGTTTAGAAGGGTGCTGTAGATTCAGTTGAAAATTTATCAGTTCCACTTCAGCCTTAGCTTCCAAAGGAAGCACATAAAGAGATGCTACGTATTGTAAGAGAAACTTCAAATCTGACTGGGCATTTTCTTTTTTAGGTTTGACCGTATTCACAGGAAGCTGAGAAACCACAAATCTGAATGAAAGTTCGTGATTTGGCTTTTTATTGCCTATCCAGGTCAGCCGAATATTTCTTTTTTCCTTTGCACCTAGCTCTAAGGAATCAGGATAAATAGTAAAATCCGCAGTTTCTTTTCTTAATTCTTTCCCATTTTCATCGATGTGTCGTTCGAAAACTTCCATTTCCAAAACGACTTTCTCGACATCTGGATTTTCTACAATAAGAGTTTGTGTCGCTCCTGAACCTTCAGGACTAAACTCAACAATCATGGGGGAAAGCTTAAATGCCCAAACTTCTTTATGAATAAGAGTGAGGATGGCGATAAAAAACAATGATGTGAAAATATTTATCCGACCCACAAAGAATTGACCAAACATGGGATGAATTCTAGTCGCGAATTCAAAGCTTAGGGAGCTGAAAGTGTGATTTTTTGAATTCCTACCTGTCCGAGTTGTTTTCGCCTTAGGCGTTCACCCGCAAGTAAAGTACGACGGGTCATTTGGCCGTTAGATCTGCGAGCTTCCACGATCAAAGACATACCATGAGCTTGAATTAAAAAGTCACTGGAAGGCGCCATCTCAACCGTGGAGCTGAGACTGTCAGGACTTCGATTGGATGAGGAAGGCGGCGTTATGAGACTAAATTCGCCTCTCACATGAACAATGCCTCTCAGCTGAAGGTTTGAGTTTCTCGAAGCAGATGCAGGAAATGGACTCAATAAAAAAATCAAAAATTGGCTAAAGATCAACAGTGAGAAATACTTTTTCAAATTTATGGCTGGGGCCCGCATAAATCAAGTTTGCACCGCAATGAGTCATGGGGCTTCGAAAAAGTTACAAGTATATGATTTTAATGACCAAAAAAATTTATTCTGCCGCTTAGCTCTTGAGACCTTTTAGTTTGCAGATTATGGGGCAGAAATGCTGAGCGTGACGGTGTCGCTAAATGTACCTGCCAAAGCGGTAGGTTTAGCTGTATGTGAAACCTTGACGTTTTGAATGTTCGTGACGGCCGAACTTAAGGTTGGACTTGTGTAAACAGTTTGAGCTGATGTTGTAAGGCTGACTGGCGAACCTGCTCCATACTTCAAAGTATAAGCCAAGGAATCGATACTTCCATTTTTTAAGAGTCCGTTGTTCACCGAAGAGGCTTGAATTTTGTAACCGCCAGCATTGTTTGCCGTTTCAGTAACGTTTGCAACACTTTGGTTACTTCCGCCCCCCAAAATATTGAGCGAAACGTTATTGGCACCGTCAGTTGCTACACTAATATTGTATGTCGCTGCCACTACACCTTGCAAAAGCAGGGTCCCACTGGAAGCCGCAAAAGCTCCTGCGTTCACAGATATTGAAAGTATTAGACCTAGTTGTTTGATGTTCCTCATAGATAAATCTCCTTAAGTCTTTGTTCGCAAGTTGTGTGCCGATCAATTTAATGTCCATTTAATGAACCTAAACTTCATCTCGTTTTCAAGGTATCGACACTTGCAAAGCAAAAAAAGAGAAATTTGTTTATCGATTTATTTTTGACGATGAGTTGAAGTTATTTTGCAATGAAATACGTGACATTCACTGATTGCAGATTGTCGGGCAAAGTTCTTTTGATAGTAACTTGCAGAGTATATTGATTAAATTCAAACTCGTTAGATGCGAGTTTGATAGTTCCGGTGCTTGTAACAAGCTCTATTTCGATGGAGGCATTTTGAGTTGGGGCTTCACTTAACTTAATGCTGGGCAAATTGACCACATTCGCAAGTGTCGTCCCAATCTTAGTAAGGTTGCTACTAAAATCACCATAAACATCAAAAAGCTCCGTGGTCGCATTTTGTAATTTCACTCTCTGCGATATAGCCGAATAATTGTTTCGATTGTTTGGATTGGTGATGAGGTACATGCTGAAATCTTTCAGCGTAGTCCAACCCTTTGCTTGTTTTAGATTTGCCACGAACGCATTCACTCTGTCATCAACTGTGACAGCGGAATCTGTGGCGGTGTTTTCGTTGAGAGCCTCGAAGATTCCTTTTTCTGGATTAAACACGTTTGACTGTAGCACCGCTGGCAAAGGTATAAACTCGTCTTCGTCTGTTACAACAATTAATGCAAGTTTTGAGTTGCTACGAATAAACCCAGTATTCCAGCTTCCCAGCATGTTTGAGGACAGAGCATTGCGCGCGGCTAAAATTCCAGATTCGATTCCGCTTCCAGTAATTCCGGTTTTGGAATTGGCTTGGAAAGCACCGATCAAATCAATGGTGTTGGATTTTAAAATTCGGTCTCTACCGGGAACATGTACCAGTGAACCCGCTCCAGCTTTGTTAAAACTCGGCATCGAGTCGCCGTTGATGTTGGTGTATGAACTGCGATTATCCGTGGTGATAATACCAATTTGGAAATCCACGTTTCTTTTGGAAAACTCGGTGATAAATTTTTCAAAATAGACAGATATTTGATTTTGAATACTCGCCATCGAACCTGAATTGTCGACCACAAAAAGAATATCGATTCTGCCATCTTGTTCGACCTGAAGTGCAGTGGCTTGAAAGGAATCAACTTGCAGGATTTCTTCAACAGGTTTAATTTGTGCTTTGATTTCAATGGGAGGTACTGGTGGTTCTGGTTCCGGTGCTTTCGAAGAGCCGCCAATGCTGAATTGATTTGTGCAAAACTGAAGGGCAAAACAGCTTAGGACGAGCAGCGCTTTCGTTGCGCTCTCAGGTATAAAAGAACTCCTGTTTCTTTCCATATATGAGTATAGCCGGATTTGCAGGTCGTGACGCATGTAAAAAATGAGCAAGCTTTGATGAATCTTATGTTAAGATTTCGTCAATTCGCCGTCGGAGTGGATTTGCCTCTAGAGCTGAATCAAAAAGATCGCTAAACTCGGTGGCATGATATTGAATTTTAAGAACTTCTATTTTGCCTTCGGAATTTCACTTTTTCTTAACGCTTGCAGCACCTCCGGCTCTCGCGAAGTTGCCTCTTTCGTCCGAGACGAACCCAAAATGTGCGCGGCTATTCGGGGAAATGGAGAATTGATGCTGGCGCATATCACTTCCCTTGCGATGTTGACTGAAGAATTTGGACTCTTCGATGGATTGGCCGGCGGTAGTTCGGCAACTTACTCGATGTTTCTTTACGAAAGTGTTGCGCAAAATCCGTCACTTGAAAATTGCAGTCGTGAAAAATTAAAAAATCAAAAGTGCTCACGAATCGAAATTGCCGAGAGAGCATCTTTGCTTCTGAAATCGATGTATGCCTATATTGATCAAGTTAAAAGTTCGAAAGATGTTGAACTTGCGATGAATGCCTATCGAGCTTTAGAAGAGTTAAAGGTGAAAAGTTCACATTTAAATTTTGAAGTTTTATCGACTCAGCCACAGTCGGCAATGGAATTACTCAAGCACTCTAAAGATCTTCACAAATTGAGAATGCAAATTGAAGAACTTTTGGCGTCACCTAATCTTTCCGCACTCGTCAACCCACGCTTTGTATCGGTTCTTGTTCGAGGGGAAGGGGATCCGGTACTGGGCCTCAGTCCTCTTCAAACCACTCCCAAAGATTTGGCAACCAAAGCGTTCCTCTTGAAGGAAGCCAAAGACATGATTTCTCAATTTGGATCCTTTAAAGCAGATTCAAAAAACATACTTTTTAGACCTGGCGTTTTATCTTTCCAAGAATTGGGAAAACGCATGGGGCTGATAGCGAATTTTTATGCGGGTCGAGGAAATCTTGCTGACAACAGTGATTACAAAGAGTGGGAGTTAAGGCAAGTTCTCAATAGTTGCGCAGCGCGAACAAAGGGCAAAAGCTGGTTTGAGATTCAACAAAGTGAAAAACAGTGCACTCAAAAACTCGTTTCTCTTATCACGGAATACAATGCCACTCACGATCACGAGAGCGTAAAATATCCAAGAGTTTTTGATCGAGTGGGCGAAAAACTAAGCATACTAGGAATTGTTGCGGCCTTGAAAAATTCCACGATGGATTTTAAGGACTATTCAAATAAATATTTAGGAAATCCAAATTTTAAGTTTACGGAAAACGATTTCGACCTTTTCCACAAAATTAGCTTTGCTTATTTTGGCCGAGATTTTGATGTTCAAAGACTTGAAGAAAATTCAAAATTGAATGAATTCAAGAATGATTATAAAATGCAGCGTGTGATGACGGTTGCGAATCCTACATGGGAGGAAATATTAACCCTCTCCCCAGCAGAACCCGGTCTCAATGCGCTCACAATTGCAGAAGATTTTAAAGTGGGCGCCGGAAATCATTTTGTGGACAATCGAAAAAAAATAGATCCAAAGTTTCCCCCTGAACATGCTTCCACTGCAGGGTGGGCGGATTTATCTCCCACATTGGCCTTAAAAAGCATTGGTTGCGATGATGTGATCTATGTCACAAGGCGCGAAACAGAAGGTAATTTTTTGTATGGCGTGGTGAAGCAATTGGGCGCCGATGAGAATGATTTGCATCAGCTGTATTCTTTGGAGAATGCCCAAAGTTCATTTTCGCAGGCGCTCAAAAATGCCAGCGGTGTGTGGTGTACCGATTGGAACGCTTCAGACCTCGCAGCTCCTAATTTTGAAGCGCTAGACAATAATATTTTTAAGTCAACTCAGCTGGAAGCGTTAGATACAGAGAATCTGAAATCACTTTTGTTGCGGAAGCAGAGCCGATTCAACGAAAAGATATCGAGTCCTAAGTATATAGGATGCGGCGGAACCGCACCGGTAAAAAGCGGGCATCTGAGCAACGAGTTCGAGTAAAAAAGAGAAAAAATATTCTTCATCAAACATTAATATGTTTTTCTAAACACTTAAAAAAAATCAATTCTTTTCTCTCAAAAATCGCAGTTTCTTTCGCGCCACATATTTTTTATAAGAATTGATATGGCCGAGCGTTTAAGATGGATGCATGGGGCTAATCAAACTTTGTTTACTAAAATTACAAAATAAAAATTTCCTAGCACTTTATCTGCTCGCCTTCCTTGCTAGTGGATGTGAAGTCGCCAATGCACCTGGACAAGCAGGCGGCTCTTTGGGCTCAGGTTCCGGCGAAACTCTTGAAACTCAACTTGGAATTCCTCATGGCGAAGGGTCGGGGCAAGGATCTCCTGGAGATACTTTCCTCATCGGAGGAGATGGTACGCCCATCGAGGGACCTCTCAGGCTTTTTCAAGTTGACGGAAATCAAGAAAATCAAAGCGTCGATGCCTCAAGCAAGTTGAGCGTGCTGGAAGTTGCTCCTACTGCAGGAGTGAAAATTCCCTATGGGCAAAGTTTTCAAAACATTCAAAAGGCGACTGACTTAAGTTCTGACTTTAGTCTTCAAGTCGCCACGGGATCGTCGTTAAGTTTAAATGTTCTCCCTTGTGATTTAGCGGGTGGATGTGATGGTCCCATGAAGTCGATCGTGGCAAGAAATCCAAAAAATTCTGTCGCCACTGCATACTCGCGACTCATGCTGCCTTTTGAATCAATCGATGCCACACACTTTGGACTCGTTTCGACGGTACAACTTCAACACATCGTGAACGCCGCAAGTCCAACTCCTGCGTCGGCAATCAGTATGCATTTAGAAGATGGCCGGATGGCTTTGCTGATGAAATGTTTGAGTCGTGAGGCAGACGACAATGATGAGTGCCAAATGTGGGTAAGGCGTGATGCGTGCTTGCTAGATAAAGACAATTGCGATGTTAATGGCGATGCCTTTGTGTTTGTTGGATCTTTGAAAAAGCTAAATCTCCGAAATCGAACTCAGTTAAAAATGACTTTCAATGTTGCGGCAAACGCAAGCGGCGCGGGAACCTTGCGTGTGCAAGCTATGGGCTCTGTTGATGAGATTGTTTGGCGATGGAGTCCGGCATTCGGAGCGATTGTTCGAAAGGCTGACGAGAACTCCGCTCTTGGTGCGTTTGCAGTGGGAACTCTGTCTGGAAGCGATGGCGCTATCAGAATGGACAACATCACATTAAGGCATTTGGAACCTATGCTCGCCAATGAAGAACTTGTCCTGCGGAGTTGTGCGGAAACACTTTTAGAAATTGAAAATAGTTTGGAATACAGTCGGCTCGAAAAAGCCATTCGCTTCGCAAACTGTTTGATTCTGGGAAGAGCAACTCCAAGTCAGGGATACATTAATAACCTTGTAGCGCAGGTCAGAAATCCCGCCAAGAAAATAAATATGAGGGAAGTGATCTCCAATTTGCTAGATGAACCTGCCTTGAACGCGCGATACGGCGTCAACGCTATGAGCAACGCACAGTTTGTACAATTTGCACATCAGCTTTTATTGCAAGTTAATCCTAATATGCAAAGCGACGGAATCAAAAACAGAATCAAAGCGCTAAATGTGGCGAAAAATAAAAGCGCAAAAGCTTTGAAAGACGCTCGCCTTGCTTATCTTAATTTCATTGTTGATGCAGATGGCTTTAGAAATCGGCATCGAGACGTTTTGCTTTTGGGAAAATAAGTTTTGCTACCCGCTACTACTGTGCCGTGTAGTTAATGCCTATTCTTTCAGTGATCACCGACCTGCGATCGGGGGTTGGTGTAAAGCGATAAAAGCCAGAGTAGCTGTCAGACTCATCATCAGTCGAAATCCAAACGTGATCGAGTGATCCGTCTCGTGTATCCACGGGGATAGTTTTTCCTGCAGAGGTTATCACCTGGCAGCCTGATGCCTTGGCAAAGCGCAACCCAAATTCTTCTTCGATATTACACGCATGGATTTGCACGAGGCAACGGTCACAAAATTTGATTTGCTTTCGCCTTACGAGTCTTTCAAAATCTCTTAAAGTTCTTGCCCGACTGCTTCTAAAAATAGCAAAACCGGAATAGTCTCCGTAGATTCTTTTATCGTCTAAATTTGTGTATAAACCTGCTCCCGCGTTCCCCATTGGCAAGCCTCCGCCACCTTCGGGATTGCTCCAGCCGTGTCCCGCAAAAGTGATTTTTGGAATGCAGGAATTGGTGTTTGTGTAGTCAATCAAATGTTCAAAAAAATCGACTGCAGTGGGAATGTAGGTCGGGTTATTGCTAAATTTTCGTGCATTGTTTGGAAAAACCATTTCTTGACCGGTATAGATTCCAATTCCATTTTTGCTATTTTTGAAATAACTCGCTCGCCATTCGGCATTGTAAACGTCGCTGGTGCTTTGGGGTGTTTGAGCGAATGTTGAGTGGGAAATGATGGAAAATACTATGGCAAAAGTCAATTTATACATTTGGTAAAACTCCTATAAAATCCTGTTTAAAAATTCGTCAAAAAAGTGGAGAGCCTTGTAAAGTGCAAAAAACACGTCCATAAGTTCTTAGTGATTCTCACAATTTGGGGCTTGATTTTTAGCACACGGGATTGGAATTCCTCAATTTTGCAGGCAATTGTGTAGAAATCTAACAGGGCCAGGGGTCTTTAACGAATTAGTGCATGAGTGTGGAATCATTGAAAGTGATAAATCTGGAGTTTAGGTAGCCAGAAACCTGCATGATTTTAAGTCTGAAGTACTCCATATTTCTAAATCCATAGGCTCTCT
>Ga0247843_1004269_pt1 | contig 21639 bp, 11 predicted proteins | sample LaCruzMarch2017__FD_192420 | JGI IMG/M metagenome (GOLD analysis project Ga0247843, IMG submission 192420) | Freshwater microbial communities from meromictic Lake La Cruz, Castile-La Mancha, Spain - LaCruzMarch2017_8m | ecosystem: Environmental > Aquatic > Freshwater > Lake | place: Spain...
CGTCCCGTCGCAAGTCCGATGCTTGAAGCAGGAAGGTCCACAGCAACGCCGCCAGCTCAGTGGCGACATCCCGGTGCTCTTCTTCGAAGAGTTCACTGACGATCTGGCGCACCTGGTCGAACGTCATGGGGCCTTGGCGTTCGCCTTGCATCGCGGCGAGAATGGCCCGGGCCAAGTGCCCCTCAGCCAGCTTCTCCCAAGGCACGCCCGCCAATTCCACCAGGCAAAAGCCACAATCTGGCGTGAAGGTCTCCGCCCATTCGCTGAGCCCCTCGGGAATGTCGATCAACTCCCGCAATCGCAAGACCCGCCCCCAGGCCTTCGGACCAGGGTGAAGTACGATAGGGACGACGAGTGGCAAGCGCGCGCCATCCGAATCCGTTCCTTCCGCCTCCGCCTCGCTTCGCCATTGGCGCCAGATGAGGAGGATGTATTCGAGCACGCGCAGCGCCATGCGCCGGGGCGTCGTGATCTGATGCTCCAAGAGAATGTAGAAATGGATCTCGCGGCCGGCGGCCTTCACCCGGTAGACCACGTCCTCGCGCCGTTCCGCCAAGGCTTCGTTGATCCCGGCTACCTTGCGTGTTTCCAGCGTGGGCCAGTCAACCAAATCAAGAAACACCTTCGGCAGCCAGGCGGTGAGGAACTGGCGGGCGACCAACGGATTGGAAAACGCGCCGCGAAAGAGAGAATCGCTCATGGGCGGGCGGTCTTTACCGCTGACTGGCGCTCGAAGCAAGTCCTGACACTGGGCAACGGCGCGGGCATGTCGCTAAGCGGTCCTTGAGAAATGCTGGCTAGGAGCACTGGGACGGACTTGGTGGCTTGCGCACTGACCGCACTGGGGATTCGCTTCGCGGCTACGGATCGTGGCGGAGCGTGGAAGCGGGTGGTTTCCGGGGCGCGCCGTGGCCACATCCTTGCGACCGCGACTACGGATCAGAGCCGACCGCATCAATTTCCCCTCTCTAGAAATTTTCGTTAATACATGTTGATAATATTATATCTATGAATATTTTCCAGACGGCAGGCCTGGAACGGATTCTGGGTATGCGCCACTACAACAAAAAACGAAAGGAGAATACGACATTGAAAAAGACTCAAATCACGCAGCAAGATATGTTGCTGCGCCTCTTAAACGTTCTGATCCAGTTCACCTTGGTTTGGAACAAAATCCGCGCCTTTGCGGATCGTCGGGAGCAGCTTGGGGTGCGCCTTGAGCTGATCAAAACATTGGCGAAGGATCAAGAGCTGATGCGGGCCGGGGTGCGTCCGGAACGGGACCGGTATCGGGATCTGCTGATCAACGCGATGTTGATCCTGGGTGGTCAGATCCTGGGTTGGACTACCGTGACCAAGGATGCGAAGCTGCGCGGCCGCATGGCCATGAGTCGGACCGGACTCCGGGACGCCGGACTGCAATTGGCCGGCTTGGCCCGCGAAGTCCATGGCGTGGCCTCCGGGAACCTGGAAGCGCTGGCGGATTTCGGGGTGACCCAAGATCAAGTGGAGCAAATCGACGACTTGATCAAGGTCTACGATGCCTTGGCAGGAAGCCCGCGCGACGCGATCAAGAGCCAGAAGACAGTGACGCGTTTGCTCGACCGTGAACTGCGCCTAGCGATGGCCGATGCCAAGGAATTCTTCGATCCGATGATGCTGCAGTTTGAAGAACGCGAAGCGGAATTCTTCACGGCTTATCAATCCGCGCGCGGCACCTTCAAGGCACCGGTCCGGGCCAAGCTGGACGAAAATGGTCAACCGACCGCCCAGTGGCGGATCGCCAAGGCGGAAAAGGCCAAGGCGAAGAAGGAGAACGCTGGGACGAAAAGGAAAAACGGAACGGGAAGCCGTTCCGCTACGACGGTGGAAAGCGCACCGGAATCGGTCACGCTGGCGAACTGAAACTTTTCCAAGGCTTGCCTACGACCTCTCTTCAACCCGGCTGCCCGTGCCTGTTCATCGGTCGATGAGCGTCCGGGGGCCGGGTTGTTCGTTTTTGGAAGCCCGAGAGATCGCAAGCCTACCCCACAATCTCCCGCTTCGCCGGCGGCATCGCCTTGAGGAAGGCTTTTCCGTAGCTCTTACCGAGGACGCGGTTGTCGAGGATGACGGCCATTCCCTTGTCCTTTTTGGAGCGGATCAGGCGGCCTAAGCCTTGGCGGAGTTTGAGGATGGCTTCGGGCACGGAGTAATCGTAAAATGGATTGCCCCCGCTTTCCTGGATTTGCTCACAACGCGCCTCAGTCAGCGGATGATCCGGGGCGGCGAAGGGGAGCCGGGTGATGATGACGTTGGAAAGCGCCTCACCGGGGACATCGACCCCCGTCCAGAAGCTGTCCGTTCCGAGGAGAACCCCACGGCCGGACTTTTTGAACTGGTCGAGCATCACGGTCCGCGATTCCCCCTGACCCTGGACGAACAGGTCGAACTTTTTCTTCGCGCAATAGCCTTCCAAGACCGTGGCCATGGCTCGCATGGTGCGATAGCTGGTGAAGAGGACGAACGCCCGGCCTTCCGACAAATCGAGGAAATGCCGGATCCATTCTCCCAGTTGCTTCTCGTAGCCGGAATCGCGCGGATCCACGATCGACCGGACGAAGTAGAGCGTCATCTGCTTCTCGTAATCGAACGGACTGCCGATCACCAAACTGCGGGACTCGGTCCCGGCGCCGACGCGATGACGGAAGTAGCGGAGTTGGTCGTCCCCCACCCCGAGCGTGGCGCTGGTGAGGATGCAACGGGAACCCCGCCGGAAGAAAATCTGACTGAGGCGCTCGGAGATATCCAACGGAGCGGCCTGAAGCGTGACATTCACAGGCCGGCCATCGTCCCCTCCCCCGCGTTCCGCCCAGTAGACATGGTCCTCGGTGGCAAGCTCAAGGAAGGAAGCGACCCCAAGACGAGCGTCCCTGAGACGACGACCGATGTCCGCCAGTTCCGCCTTGGCCCCCTCGTTCTTGACCTCCTCGGCGGAGAGGGTGATCAGCTTCTGGACGTTGAGAAGCGGCACAGAGAGGGAATCGTTCACCAAGTTCGGCTGGCGCACCCGGAACTCGCGGGAGGGGCCATCGAAACGGCAAGCCTGCTCCACTTCGTCGAAGAAGTCGTCGATGCCTTCCAAGAGGGCGGAGACCGCGCGAACGCCCTCGATGTTCTTGGTGGCTTGGAACAGCCCTTTGCGGCTACGCGGGTTGTAGAGGCGCTGCACGGTGAAGCGGAGAGAGGACTGGCTCAGGGTCATGCCGAGCTGCCGGGCGGCGACGTCTTCCAGCGTGTGGGCTTCGTCGAGGACAGTGATGTCGTTTGGGAAGAGCAGGCCCGACTCCCGATTCTCGTCGCCCAAATCCTCCTGGGAGGCCAGCAAGGTGAAGAGCAGGGTGTGGTTGACCACGACCACGTTGGCGGCGAGGACCTCGCGCCGCATTTTCTGGTAGAAACACTTGGAACCGCTGCAAGCCTTCACGGTGCAGACGTGCGGTTCGCTGCAAACCTGGGCCCAGACGCGGGGCGAGGGCGAGAAGGGAAGATCCGCGAGGGTGCCGTCACGGGTCGTTTCGGCCCATCTCGCGATCTCGGCCAGCTCCGCTTGATCGCTGGTGCCGAAAAGGTCGCCTTGCTGCTGGCCCGTTAATTCCAGGCGCCGGGGACAGACATAATTGCCGCGGCCCTTGAAAAGCACCGCAGTGAAGTCCTGGTCGATGAGCTTGCGGACGATCGGGATGTCTTTGCCGATGAGCTGCTCCTGCAAGTTGATGGTGTGGGTGGAAACCACCACTTTGCGGCCGTGCTCCAGCCCGAACATGACGGATGGAATCAGGTAAGCCAATGATTTACCGACCCCAGTGCCCGCCTCCACGATCAGGGGGGAACCGGATTCGAGGGACTGCGCCACGGCCACCGCCATGGTCTGTTGTTCGAGGCGGAACTCGAAGTCCGGGGAGCGAGAAAGCCGGCCGCTCTCCGAAAAGAGATGGTGCACTTCCTCCGTGAAGTTGGAAGCGGCGGCATATTCCTCGATTGAGATCATTGTCAGGGTGAGCACCACCGATACGCCAGTGCCCGGAGTCACTCAACGGATTTCCCCCACACAATTCGAATAATTCGGGATCCGAACTCGCCCATTTCCGGTTGGCAGACCCGGGAAGTGCAACTTGACCGGACCAGGGTTCCACGTCAGGGTGCGGCCTTCCTGCCTGTCCGCGCAAACGTCCCTCAGATTGCTTCATGGCTTCTTCCTCCGCCGACGCGGCCGCACGCACCGCCAATCTGATCCGGTTCATCTCCCTGGTCGCCACCGCGATTTTGGGTCTTTGCGCCTACAACCTCTTCCAATCGTTCCTCGATGCGCAGAGGGAACATGCCTTGGCCGTGGCCGCAACCGGCTCGCCCGGTGCCGCCTCCGTGGATGCCGAAGCGGCGGCGGACTCCCTGGTGGTCAAGGATGCACCGTTTTGGCTGGTGGTGATGTCTTCTTCGAGCGCCGGATGTTCCCTCCTGGGACTCTTGATTGGCCTTCTCGGGGGAAAAAACCGGGTAGGGCAGCTCCTTTCCCTCGTGCTCGCCTGCGTGCCCGGGGCGGTGACTTGGGTCGGTTGGAGCCTCTGGCAGAATCTGGACAGCATCACCGTGAGCAAGGTCGGGGAGATTCCCGCCCCGTGGACCTTCTTCATCCAACTGGGGCTGACCAGCGGATTGATGCTCAGCCCGCCCTTGGTCCTGGCGCTCTACCTGCGGGCTTCCATCCTCGACCGCTACATGGCCCGCGGGTTCGCGCTCCCCGCCGGCCTCTGCTTCGCCGGCTTCCTTGCCATCTGGATCGTCATCGACCTTACGGACAACGGATCCAACTTCTTTTACGCGGAGAACGGCATCAGCCAACTTGGCTCCTACTATCTGGTCCAGGTGCCACAGATGGTTCTCCTCGTGCTCCCGGTGACCTTGCTCCTCTCGTTGCTCTATACCTTGGGGAGAATGTCCCGTTCCAACGAAATCATCTCCATGCTGGGTGCCGGGAAAAGCCTCTTCCAAGTCACCCGCCCTCTCCTCGCCACCGGACTCTTCTGCTCTTTGGCCTGCCTGGCCCTTAACTATCACTGGGCACCCAAGGCCGAGGCTCGTCGCCAAGCCATTCTCGAAGATCTCCACGACCAGAAGGGCAAGCAGACTTCCAAGAAGAAAGTGCGTGACCGTTATGCCGCAAAAGGCTGGATGTACCGCAACTCTCAGGACTCCCGGACTTGGACGGTAGCGGGCGTCCCTGCGGACTTGGCCAAGGGCGAAATGCGGTATGTGGTGATTTGGTGGCAGGATGAAACTGGCCGCGTTTTCAGAACCTACAAAGCGGCCAGCGCCAAGTGGAATCACGTCACCCGGGATTGGATCCTCACCAACTGCAAGACCTACGACTACGATCAATACGGAATTTCCCGGATGGAGACATTCCCGACCCTGATTGTTCGCGACTGGGACGAAACGCCTTGGCACATTCTCAGCTCTTCCTACAACGCCGAGTTCCTTGGGGTGCCGGAACTGACGACTTATCTACAGACCAATTCATCGCTCCCCGAAGCCAAGCTCGCTGCCTACCGCACCACCATGCACTTCAGTTGGGCCGAACCGTTCCGTTGTCTCTTCATCGTTCTCATGGCCACCCCGCTCGGCATCGTCCATTCTCGACGCGGCGTTCTCGGCGGGGTCGCCGCCGCCATCGGCATCCTCTTCGTCCTCATCTTTCTCGACGGCGTGTTCCTGGAACTCGGTAAATCCTCCGACCTTCCGGCGTGGCTAGGAGCCTGGGCACCCAACCTGCTTCTCTTGCTTGTGGGGATCACCCTCTTCTATCTCCGCTCGGAGAACCGCGAGTTGCCAAAGTTCAAACTGCCGAAACTCTTGGCGCGAACTTAACTCTCGCAATTCCCGCTTTCCTCCCCCGTCATTTTCCGGCAACGTCACCAGGACATGACGAGCCCACGCCTTCCGCTTTCGGGAATCTCCCGGCGCAACGCCCTACGTTTCGGCACCACCGCTGCAGTCGCTTCCACTTTGCCATCCACGCTTCGCGCAGTCACTCCGCCGACGATCAAGCCAGGCGGCGTGATCCTCTTCCAAGGAGACTCGATCACCGACGCCGGACGCGACAAAGGCCAGCCAGCCCCGAACAATGCCGCCGCTCTCGGGCGCGGTTATCCATTTCTCCTCGGCGCCGGATTGCTCTCGGATCACCCGAAACTTGGCCTCAAGGTTTTCAATCGTGGAATCTCTGGGAACAAGGTACCCGATTTGGAATCACGCTGGCAGGCGGACTGCCTGGATCTCAAGCCCGCTGTCCTGAGTATCCTCATCGGCGTCAATGACCTCTGGCACAAACTCAATGGCAAATACGACGGTACCCCCGAAGTCTATCGGGATGGATTCGCCGCCCTGTTGCAAAAGACCCGCACCGCCTTGCCGGACACGTTGTTTGTCATTTGCGAACCATTTGTCCTCCGCTGCGGGGCGGTGAACGACACATGGTTCCCCGAGTTCGAAACGCGACGCGCGTTTGCTGAGCAGGTCGCCAAAGACGCGAAAGCGGTCTGGGTCCCCTTCCAACAGAAATTCAACGAAGCGGTCGCCGCCGGAACCGAGCCGAGCTACTGGGCCGGGGACGGGGTGCATCCCACTCCAGCCGGACATGCCCTCATGGCGAAGACTTGGCGGGAAACGCTGGGGATTTGAGATCCGTCCGATCAGACTGGTCCGACCGATCTTCTCAGGCTTCCTTCACCGTGATCCGCACAGTCCGGCGCAACCGGGTCACCGGGTCCTCCGCAGTGATTTCGTGCTCCCCAGGGACTAGCTGGGCCGTCCGGTTGGCCGGATCGATCTGTAACGTGGGTGAGGACCACTCCAGCCCGTCCGTGTCCGCAGCGAGTTGGAGGCGGGACCCACCATCCGGTAAATCCGGATCCAGATAAACGATCAAACCATCTACGGGACAACGGATTTCAAACTGGCGCTCCGACACGATCCCGGCCTGAACCACCGTGCGCTCCCGGAGTTGGGACGGTGCCGTTTTGTGCCATTCCGAATACAGGCTGGAGAGGAGCACCCTCCCCTGCTTATCGTAATCGTCCGCACTGGCTAGGCGCGGCATGGCCCGGCGCAGGACGGGCGTTTCCACCGCATCGACCACCGGGACGCCGGGAGCCACTTGATGACCCGTGAGAATGTCCACGGAGACGGTCGCCACGCCATCGACCGGATGGTACCAGGTGGCGGGACGGTCCCGATGAAGCCGCTCCAGAACAGCGTGAAAAATCGGTCCGGCGCCAGCCGTTCCGGAGAAGCGGTCGAGCGGCGTGTTGTCGAAGTTCCCCACCCAAACCCCCACCGTGAACTCCGGGGTAAAACCGAGGGTCCAGCCGTCCCGGAAATCGGAACTGGTCCCCGTCTTGGCGGCGGCGCGGAAAGCGTCGAAATGGAGCGGGTTGTTCCAACCAAAGTTCCGGGCGCGGGAGGAGTTGTCGCTGAGCATGTCCGCGATCACGTAGGAAGCGTCCTCGTCAAAGAGGCGTTTGGACGGTCCTGGCGGAGCATCTAGCAGCAGGCGCCATGGCTTGTATTCCCCGAGCCGGGCCAGGCAAGCATAGGCATTGGTCAATTCAAGGAGCCGGACCGGAGCACCCCCAATCGTCAGCCCGAGGCCATAGGTCGAGGCCGGTTCGGTCAGGGAGGTCAGTCCCGCATTCGTCAGCGTTTTGTGGAGGACCTCAGGTCCGCCGATCCGGTCGAGCATGCGGACCGCCGGGATATTTAGGGAATTGCCGAGGGCTCGGCGGATATCGACCGGCCCCATCCAGGTGCGGTCATAGTTCACCGGCCGATAAATCCCCAGGGGCGTGGGAAACTCAACGGGGACGTCGGCCAGGACGGTGGTGGCAGGTATCCCGCGTTGCAGGGCGATCAGGTAGGTGAATGGCTTGAGTGCCGAACCCGGAGATCTCGGGACCCAAGCACCGTTGATCTGGCCACTGCGTTGATCCTCATAATTCCGGGATCCAGTCAGGACGAGGACCTCCCCGGTGGCGTTATCGATCGCGACAACCGCAGCGTGGAAGTAGCGGGAGGTGCTTCGTTGGGTCGCGATGAAATTGAGGTGCTCATCGATGACGTTTTCCGAAAACGACTGCAACTCCTGATCGATCGTCGAGCGCACCTCGCCCGGGACGAGCGCCTCCCGGTGATTTGACACGATCAGGTCCACCGCATGAGGTGCCCGGAAGGCGGAGCCCTCGCGGCGAAGCACAAGCCGTTCCGCCTTGGCGCGCTCCAGCTCCTGGCGAGTGACGTAGCGGTCCTCGAACATGCGATCGAGAATCCAGAGCTGACGTTCCTTGGCACCGTCAAAGTTCCGATAGGGGTTGAAGCGGGTCGGCTTGTTGGGGAGGCCGGCGAGCAGCGCGCATTCCGCCAGAGTAAGGTCGGAAAGCGGCTTGGCGAAGTATCCCTCTGCGGCCGCACGGCAGCCGGTCCGAAGGTTGCCGTAGGGGATCCGGTTGAGGTAGTTTTCCAAGATCCACTTCTTGTCGCGGGTCATCTCCAGCTTTCGGGCCAGAATGATCTCCACGAGCTTGGTTCGGAGATTGCGCGGCATCGGCTCCGCCATGGTGATCTTGATGAGCTGCTGGGTGATCGTGGAAGCACCGGAGATCGCCTGTCCTTCCTCCGCCGCTTGGTTGGCCGCGCGAAGCACCGCGATGAAATCGATCCCGTGATGCGCCCAGAAGCGCTTGTCTTCGGCGGCGACCGTGGCATCGATGAAGTTGTCGGGGATTTCTTCCAAGGTGACATAGGAAGCGACCACCTCCTCGCCGTTCACCAGGAAACGGCGCAGAGGCACCCCGTTCCGGTCCGTGACCGTGGTGGAAGTCCGCGGAGCCGCCAGTAGTTCTGCGGGCAAGCGGACGAAGAGCGGCAGCAGCCATAAGAAAAACGCGACGGTGCCGAGGGCCGACACCGCCCCCCAAATCGCGATCTTCCAGATTCGTTTCATGGAGCGCCTTGGCCCTACCTCAGCCCGGGCCGGTGCGCAACCGTCGCTTGACGGGACACCGGCCACGGACGGAACGTCTGAAAGCCAATCGGCCATTCGCCTGCCAAGTGCCGGTTAGCGGACCGCAACCTTGGTCGGAGCCTTGGCGGCGAGTTTCCCCGTCACCCGGACCGTGGCCGATAGACCATACCGTTGCGGCTCATACATCGCTTCGATCTTGCAGGGCGGCGCGGTGGCCTCCCCGGCGGCGACGACTCGGGCGAGGTATTCCACCCGGTAATTGTCCTGAGCTGCGAGGTAATCGCAGAAGAACAGGGTCCGGTCCGTGCGCATTTCCTGGAAGTCGAGCGGCAATTCCTGGCCGGTCCACTGGGCCTCGCGTTCCCCGCGGCCCTTGAAGACCGGGTTCACGGATTCGAAGATCGCAGGCAGCGGATCGTCGATCGCCAAATACTCCTGCTCCGCCACGGGCACTTCCAAGTCCAGGCGGACAACGACCAAGTCACCCACCTCAAACTCGGTGGCCTCCTTCATCGTGCCGTCGGGCGAGAGATTGAGATAAGTGCGTTTGATCCCGAACCCGGCATTCTTCGCTTCGGCGGAGATTTGGGCAGGGCGCGTCGTCACCTTGACATGGGCATGCACCGGTTGTTGCGAGCTTGAGGTCCAGCGAAGCTCCTGCTTGGAGACATCGCCGTCGAAGGCGAAGCTGTTCGACTGGCTCGACAATTTGGCAGCAAGCTGAACTTCCGCCGAGGCTTCCCCAAACTGCAGTTTGCCATCGGTGGTGGCCAACGCCGGAGCTTCGTTGTCGGCCACCCGGGCCAAGGCCAGGAGCGGCCAAGCGTTCGCATAAGTGCTGCCCCAACCATGGTGCGGTTTGCGCAAACGAAGCATTTGGGAGAGCAACTCGTCTGTTTGCTTGGCACGGGCATCCAGGCGGGTCCAAGCCATCAACTTCGCGGCCACCGGCAAGGCCGGTCCATACCATTCCACCGCATGGCCCGGTGCATTCGCATCCGGGTTGCGTCCCAAGAGCTGCGAAACAAGGCCCGTCTGGGCGGCGTTCCCGCTTTCCAGGATGGCCAGGGCGAGCACGGCGCGGGACTCGGGCGCGAGCTTGTCCTGCATCTTGAAGTAGGTCTCTTGGTAAGCGGGTTCCGCTTTGCCAGCCAGCGCCAGGGTGTAGAGCGCCAAGCAACGCTGGTGCAGAATGTTCGCGTCCAGGTTTGCGTCAGCATCGCGGACCTGCTCGGAGAGCCATTTCCACAACGACGCCAAGCGATTCACCGCCAGGCCGTGATCTTCCTTCGCGCCCAGCGCCAGAGCCATGCCGCCGTAGGCACTCGCCCAAAACTCCGGTTCGTCACCGCCCGGCCAGTAAGCCAATCCACCGGAAGTGGTCTGCATCGAGAGCAGACGATTCAAGCCGTAGCGGATGGCGCTTTCCTTCTTGGCGGGATCCGTCGCCAAGTCTGGGAAGACCTTCTCCAGGCTGTTCATCGTCATCCAAGGCAAGGTGGATGAGGTGGTCTGCTCCACGCATCCGTAGGGATAATCCAGATTGTACTTGAGCGCGTCGATCGCATCGATCATGCGACTGTTGGAAATGGTGGCATCGATCCGCCCATACCCCTTGAGGAGGTCCTTCCCGCCCAGAGAAGCCAGGAGATCGGTCGATTCACCCGGATCAATACGCACCGACATGGTTTCCGAAAGCATCGGAACCGGGTGGCCGACTTGAAACTGGCTCTGGACGGAATCGGTCCGTGGATCGCCTTTCGCGTCCACTTCCCGGATGGTCCAGGTCCACATGGCATCCCCAGTCTGGGTAAACTTGACCTGGATCGGCAAACCGGTGGATTGACCGGCACCGAGATCGACGGTGGAACGCCATTCGCGCGGTCCCGGAGCGGCTCCCAGGGCGATCTGTTGCACCTTGTTCTCCCCGGTCGGAAGCTCGACGGTGGCGTCCGCCAGAAGGGTGACCTCAAAGCGGCCCGGCTGGGAGGTGGTGTTGTGAACCACCGCTTGAAGGGTCAAATCGTCACCCAAGTTGGCAAAAGCCGGGAGCGCCGGTTCGATGATGACCGGCTTGTTCACGTGGATCTTCGCGGTCCCGGCACCGTAGTGTTCCGTATCGCCGAGAGCGACGGCGAACACTTTGAATCCGGTGAGGTTGTCCGGTGCGGGGAAAGAGATCGTGGCGCGGCCCTGGCCGTCCGTAATCAGCCCGCCGTTCCAGACCGCGGTGGCCCGGAAGTTCTTGCGCGCCTTGTCACGAAGGCTGGTGAGTCCGTCACCGCCGCCGCCGATCAAGAGCCCCTTGTTGCCGAACGGTCGTTGCTCCGGATCTTCGGTCAACACGTTGAACAGCGAATGCCAGGTCCGCACGAAGAGCGGATAAGTCTCATGAAAGCGATGTCCCGGGTCCGGCGTTTCATAGCCGGTCAAGCTGAGGACGCCTTCATCGACGGCATAAAACGTGACTTCGGCGCCGGCCACCGGTTGCCCTTTGGAATCCTTCACCACCACGGCGGCATCGATCTGCTGCGCCGGAAGGACGTCACCCGAGGGCACTTCCAGTACGACGTCGAGAACGTTGGCCGGCTTGTCCACCGTCAGTTCGCAATAGCCGAGCTTGTAATCGGTGTCCCGGAACTTCTGGTTGGTGCTCTCCTTAGACCCGCGCACCACGATCGCGGAAACGAACAGGTTCGGGGCGTCGCCGTCGCCGATCGGGATTTCGATGAACTCGTTCTTGGAGGTCAGTTCGCGGACGAACTGGCGGGAAACCCCGCCGCGCTCGGTGGTGACCAAGGCGGTCCCGAGGATCGGGGACCGGACCATGATCTTGGCAGTCTCGCCGACGGTATATTTGTCCTTGTCGGCCTTGAGCTCAATGGCATCGCCATCCCGGTAGGCCCAGTAGACATCGTTGTTCCCCCAGAGATAACACCAGTTCTGGCTGACCAGCGGTTTGCCCGCGGAATTCTTGGACTCAAGGGTGAAGCGGTACTGGCCGGCTTCTTTGAGGGTCACGCCTTGGGTCGCAGGCGCTTCCTTGGTCCCGGCAATCTTCACGTCCATGGTCACCACCGGCTCGAAGACCTCTTCGTTGCGGTAGCGCTCCGTCTCGTCGGAGCCCTGCACCTTGACGGTGCGGTAGATGCGACGCTCGATCGTGAGCTTGCCGTCCAACGGACGGTCCAGAATCTTGCCATCACTGGTCACCGCAAGCATCTCCGCGTTCACCGTGGCGCCCGCTTCCTGCCAGGTCTGGGGAAGTTTGAGGCCAGCGTAAAAATCCGAGGAATGCACCAGGAAGCTGGCGGACTGACTCAGGGTCTGTTGGTTGACGTCGGTCACCGTGACATCTGCGGAGACTTGGACCGGTTGCTCCAAGAGATCCCGGGGAATGAAAGCGAGCGCGAGATCGCTGATCCCGGTATCGCCCAGGTTGATCTCGCCGGCGTCGTTGCCCTTCACATCGTCACGGGCCACGCCGAAGTGGTAACCGTCGAAACCGGCGGGCGTAAACGTGGTCCCCTCGTAGTTCGCGTACCAGCTGGCGGTGGCATTGGAGAGCGGTTTGCCCCGGAAATAGTTGGCCTTGACCGGGAGCTTGACCTCTTCACCCAGGTTGTAGGTGGACTTCGCATCCACACTGATTTCGAACGTGTTGGGCCGGTATTCCGCTACCGAGAAGTAGTGGAAGGCATAGCGGTCGTAATGGTCCTCCTGCTCGCCATCGTAGATTTGGCCCTTGCCCAGCAATCCCTCAAAATCCAGCTTCGCTTCGTAGGTGCCCAAGGCGCCTTGGGGCAGGTCGAAGGAAATGTCCACGGTGCCACGCTCCGTGAAGGTCACGTCCCGGCTCACAAAGTTCCGGCCGCGACTGTCATCCACCAACAGCTTGGCGGTGAACGGTTTCCCATTCCCCGGCAATTGCAGCTGATTCCCGTCCGCCATCCGGGCGATCGCTTTCAAGTGGACCGTTTCTCCGGGTTTGTAGATCCCGCGATCGGAAAACAGATAGGTCCGCATCCGCGTTTCCGGCTCCCCCCAGTAAGGTTGCCGGACGTCGAAGTTCCAGGTCGAGATTCCTTGGTTTGAGGTCGCATCGAACGCAGTTGCGTAACGATCTTCCGCTTTGCTGGTGATGAGCCATCGGGTGGCGGCGTTGGGCCCGACGAGCGGGAACTGGGCAATGCCCTCCGCGTTGGTCTGGTAGGTGGAGACGGTGACGTTGTCGGCATTGATCAGCTTGAGTTCGGCGCCGGACACCGGTTTGCCAGTGCTCAAGGAAAACACGTAGGCAAGCGCGTCCTTGCCAGACTTCTTCCAGATCAGCCCCAGGTCCGTGATTTGAATGACACTCTGGGCTCCGACGCGTTGACGCGGCATCCCTGGGAAGTCCCCGGCATTTCCTTCAACCGAAACGTAAAGGGCTGCGGGACGTGAGCCCTTGAGGACATCCGCCCATTTCAGGCCAGTCTCGTGGCTCTTGTTCAATTCCTTGGGAGCTTCCAAATCCTGGCTGTGCACGACCGCGCCAGGCACCATCTCATAAGCGGGATAGCGCTGGCCCCGCTCCCAATTCGTCCCCTCCGGATCATAAATTTGGTAACCACGCAACGCGTAGATCAAAGCGTCTCCCGCCAGCTCCTTCACCCGGACCTCCAGCTTATCGATGTTCCCGTAGTGGATTTCGAAATCCCCGTTGCCGCCGAGCGGCTGCGCCACTTCATAATCAGGCAGCGTGATGTAGGCATCGCCCGGTTGGAAGCGAACCACCTTGTCGATCGGTTCGCTCAACTCCGTTCCGTCCGCCGCGAGAAGGCCCGCCTTGATCCGAATCCGGTAGTCCTTGGCCATCTCGAATTCGCCGTGGAGCGACACGGACTGAGCAGTGGAGTCGAACGAGAGCTTGGCCGGCTCGGGTTCAATGGAGACGTAATTGGCCAGCAGATCCTTGAGTGAGGCCGCCATCTCCTTGCTCAGAGAGATATCGACACGCGGGGCCTCGTTGAACGGGTAGTTCGGCACGATCGCGGGAATGGTGAAGGGAAAGACCGAACCGGCGCTGATCACGAATCCGCGGGTGAGCTTGTGCTTGCCCGAAACGTCGGCCAGGCCTTCCGCCACATTGACCCGCCATTGCTGGCCGACCGGCAACGGCACCGCCGGTTCTACGGAGAAAAACTGGTCCGCCGGTGGCGAATCCGTCCCGCTGGGCCCGAAGTTCTTCCAGGCGGTCGCGATTTCCTCACCGGTGGCACGGCGCACCCTGGCGGGCACCACCTTGGCATCGGCATCCGTGAAATGGAGATGTTTGGCGACGGCTTTCGGGTCGAGCTTGAACTCTGAAAACACCGTGAAAACCGGGGTCCGCGATGTGTTGTCGTAGTAGTAGCGGGGGTAATACTGCACCGAGAGGGAGCCGGGCCCAGCGTCCGCCGGAGAGCTTTCCTGGGACCAGACGGGCAACGCGGGCAGGAAGAAGCCCGAGATCGCCACGAACAAGGTGGTGGCGGCACCGCAAACAGAGGTGTGTTTCATGAAGACAAGCGTTGAGAAGGGGGGCGGCGGCCTGAATTTCGCCAACAGCGGTTGGCCTGGAGAAAACACTCCAAGGCGTCCGCTGCAGCATAGCAGCCCTCCGGCCCGATAAAAGAAATTTTGTTTGAGACGGTTAGGCGGGCGAGTTTTGCGAATAAATCTGCGGCGCTTTGTTCGGGTTGGCGGTTGAGAGTTGGCCGTTGAGGGCAAGAGTGGACCCTATGCCCATCCGGATCGTCGCCAACCCGCCCCTCGAAAGGCCCACGGAGGCCTCCGCTCTCGTCCGCGGGATGGATGCCCGGGTCATCTGGATCGATTTGCTCAATCCAACCCCCGACGAACGGCGGCAAGTCGAGCGGCTTTTCGGGATTGACCTCCCGACCCTCGAGGACATGAAGGAGATCGAGACCACCAGCCGTCTCTATGCCGAGGACGGCGCCCGGTTCATGACCGCGCCCATTCTCAGTCAAGTGGAGTCGAGCCTTCCCCAGAAGACGGAAATCAGCTTCATCCTGGTCGGCCAAGCCCTCGTCACCATCCGGGAAACCAATCTGAAAAGCTTTGGCGCGGTCATGGCTCAGTGCGATCGGCGCGGCGCCGTCTCCCGGGACCAAGTTCTCCTCAGCCTCCTCGACGCCATCATCGATCGCCAAGCAGACCTCTTGGAACGGGTCGCCAAGGAGATCGACACCATCTCCCAGAACATTTTCCAACGGGACATCCCCAACCGGCCCTCGGAAAACGTCTTGCGCGACACTCTCTGCGAACTGGGCCGCAACGGAGACCTCATCGCCCGCGAACAGGAATCCCTGGTCGCCCTCTCCCGCCTTGTTCAGTACGCGGGACAAACCGATTTCGATACCCAGGAACGGGACCCTGCCCTGGCTCTCTATCCCCGTCTCAAGCCCGTGGGGCGCGACCTGCATTCCCTCACGGAATTCGCCGGGTTCCTCAGCAACAAGGTAAACTTCCTCCTCGATGCCACGCTCGGCCTGATCCAGATAGAGCAGAGTTCCATCGTGAAGATTTTCACGGTGGCTGCGGTCATTTTTCTCCCCCCTACCCTCGTGGCCAGCATCTATGGCATGAATTTCACCCACATGCCGGAACTTTCCCAGACGTGGGGCTATCCCTTCGCTCTGTTCCTGATGGTCGTCTCCGTCGTGCTGCCGCTCTGGTATTGCCGCCGGAAGAATTGGCTGTAATCCTCAAATCAAGGAGCAATCCTCTCCAACGCCAACTCAGCGGGCGTGAACCGGCGGCAGTCGTTTTGCGGCATGCCAGTGAGTTGATTCCAGCCGGGGCGAGACGATGATGCCGTCCAACCTGTGAAGAAACCCCTATGAAACGAAACCTCGCCTGGCGCGCCAGGGCCGCCGCCGCCCTTCTCCTTAGCGCTGGAATCCATTCAGGAAGCGGAGCCGATGAGCCCGTAACGGCTCCTGCTCCTGTGCCTTCCACGGCAAGTGCAGCGGTCGATAGCCCGCCGGTCGACTCCACGAGTCGGCAGTTGGCGAACCTCAAGATGATCGTGCCCAAGGACGAGAAGGGTGGCTTCATTCGACCGAGATTTTCCCCGGACGGGCTCCAGTTGATGCTGAGCCGGGCTGGCTTTCAAGGCATCTATGTGGTGGCAGCGACCGGAGGCAAGCCGACGTTGATCAAAGAAGCCAATGCCTTCACGGCGCGTTGGACCAAGGATGGAAAGATCGGCATTCGCCAGGACGACAAAGTAAATGTGCTCAATCTGGACGGCACTGCGGCCCGCGTGGAGGAGGTGGCGGTCGACTCGGTTTATTGTGAACGCGACCGGGTCTATGCCGTCCCGGAAAACGGTGCCCCACCGGTTCCCATCACCGACAGCAGCGACCGATTCATCGACCCCAAGATGTGCCCGAAACACAAAGGGGTAGCCTATATTGGCATCCAGACCGGGCTCTATATTTCCCGAGCCGACGGCACGGGCAAGCCGTTGTTTCTCGGACCGGGGGAGGACGTCAGCTGGGGACCGGAAGCGGCCTTCCTTATTTTCGGACGCTCGCGGGACGATGGACACCGATTGGTGGAAGGAGATCTTTATTGCTATGACACGAAAGGGAAGAAGCTTTTCAATCTGACCGGAACAACCGACCTGCTCTTGAAGAGCCCCTCCCTCAGTCCGGACGGAAAAGTCGTGGCACTTGAGGCAGAGGGAGCCATCTATACAGGAACGATCCAGTGAAACGCCCGAACATCGCTATGCTCGTGCTCGCTCTGAGCCTCGCCCCCTCCTGGGCTGAGGCGCAGACGAAAATTTATATTGATCCTGGACACGGCGGTGCCGACTTCGGAGCGGTGAACGCAACCCACGGAACGCGCGAAGCGAACCGCGTCCTGGTCACCGGCCTGGAATTGCGCCGCTTGTTGGAAGAAGATACCAAGGACAAGACCGGCGGCGGCGCTTGGAGTGTCCGGATGTCCCGCAGCACCGATATCTTCATCCCACTCGGAGCGCGCTCTGGGGATGCGAATGCCTGGGGAGCGGATCGACTTCTTTCCATCCACCAGAACGCCTACAATCTGACCGCCAACGGGACGGAGACGTTCTCAATAAGCGGGACTGGTTCTGCGGCGCAACTTCGTGATCTAGTCCAGGCGGAAGCGCTCAAGGCGTGGGGCCGCGTCAACCGGGGGAGCAAAACCGCAGGCTTTTCGGTATTGCGGAACTCGGCGATGCCAGCGGTTCTCACCGAAATGGGCTTCATTGACTCCACCCAGGATCACGGATTCTGCGCCTCGGACGACAATTGCAAACTCTACGCCAAACACATGATGTTCGCGTTGCAGAAGCACTATGGCCTCAAGGAGTTTGTCCCGGGGAGCAACGTCCCCACCGTCATCGTCGACAACCTGAGTCCGACCGGCTACTCGGAGTCGGGCAGTTGGGAGACCTCGCTTTATAAGGGATCCTGGGCCACCGATGCACGATGGGCGAACGCCATGGACCAGGCCCCGCCCAACACCGCCACCTTCCGGCCCAACTTGGCCGAAGCCGGAAAGTATGAGGTCGCAGCCTGGTGGCTTTCTGGCGCGAACCGATCCGCAGGGGCCGCATTCACCGTGAATCACGTCGGCGGTTCGGCCACCGTAAGCAAGGACCAACGCAGCGGAGCCAAGCAATGGAACGTGCTGGGCACCTTCGAATTCGCGGCGGGCAGCGACGGCTATGTGACGCTCTCCTCCGCCGGCTCGGATCTGGGCACCAACCCTGCGGCCACCGTGATCTCCGCAGACGCGGTCCGCTTCGTCCGGGTTGGCGATCTTTCCACTCCGGTTCCGCCCACTCCTCCGGATCCAAATCCCAATCCGAATCCGGATCCAACGCCTTCCCCGTCGCAGGAAATTGTGATCGACAACACGAGCCCGGATTTTTCCGCTCCTGGGAAACGCTGGTTTACGGCGACGCACACTCCCGGGTATCTGGGCACCAATTACCACGCGCGGCGCAACGAATCCACGAGCGATCCCGCGAGTTGGTCGGCGAAGATTGCCACCGCCGCCAAGTTTGAGGTCTTCGCACGTTGGCCCACGGGAGCGAACCGGACGGAGGCTGCCCCATTTGTCGTCCTCCACCAGGGCGGTTCCACGACCAAGTATGTGAACCAGCGCAAGGACAACAACACCTGGGTGTCCCTGGGGACCTACGACTTCGCCGCCGGTTACGCGCCTCGGGTGCTCCTCTCCTGCTGGACGCGATCGGGTGATTTTGTCATCGCGGACGCCGTGAAGTTCGTGAAGAAATGACGGTCGCAGGCTGGCTCGCGCTTGCTCTGGTGGCGTCGTGCGGCACGGTCCAGGCTGGCGAAGCCCTGGTGGAAGCGGTTTCACAGACTGCCCAAGGCGATTGGGCCGGCGCCGAAGCCACCTACGAGGAATTGGCCCGGACCGATCCGGAAGAGGGCTTGCCGGCCTTGGCACGGTTTCTCTACCTGACCGGTCAGGAAGAACGGCTCCGCATCTTCCTCGCGGACACGACGACGGATGCGCGCCTCTCCGCGACGTTGCGCACGCGGGTGCTCCTGCAGGCGAACCGGGAGCAGGAAGCGGCGGACTTGATCCGCCAGGCGCTCCCGACCGGCGAGATGGCGGACCGTCTGTTGTTTGCCGCTAGCGTGCTGGAAAGGGCGGGAGCACCGGCCGAGGCCGCGCCCCTGCTGCTGCGGGCGGCCGGACAAGCCACGACCGTGAGCGAGGCGACTGAACCGATGCACCTTTTGCTCCAGCACGCCGCATTCCTCCAGAGCGCGGACCTCGCTCCGTTCGAGCGGTGGTTTCTGGAAGTCGACCTTCCCGCAGAGGACCGTCTCGCCTTCCTGGATGCGTTGGCCGGGAAGGGGCGGGTGACTCTCCCCAAAGAAGCGACCGCACCGAAGTCGTTCCGATCGCTCCTTGCGTCGGTGATCCGCTTCGCGGCGGGGGATGCTCGGGGCGCCCTGGCGAACTGTCCCGAGACACTTTCCCGTGATCCGGCCGGTTCCATCTGGATCGTCCATCGTATCCGTCTTCTCGCCAGCCTGGGAGAAAACCACGAATCGGGACAGCTCGCGGCCTGGTTCCTGGAGCGGCACGAGGCGGGAGAAAAGGAGGAAGGCCCGGGTGATCTGGTCCTCTTTGCGGAGCAGACCTATCTGGCCTTGGAGCAGGGCAACCCTTCGGCGGTTGAGCACGCGGAAACCCTGATCCGGATGCGGCCGTTTGATCCTGAACCGATGCGGCGGCTGATGCGGTTTTACCAAGGATCGGGGACCGGGGAGCCAGGCGAAGTGCCCGACCTGGTGGGGCGCAATGCGACCAATCCCCAATTGCTGGGGCAGTGCGGCTACGTCCTGGCGACGGAGGGGTTTCCCGAACGGGCGTTGCCCTATTATGATCGGGCATTGGCGCTTGATTTTGAAGATCCGTTCCTTCAGTTGAACCGGGCGGCTTGCCTGACGCGCTTGGGACGCTCGGAAGAAGCGGCCCAGATCTACCGGTTCACCCTGGAGCACGGACATCACGGACGGCCTTATCATCTTCACGAAATCCTGCTCCGGCTGTGGGTGATCGCGGAAGCGGAGTCGACCGAGACGGAGTGCCTTGCCTACTTTGCATCGTTGGCGGCGCGACCGAGCATCCCATGGGGGGAAGAGATCGCCCGGGAAACGGCGCGGCTTCAGGAAATCAGATCCGGCGGATCGGACTGATCCGACGAATCTTTCAGGCTGGCCTTTCTCAAAATCGTTGTCTAGGGTGCCCCCGATGAATCCGGAAAACCCCACTCAACCGCAGCCGCAGGCCACCAGCCGCCGTCGCTTTCTGACGACCGGCGCCGTCCTCGGAGCCGGCTTGGTCCTCGCCCCGAGCCGCAGCGCCCTCGCCGCCACGAACAAGAACAGCAAACTGCGCATCTTTCAGATTGGGGTGGGCGGGATCGGCGCATTGCAGCGCGACAACCTGACCGATCACCCGATGGTGGAATGGGTCGGCTTCTGCGACGTCGACAAATATGCGCGGGACCGGATGGAAGTGAAATTCCCCGGCGCGTTCCTGACGGCCGACTACCGGGAAGCGTTCGCCAACCACGTGGACAAGTTCGACGCGGTGATCTGCGATGCTCCGGACTTCCATCATGCACCCATGATGATCACCGCGCTAAAGAACAACAAACACGTCTACGGCCAAAAGCCGCTCGTGCATCAGTTGGATGAGTTGCGGATGATTCGCGAAGCGCTCCAGGCCCGCCCTGGACTGTTCACCCAGATGGGCAATCAACGGGCCTGTCTTCCCGGCCGGATGCAGGCGGTGGAGCTTCTCAAATCGAACCGCTTGGGCAAGCCCGTCGAAGCCTATGTCTGGACGGGATCGGTCGCGCTAAATACTTATTTCGTGGAACCGTGGAGCGCGCTTCCGGAAGCGATGCCGGTGCCGCCCACGCTTGATTGGGATCTCTGGAACGGCCCGCTGACCCAGCCGATGCCCTACCACGGGGAGCGGATGTTCCCCCGTCGCTGGCGGGCTTATTGGGAAACCGGGGGCGGCCAGTTGGCCGACTGGGGTTGTCACCTCCTCGACGTGCTCTATTTCGCCTACGACCTCCCCTCCCCCGAAGCGGTGCAGACCAACACGATGCAGCCGTCCAATACCGGACATACCGCTTACAACCAATCGACACTGACCTACCCGGGCGGTGGCAAATTTGCACGGTCGAAGTTCGTGGTGCACTACAACGACAGCGTCATCCGGCCCTCGTTCGCCTCCCTCGGATTGCCAGTCTCCGCGATGGGCAGCAACTGCACCATGGTGGTGTGCGAAGAAGGCACCCTCATTCTCGAAGCCAACGGCAAGATGGAGATCTATCGCAAGGGTCAACTCGTGGCCGACGAACCGATGCCCGAAGTCGCTCCCCGCAATCACTGGAAAGATTGGGCCGACTGCTGCCTCGGCGACATGAAACCGCTCTGGACGCAGTTCGATATCGGCTCGCGCATCACGGAGCCCGCGCTCCTCGCGGTCAAGGCGACGCGCTTCCCGGGTGAGGAGCTGCGTTGGGACGGAGCGAACTATCGCTTCACCAATCACGACGCGGCGAACGCCCAGATCCTTTCCCGGCCTTACCGCGAAGGGTTCGCTCCGCCGTCGATGGCGGCGGTGGCCTGATCGGCAAGTAGCGGAACGGCTTCCCGTTCCGATGGTCGTAGATTCGGAAGCGGAAGCAGACTGTTGCAGAACTATCCGCAACCTTCTTCATCTGCGGAAATCTGCGCGATCTGTGGTTTCTCTGCTGCAGTGGCCATCATGGATATTGTTATCCACAGATTTCGCAGATTGGCGCAGATATGAGATGACTTTTGCAACAGTCCGCTTCCGCCATCCATGGCTCAAGTCCGACGGAACGGGAAGCAGACTGTTGCAGATCCATCAGATTGATCCCCCCTAAATGAATGTTAGTGTCTCCGCATGAGCGGGGGATACATTCGAGGCGTGGACCGGCAACAGCGTCTCTTTTTGCCGGAGTGTGTCGA
>Ga0247843_1004272_pt1 | contig 21634 bp, 18 predicted proteins | sample LaCruzMarch2017__FD_192420 | JGI IMG/M metagenome (GOLD analysis project Ga0247843, IMG submission 192420) | Freshwater microbial communities from meromictic Lake La Cruz, Castile-La Mancha, Spain - LaCruzMarch2017_8m | ecosystem: Environmental > Aquatic > Freshwater > Lake | place: Spain...
GCCCATCGAAATCAGAAGTTGAAAATGCCTTGGAAGGAGTATCAAAATTGGTAAACACAAGCATTTGTGAAGAACAAGCTTCCCTACCAGCAATAACTGCCCTTAAAGTTTATCCGAATCCGAATGATGGCCAATTTAGTCTCGACCTTTCAGCATCCAACACAATGACTGTTTTGGTTAGAATCTACAGCAGTGTTGGCAGTGTAGTTTCCACGGAATCGAATCAACTTCAACAGGGTAAGAATACAATTCAATTTGAGCTCCAGTCCCTCCCATCTGGCATATACTATGTTCAATTTATTTCTGGGTGCGAAACTTTGGGGTTCGAAAAATTCATAGTGAAATAGCATCGCTATCCCCCGCCTAAGCGAGGGTCTTTCCCTCCTACGTTTTATTCGGTGGGCTCCAACCCGCCATACTTCGCAAGCCCCGCCCCACGCCCGCACCAGTGTTCCGTAGGATTACTGCTGTTTTGATTCCGATTCCTAGGCTATGGAGTTCGGGATTTGACCGAGCAATAAACCGAGCTAGGATACGCGTCCCTATGTTTATTTGACTTGTATTTGCTACTTTCATCCTTCGTTAGCGCAGTAGTTCACCTAAAATCGCATGCCATGTTTATAGTAAATGGACTTCCATATATCCAATGTCCTGACGGCAGCACGTTTGCCGAGATAGTGACCCTGCTTGAAAAAGCATTGCCAGAACACCCCGAAGATGAAGTAGTCCTACTGAGGAACATCATTTCAATGAGCAGTTGTGTTCCAGAAAAAACTGCCGTTGGCTTGCATGCCGCCAATCGTATGTTGGAAATAGCCACCGAAGCAGACGACAAAGCAGAGGCATTGATATTTAAAGCTACCACCCTGCGCGAAGCAAAAGGCGATATGGACGAGGCCATTGCCCTATTTACAGAAGCCCATAGTTACAACAACGAATATCAGGATCCTTACGAAAATCTATTCGCCATCTATACACAACGCAAAGAGCACGAAACTGCGCTGCATTGGGCTACGCTTATGACCAAACAAGAAGATTTGGATAGCATTGGATTTCATCTGATGGGTGAGGCCCTTACATCATTGGGAAAAACGGATGAGGCTCTGCTGGCGTTCGAAACATCGCTTGCCAAAGATGAGTCTGCTGAAGCGTATAAAGGACTTGGAAACTGCTTTCTGATTCAAGGAAATTATGCGCAAGCCGTTGAAGCATTTACCAAAGCCCATGAAAAATGCCACTATCCCGAGCCGTTGTACACCTATGGCGTGGGGTATGCCTATCACCAGATGGACGACCCCTACCGCGCTATGAAATGGTATGCCAAAACATTGGACATTGACCCATCGTATGCCAATGCGCTCAACAATATGGCGGTGCTGAACCTCACGTTATCCAATACGTGGGAAGATGCGGTTCCGTATTTGCTGAAAGCCGTTGAACTATCGAACGAGGCTATCAATGCTTCAATGCAGGTAATCTACCGCAATTTGTGGGCCTATTACACCCAGATACTCGACCACGAAAAAGCCGAATACTACCATCGCCTAGTGATGAAATGCCTTGGATTTGATGATAATACCATCGATTTTCTAGACAGCTTTAAAGATGAGTAGGTGAAGCTGGCTGGCTCCCACTCTGGTGTTCCTTCGGTTCCGAGATTTCGAAATTGGAATGCTCGTTGAAGAGTTCCGTAAGCTTATTCCCGAATTCTGAACCCCTGTGATATGACTGGGCAATGATCCAACCTGTCCACTTTGGTCTATCAACTATCGACTATGGTCTACTCTCCCCCTACCCTTAGTGCAGTTGCACCTTGCGGGTTGCAATGCCACTTTCTGTAATCACTTGAAGCACATACGTGCCTATAGCTCCGTTCAGGTTAATAGACTTACGGAAGCTGCCGTTGAAGTATACATTTTCTGAATAAACCGTACGGCCCATCATATCAGTTAGGGTAATGGAGCCCTCGCCCATGGCAGCGCTGCATGCCACACTAAACTGACCATTATTCGGATTTGGGTAAACATTAAGGGAAGCATCAATAGCTTCTGATACCCCATTGAGAACACAATTTTCTACCGTAATTACAGCACCAACCCCATTTATAGCACCACAGATGTTACCTCCACCCTGTTGCAGTAAGTCTTGGATGTCAGAAATTGTGGTCACACCATATTGTATAACCGAATTTGGGTTTAGTGTTTGATAGCGGTACACCAAAGTATGGATACCGTAAACTCCATCATCAGTTACGTTAAAGTCGCGCGTTGCATCCGCCTGAACAATGATTTTATCACCCCCCTTGGAGAGTAAGTAGCGTTTGGTATAGCCAGAAGGTAAGGTAGGTGCAGCGGTTTCATTTGCCGCAATGTTGGCACTACTGCTCGCATACAAACATACCGGAGTGGCAACAGCAGCCAAACTACCCGCAGCCGCAGTGCACGGCCCACTGTTATACTGGCACGAACCATCGTCTATGGTAGCATTGGCGTTATAGTTGGTCGCTGTAGGGTCGGTGCAGCCTTCCACCCCCGAGTATATGCACGAACCATCGTCAACAGTAGCATCCGGATTATAGTTCAACGCAAGAGGATCGGTGCAGCCTTGGTCGTTCGAATACAAGCACGAACCATCATCTATACTAGCATTCGGGTTGTAGTTCCATGCGGTAGGATCCGTGCAGCCTTGCACATTTGTATACTGACACGAACCATCATCAATAATAGCACTAGGGTTATAGTTCCAAGCCTGAGGGTCGGTGCAGCCTTCTAGACTAGAATATACGCACGAACCATCGTTAATTGAAGCACTAGGGTCGTAGTTCAACGCACTGGGGTCGGTGCACCCATACACACTCGAGTAAACGCACGAACCGTTGTTAATCGTAGCACTAGGATTATAGTTCAAAGCACTGGGATCGGTACATCCTGGAACGCTAGAATATTGACAAGGAAGCGGTTGCCCATAGTTAGATGCGTTTGGATCGAAACACGTGCCACCTCCACTATACTGGCAAGGAAGCGATTGTCCAAAGTTCACAGCATTGGGATCCATGCAGTATTGCGCTGTGGCACGGAACGAAGCTCCACCCGAAAGGAGCAGGAGCGCAATAAGAAAGTTAAAAAACTGTTTCATAGATTGTAAGGTGATGGGGTTTTTGCCTGCTAAAATTCAATTTTCATATAATGAGCAATAATAATGAATTTATACAACAAGCGAAATGCCTTTTAACGGAATCACACCCAGACGCGCTCCTTAATTCATAGTTTGTTTTTTGAGTATAGCAACTATGGTGCCTTTGCCCGAAAGTGTGCCCACCATGCTATAGAGGGGTGCGGTGTGGATGGCGCCACCATGAGACGTTGTGTATATTTGAACCATAATACAATCGCAGCCATGGTACTCGTAATCACTCCCAAAAAGGACAAAAGCCTTCGCCAACAGATGCAGGCATTGTTGACTAAAAAAGGGAAAGGAAAAACAACTCGATGGGACCTCTTCTTCGGAAAAGTAGCCTTCAAAGGTGACCCCGTAAATTATCAGCGCAACTTACGCGATGAATAATCTGCTGCTCGACACTAACATTCTTATCTATATTCTACAAGGCCATCAAGGAGTTAGAGAGTTGGTTGAGGAAAGCATTTGGCACATTTCTTTCATTAGCGAAATGGAACTTTTGATGAAACCAAACATTACTTTGGAAGAATCGATTAGTATAAAAGCACTGCTTGCAGAGTGCCACATCATTGAAATGAATCAGGCGATTAAAGAACAAGCGATTCAAAATAATCAAGACTATCGACTAAAACTGGCAGACAGTATCATCTTAGCATCTGCTCAAACATTCGGAATTCCCTTTATTACGGCAGATATTGAATTTAGAAAAGTGGAAAGTCCCAATCAGGATATACTACTATTTCGTCCTTAGAACCTAACCTGCTAGCATCTCTTGATAGTGTTCCCTTCCTTTTGGTTAAGCCGCCAAGCATGACGTCTCTACGCTGATGGCTCCCCTGTTTTGCTGGGTTTGTTCATTGCATCCAGCAATTCTGTGAGCATAGCATCTATGGTGCCTTTGCCCGAAAGTGTGCCCACCATGCCATAGAGCGGTGCTGTTTTGCCTGGGCCTTCTTGTTTGTCGGATATATTGGCAACGCTCCGCTGCGTGGCTTTGCGTATCCAACTTTCAGGCAAGAATCGCGCAGCTTGATAGGCTATTTTTTGTGTAAGTCTATCGCCAATGCTTTCGATGCTATTGGATTGCACCGCTTGCACGGCTTGGCGCAAATCGCGAATAAAATCATCAGTAGCAGCAACATTGCCATATGAAACCGAAAGGTGCAAACTGGGTGGATTTAATTGCCTGTCTAGATGCCATCCTTTGGCGGAGAGGGCATCGCCCAATTGGTAGATGTCCATACTTGAATTGGACTGAATGGAAAACACAGGAAGCAGTGGAGTACCCACAATAGCCAATTCCTCTATATCGCGAACGGTTTGCTGAATTTTTCGAGCAGCATCTAACGTAAGTTGGGCATAACGTGTATAGCCATCTTTGCCCATAAAATGCATCACGGCCCAAGCTGCGGCAATTGCACCTCCGGGCCGCGTGCCGCTAAACGAAGGGGAGGCATACAAGCCACCGGGCCATTGGGAATACACATAGTACTGACCGCTGCGCAACGCAGTAGTGCGATACATGACTACACTAGAGCCTTTGGCGGCATAGCCATATTTGTGCAAATCGAGGGAAATGGAGCTGACGCCTGCCAACCGAAAATCGAACACAGGAACGGGCTCGCCTATCTGTTCGAGAAATGGAATGAGATAGCCACCAACACAGGCATCTACATGCATCCATACATTTTTCTCTAAGGCCAGAGCGCTAATTTCATCCAACGGGTCGATGATGCCATGCGGATATGCAGGTGCTGAACCCACCAGCATAACGGTGCAGTCGTTTATATGGCTGCGCATATCTGCCACATTTAGTTGCAAAGCCTCGCCATGGCATTTGACCGTACGCAGTTCTAGCCCAAAATAATCGGCAGCTTTATTGAATGCAGGATGGGCGGTTTCGGGAATAACGATGTTGCCTTTCTTACCATGTGCAATGCGCGATTCGGCATGTTTTAAACTGGCGCGCACGGCACACATAATACTCTCGGTGCCACCCGAAGTCATATTGCCCACTGCACTCTCGGGCGCATTGAGCAAACTAGCGGTGATGGAAACAACCTCGCTTTCCATGCGTCCAAGGCTGCGAAAGCTAGCAGGGCTTAAGCCATTTTCGAATATAAATCGGGAGTAGGCTTGCTTTAGAACGGCTTCTACTTCTGGGCCGGGATAAAACACCAAACTAAACGTACGGCCGTTGCGCCAATCGGCATCGTTTGCCGAAAGGGCATCGAATTGGTTGAATAGCTCCTCGCTAGTGGGGTGGCTATTGGGAAATGGAATGTGCATGAGAAGCAATTACACTTTAGGCTTCTACAAGAATACGCCAAAAGGTTTGCTTAGGCACGAAGTCAAACAAAAATGCGTGAAACTCCGAATGGAATTTCACGCATTTACTTTCCTGAAAATTACCTAAAACTTGTAGGAAAACCCTACGCCAAGCACTTCTTTGAGCTGAAGCAAAGCATCGCGCTTTTGGAGTTTGGCACCCGTAACATCGGTAATAAACTGCCCATTGGCATCGGTTTGATACACCGGGTTTTCACCATCAAAAACCAATTGCTTGATGTCGTAGTCATAAATAAGATGGGTGAAAATGCTAACAGATATGAATTTGTTCACCTTCATATTGATAGATGTTTGCCAATCTACGTCAACCTTGGCTTGGTTGATGGGGTCTTTGTCCGTGTAGTTGTTAAAGAGCGTAAGGTCGGTTTGGATAGTAATGTTCTTCATGATGCTCTTCTTCAAATTAAAGCGGAAGTAGGCACCAAACTCAGAATTCACTGTTTTGCCAGTGTCCACACCAAAAGCTCCGCGGTCGGAAAGCAATGGGTCGGTAACGAAGGTGAACTTACCTGTGGCAGGAGATAGATAGAAGGAAATCCAATCTACTGGTTTGTAAGTAATACCAATGGTTAGCACCAAATAGCCTGGAGCCATAAACTTGGAAATAACAGTGCTATCATCGGGCAAGGCATAGCCAGGAGCAAACTGAGTTTTGAAGTTGACCTCGGCAGCATAGCTCCACACGTTGCTCTGACCTATAGGACGCGTGAGGGTGGAAAGCAAGTTTATCTTATCCTCATTTTTTTGCCAGCCAAATGTTTTGGAGTACATCTGTCCAAAACCAAGGTCTAAGGAGTTGTTCCAATGCCATCCGTTCTTCTTGAGATTGGCAAAACCACTAAACAGTGCGGTTCCAGAAAATGCGTTTTCGCCACCCGCATTCCAGTTCACCAATGCCACTTGATTTATTTGCAAACTGGTGAACCCGCCAAATTTCCATCCATCGGGAGTGGTGTCGGGCTCTGCAACTGCAAGTGGGTCAGTAAATTTGAAATTGAGAATCGGGTCGTTGGCGAAAGCCGAGCTAGACGTTGCTCCAATTATGGCAACAGAAAGGAACGGTACTAAACGTTTCATGTGACTAGTATAAAGGTTAGATTGGGTTAAAGGCTATTGTATTCGTGCCAAACAAACTGCATGAGTTCGTGCACATACTCTTGCGAGAAATCGAAGCGAATACCAGCGGTGGCATAAATTTCTCCAATGGTTTTGGTGTATCCCAGCGACAATGCTGCTTCGTATTGATTGAGCGCTTGCTCGGGATTGTTGCGGTAATTGCGCCACACGGCCACTGCACCCAATTGGGCAATCGCATACTCTATATAATAGAAGGGCACTTCGTAAATGTGCAATTGCTTTTGCCACATCTTGCTGCGTTCCACTTCATACCCAGAAAAATCAATTACTGTGCTTCCAAACTTCGCTTGGATGGCCGACCATTGCGCATCGCGCTCTTCCACGGTATGCGTTGGATTTTCGTACACCCAATGTTGAAAACTATCTACAGTAGCAACCCACGGAAGTACAGAAATGATTTTGGAAAGATGTTCTTTCTTGGCACGGTTCAATTCCTCGGGGTTATCGAAAAACACATCCCAATGGTCCAAGGAAATGAGTTCCATGCCCATGCTTGCCAATTCGGCAACTTCTGAAGGCAAACTTTTGAAAGATGTGATTTCAAGGTCTTTGCTTAAGAAAGAATGCACTGCATGTCCGCCCTCGTGCACCATCGTGACCAAATCGCGGACGCTGCCCACAGAATTCATAAAGATGAACGGTACTCCAGTTTCATACAACGGATAGTTGAATCCACCGGGAGCTTTACCCAACCGCGAGCCTAAATCCAAGTGCTTCATGCGCTGCATTATGCTTAGATACTCTCCATAAGCGGGACGTATGCGGTAGAAACATTCAATAGTACGGTCGATGAGCTCTACATCATTTGTGAAAGGTTGCAAACCAGCTCGCCCCATGGGGTCTACATCCATATCCCAACTGCGCAATTCAGCCACACCAAGCAATTGCTTGCGCTCTTGGTCAATCTTATTCATTAAAGGAGTGCATTCGGCAGCTATGGCTTGATGAAAGGCTTTGCACTCTTTCACTCCATAATCAAATCTTCCAAGGGCATCTAGCTTGTAGTCGCGGAAATTTGTGTAACCCGCATTCAAGGCAATTTGATGGCGCACGGCTACCAATTCGTTGAACAGATTGTCGAGTTCATTGGCATGGCTCAAGCGAACGCTATTCACTTTGTCCAATACCTGTTTGCGCAGATTTCTATCGGTATCCTTCAACAGGTTCATCGCCATTTGAAGGGTCATTGTTTTGCCATTATGCTCGATGGACATGGATCCATTAAGCACACCATACTTCTGCTGAAGCTGCTGCATGGTTACCATTAATGGAATGTTGCTTTCTCTAAAAAGCTTGATTTGCATGCGCACTGCACGCAAATAAATGGAATATCCCTCTGTGTTAAGCTCCTTTAGAAAAGGAGAATCCACCAACATCTGATTGAATTTATCAGAGTATGGCGCAACCTTGGGGTCAATTTCGGTTACCAAAAAATCGAATGCTTTGGCATTCTCCACATTCGATGTATCGATGTTCATTCGAATGTAGCGCCAACCGGTTTCTTCGCTCAGTACTGCTTCCAATTCGCTGAGGTCTTCCACCCACTGCTTCAAATCGGCAGCGGAGGAAATGGATCGGTGAAGAAGATTTTCGAAGTGCGGTTCTAAGTTGCTCCAACTATCAAACACCAACGTTTCTGGAAGAAACGTGCGCGCGGGTTTTACAGGCAGCGCTAACTCTTGAGATGCATTCATTCGAGAAGGTATGAAAAGGATTTAGGCTTTGCCTGCTTTCCGTTGAGCGGCAACACCCGTTTTTGCTTTGGCAGTAGCTATTTTAGCTTTTGGAGCCGCTGTTTTGGTAACACTTTCTTCGGCCTTTGTTTTCAACACCGGCTTTTTGGCCTCTGTGCTGGCCTCATCCTTTGGTGCATCCTTTACGGTAAGTCCTTTTTCTGCAAGTAAATTATACCACTGAAAAAGACGCTTTACGTCAGACGAATACACGCGCACACGGTCAAAATTTGGAAGTACCGATTCCAAATAATCGCGCATAGCTTCGATACTGGCTGTTTTGGTGTCAATGGCGGCCTTTCCTCCTGTTTTATCAATGATGCTATCGAACACCTGTTTCAAAGGCACATCCTCGGCATCGGTGTAAATACTAATATCTGAAAGCGCAAGAATCTTCTGTGTTGAATAGGCAGGCATACGCTTGCCATCAGTAAGAGATTCTACGATTAGTCCTCCTTTCATTTGGCTAACCATTTTGAATAGACCACCGTGGCCAGCAATTGAGAGAATTCCGCTTAAATCCATGAATGCGTTTTAATGTTTGCGCAAAAGTACCAAAAGCCAGCACATAGCCATTTGGAAGTAAATTCACTTTACGAAGGCGCATATAGCTTGCAAATTAGAAGGAGGCTGTACTTTAGCGCAATGCGAAACCTCACGCTATTTCTAGTGCTATTGTGCAACTTAGCCTTGGGTCAGGGGCTACAATTGGTGAGTAAAATTGAGGGCGCATTTGATAAAATGACTACCAACACGCTTGGTCAGGTGTATGTGACCCGTGGGCCCGAAGTGCTACTTTACTCCTTGAAAGGCGACTTAATGTATCGCTACAGCGACCTTAGTTACGGGCATATTAGCAGCTTAGACACAAGAAATCCCATGAAGGTGCAGGTGTTCTACTCCGATTTTAGTCGCATTGTATTTCTAGACAACACATTGAGCAAAAACCGAGAGCAATCGCTTCGGTTGGACCGTTTGCAGTTGAATTTGGTTCATTTGGTGTGTACTTCTTTCGATAATGGTTTTTGGGTGTACGACCCTGTGAACTTTAGACTTCTACGGTTTGACCAACAAATGAACGTTACTAACGAAATCAACAACATCAATCAGCTTGTGGATACTTCGCTCGACCCTACGCACATGGTGGAAGAAAGCGATTGGCTCTATTTGAACGACCCTGAGCAGGGCATTTTTCGCTTTGACGTTTTTGGCACGTATTCCAAAATGATACCCATAAAGGGTGTGAAAGAAATTCAGGTGAGAGATAATGGAATATTCTTGACGAAAGACTCAGGATTTTTTCAGTTTGACCCGCTCACCTTCGAAGAATCGGAAATTGAACTGCCTGAAACAGCATTTCAAACTGTACGCTTGGAAAAAGAACACCTCTATATATTAGATAGCACAGGGGTTTCTATTTACTTTTTCAACAGCGAAACGAAATAAGTGCATTGACTGAACAAACTTCTAATTGACGCACCATCGAATTACTATTTTTGGGCACACATGGACAAGATTAAACACGTAGCAATTGCTGGAAACATTGGAGCCGGCAAGACGACATTGACGGGCCTTTTGGCGAAGCATTATAAATGGGAACCCCAATATGAGGCTGCGGACGACAATCCGTATCTGAACGATTTTTATGAGGAAATGCAGCGTTGGTCGTTCAACCTTCAAATCTATTTCCTCAACTCGCGCTTTCGGCAGATTACTGAAATCAAGAAAGGTTCGAAAACGGTAATTCAGGATAGAACTATATTTGAAGACGCCTACATATTTGCTCCAAACTTGCACGCCATGGGTCTAATGACCACGCGTGATTATGAGAACTATCTTTCCTTATTTGATTTGATGGATCAATTTGTTGCTCCACCAGATTTACTCATTTACTTGAGAGCTTCTATTCCAACTTTGGTGGGACAAATTCAAAAACGTGGAAGAGCGTATGAAGAAACCATTCGATTGGACTACTTGAAACGCCTAAATGAACGCTATGAAGCATGGATTAGCACCTATGACAAGGGTAAAATCTTGATAATAGATGTGGACAACAACAACTTCTCTGAGAAACAGGAAGATTTGGGTCAGATTATCACTCGGATAGATGCCGAGTTGAATGGTTTGTTCTAAGGATTGTTGCAACTGGGCTTAGTTGGCCCCGGAAACCACAAGTTTTACGGTACGTAAGGCATTTCCTTCTGTGATTCGAAGTGCGTAAATACCTGCTACCAATCCATTGTGGTTTACAGTAATTCCACCTTGGCCTCGCCCTTCGCGTAATGTTCTGCCATTGATATCCAAGAGCATCCACTGTACTGGCTTGGCATTAGGTAGTTCAATGCTGTGATGGTCGGAAAAGGTGCGGACTATTGGGCTAGTTTCGTAAACTTCATCTATTCCAACCGTAGCAGCACTAATCAGAGTCAAGTTGGCGTTTAATCTACCGTAGCCCAACTCATTGGACCAATGTCCATGTTGTTTCCATTGGTTGTAGGCATAATCGCCCACTTTTTCGCATCCATTCATAAGATGACGTTCGGCATTTGCTTTAGATAAATCAGGATAGGCGGAAAGCAACAAACCCATAACACCAGCCGCATTGGGGCAGGCAGAAGAAGTTCCGTTAAATGTATTGTAATAGGATGTGCTGTTGAATCCATTCGTTCCAATCATATCAGTAGTAGGAATACGCACACCAGGAGCAGCGCAATCTAAATGATTGCCAAAATTGCCCGCCCACCAGCTTTCTCCATCACAGGAAGTTGTAGACTTGCGCTCGTCACACATACTCGTAGAATTTACTGCAATGGAAGGCGCATAGCGAGCTGGCCAAATTGGAATGCTATCGGTGATTCCGTCATTTCCGCTAGAGAACATCATTGGCAATCCTTTTCCATTTCGGCCTTGGGTAACAGCGGCATCAATGGCAATGTTAACCAGCGAATCGCCTCCTGGGAAAAATGCCAAAAGAAAATCGGGCACTCCCCATGAATTGCTCGATACATCAGCCTGCCCCACTTGCCACTGCCAGCTTATGCCGCGAATGAAACTTTCTGTGTCTGAAAAAGGCTGAATTTCTCCCAGCAAATCTTGATAGGCAAACACACGAACTGGAATAATGCTGCAATCACGGCATACACCTGACATACCAATCGAATTATCACCAGAGGCAGCCGCAATTCCTGCGCAAGAAGTTCCATGTCCATCCTGAGAATAGGTTGGTGTTGGGTATCCATTCGTTCCTGAACTATCAGGATCAACCATGGCATCAAATCCTGGAAGCAATTTGCCCATCAAATCGGGATGCAACGTATCCACTCCACTATCAAGAATTGCAATTTTTATGTTGGGGTCACCCGTGGTAATATCCCAAGCAGTTTCAATATCCATATCTGCACCGGGAATTCCATTGGATTGAAGAGGCGAACCATCATTTTTCAAGTTCCATTGGCGGCTAAACAGCGGGTCGTTTACCGAGCAATCGGACACAGTATGCATCAAGTTTGGCGAAACCAACGAAAATTGTCCACTAGCTCTAAATGCTTGAATGGCCTCAATTGCAGTTATGCTGGTTTTTGAAGTTTGCAGCTTGATGACATTTGGCAAATAGCGGTCGGGACCAATTACGGTTATTCCTAAATCCGCTGCCAATCGTTGAACTTTGGCTGCATCACCTGCATTCTTCATCTGCACAAAAAAGGTTGAGAGATAGGTTACGAATTGTCCTTTGCTATTTGAATACAATGGAGCAAAGTGTGTAACCTGCTCGTTTTGACGCAACACGTTTAAGTCCAATTGCTGCACTGGAATAACGGCTATGGCTCTTGTTTTGAAGTGCTCCACTTTTGAAGTGCCATGCAATCCTGCGGTGCGTAAAATTTGTTGTTGTTCCAATTCGGAAGTGCCGTTTTTAAATATCACGGTCCAATGCGTTTCGACTAGATTGGATTGACCAAAAGTGAAGATTGGTAAAAAAAGAAAGAGAAATAGATATCGCATGGAGCTTAATTTGAAATTGCTTTGCTAAAACAATGCAATTTTAGGGAACTTTTGGCGAGGAATACCGTTATGTTGTCGTTAATCAAAATCAATAATTTCTGAAAGCACTAAAACAGAAGATTTCGAATGTTTTCTTCCGTTTGCACAGAGTGATTTTTTGTATTATCGCGGCTGATTTTCAAACCCAAACCACCTTACTAGATTAACATGAGTGAAACTGCACAAATACGCTTGGGAGACGAGACTTTTGAGTTCCCAGTGGTTACTGGAACAGAAAATGAAAAGGCAATAGACATCACGTCTCTTCGTGCCAAAACTGGGTACATCACGCTTGACAGCGGATATAAAAACACTGGTGCGACCACTAGCGACATCACTTTCCTAGATGGCGAGTTGGGAATACTTCGTTATAAAGGTTATCCGATTGAACAACTGGCCGAGAAGTCAACATTCTTGGAAGTTTCTTTCCTCCTTATTTATGGTCACTTGCCTACCAAAGTAGAATTTGATCGTTGGACGGAGAAAATTACGCGCCACACGCTGATTCATGAGGATATGCACAAGTTTTTTGGAGCCTTTCCGAGTAAAGCGCATCCAATGGGAGTTTTGGCATCAAATTTAATTTCTCTTTCAACGTTCTATCCAGAAAGTTTGGATCCAGACCGCGAAGATTCGGCCGTAGACTTGACCATTATTCGTTTGATGGCCAAAATTTCTACCATCGCAGCTTGGTCGCACAAAAATTCTGTTGGACATCCTGTTGTTTATCCACAAAACAAATACAACTACTGCGAGAATTTCTTGAACATGATGTTCTCTATGCCTACAGAGGATTATCAACCAGATCCAGTTGTAGTGCGTGCCTTAGATCAATTGCTTATTCTACATGCCGACCACGAGCAAAACTGTTCAACCTCTACTGTTAGAATTGTAGGTTCATCAAAAGCGAATCTTTACTCAACAATTGCTGCTGGTGCTTGTGCACTGTGGGGTCCGCTTCATGGTGGGGCAAACCAAGCTGTAATCGAAATGTTGGAGCAGATTCAAAAAGATGGAGGTGGATTGCAAAAATGGGTGAATAAAGCCAAAGACAAAGACGATCCGTTCCGCATTATGGGCTTTGGCCACAGGGTTTACAAAAACTTCGATCCACGTGCCACAATCATCAAAAAATCGTGCGATGATGTATTGGCTAAATTGGGAATTAATGACCCAATTCTAGACCTTGCTAAACAATTGGAAGAAGTGGCCTTGAATGATGAATATTTCATCTCTCGTTCACTTTATCCAAACGTGGATTTCTACAGTGGTATTATCTATAAAGCAATTGGTATTCCTACCGATATGTTTACGGTAATGTTTGCCATGGGCCGACTACCTGGTTGGATTGCCCAATGGAAAGAAATGATTGCGAACAAAGAACCAATTGGAAGGCCACGTCAAATATATACTGGTGCTGTAGAGCGTCCGTATGTAACTATGAATCACAGAGGCTAAGCCAAGCATAAATGCATTAAAGAAAGGATGAGGGAGCTCCTCATCCTTTTTTTTTTGCTACTTCAACCCCATGCCATTTTCGACATCAAAGCGCGTAATTGCTTTTGTTCTTAAGGTAGCTATTGCCCTAATTGCCGTTTGGTTTATCATTCATGAACTGCGTGCCAAAGACGATTCATCAGATTTACTGTCGGACAGTTTATTTCTACTTGAAGTTCCTCAATACAGTGAATTAGCATTATTGCTTTTCGCCATGCTCGCCAATTGGGGACTAGAAGCCTACAAATGGCGGGTTTTAATAGGTTCGATAGAGCGAATTAGCATGTGGCGCTCTTTGAAAGCTATATTCTCAGGCGTTACCATCGCTTTTTTTACTCCAAACCGGGTTGGAGAATATGGTGGTCGCGTGTTCCATCTTGACAAGGCCGACCGCATTGATGCAGTTCTCTTAACAGTAGTTGGAAGTTACGCCCAGCTAACCGTTACAATTGTTGCTGGCCTAATTGCCGCCATGTTTTACTTACCCACTCATGAAGGACTTGGGCCAGTTTCTCCGATTCAATTCGAGTTTGTGCGCGTTGGAGTATTTATCATTTGCGCCATAATGATTGTTCTATTTCTGCATTCGCGCCTTTTGACTGTGGTTTTGCGCAAGTTACGATTGCCTAAATCTGTAATGCGACATGTGAATGTATTTATGCTGCATAGCCCCCAATCATTGGCACGCGTGCTAATGGCAAGCATGGGCAGGTATTTTATTTTCACGCTTCAGTTCATTCTGTTGCTACGCGTGTTTTCGGTAGAAGTTGGCTATGCAGAAGCATTGATGATGATTGCATTAACCTACTTTGTGATGACTGGAATTCCAACCATCGCCATCACCGAAATGGTAACTCGTGGTTCTGTTGCGGTATATTTTCTATCTCACATTTCAGACAATGTCTCAGGAATTGTTTCGGCCAGCTCGGTTTTATGGTTAATAAATCTGGTTATTCCTGCACTGTTTGGAGTGGTTAGCATCTTTGGGCTCAAATTTTTCCGCAAGGCAAATTGATGGATATCGTCAAGCCATTTCAAGGTATCTTGCCTTTGATTAAGGCGTATTCCAATCTTCTACAAGGCAAATGATAATCTTCGGCTACATTACTTTGGTGCTGATAATTGTTTACTCCGCAATGCTGTTTTGGTTTGCTATGGGATGGAAACGAATACGAAAGCCAGAGAACACCGTTGTTCCTGTGCCAATCACCATTATAGTTCCTGCACGAAATGAAGCCGCCAATATTCAATTTTGTCTTCATGATTTGCTCCATCAGGATTATCCGCAACAGTTTTTGAACATAGTTGTGGTGGATGATGGTTCTGACGATGTAACCGCTGATATTGCCGAAGAAATATCTAAAATTCATAGCAATTTACAAGTGTTGCGTTTGCCCAACGCAGGCGGAAAAAAACAAGCCTTACAGCAAGGTATAATGAATGCATCTACAGAGCTGATTGCAACTGTGGATGCAGATTGTCGTATTTCGCCAAATTGGATTTCTTCCATGGTGGCTTGCCAACAATCGACTAGTGCAGTTATGGTGTTGGGTCCGGTAGTTTTAACTCCTGCCTCAACCTTATTTGAGCGCATTCAGCAACTCGAATTTCTTGCCATTATGGGAATTACTGGTGGTGCGGCTTCGCTTGGCAATCCAATAATGGCCAATGGAGCCAATTTGTTGTTTAGCAAGAAAGCCTTCATAAAAGCTGGAGGCTATTCAGGGACAAGTAACCCTTCAGGAGATGATGTTTTTTTGATGCTAAAGATAAAAGCATTCGGCTCGGTTGTTTTTGCAAAAGACGCAGGAGCAGTTGTTGGCACGAAACCAATGTCAAATTTTGACTCGTTTTGGCAACAACGCAAACGGTGGTTATCGAAAAAAGGCAGCTATTCAGACTGGAATGTGAAATTGACCGCTATAATCACCTATTTAGCAAATGTATCTGGAGTACTTGCTCTGTTTGGTTGTGCCGTTAACGTTGTATTTTCTCTTGGTTCAACTGATTTTTTGGTTGGTGCAGTTCTGATAAAAACCATTGTCGACTATCTTTTCATCCGCATGGTTAGCTCTGATCTTTTGCCAACTTGCGGCTTGTGGTATATTATTCCTGCTCAACTTTTCATTCTACTTTATACCACCACATTGGGTATTTTGGGCAACGTAAGTACCTACGAATGGAAAGGGCGAAAAATAACCCTAGATGACTAAAAATCTTCTCGGCAAATCTTTGGGGCAATTGGCGTGGCACCGTTTCCGAAAGGATGGAGCAGCAATGTTTGGCGGTGTGGTCATCATCGTTTCTGTGCTTATCGCCATAGGTGCCTATACTTTTATTCCTGATAATAGTCCAAATGCCAATCGACAGATTATAGAATTGGCGGCAAAAAAACCTGGTAGTAGGTTCACCTTTCTGAAAATTCCTACTGGTCAAGCTGATAAATCCTGGTCCATAAAAAATCTATTTACTGGAACCGAAACTAATTTTCAGTGGATAACCATCCATTCGCATTCTTGGAAAAATGATTCGTTGATTATTGAGCGTTACACTGGCGATTCCCCCAATAATGGGGAAATAATCGCTTTTCAGGCACAAGGTATTTGCCCCAATGGAACGGATGATTGTGTTGCATGGGTAGAACACAACAGCATTGTTTCACAAACCTTTTTTCTGGGCACAGATCGCTTTGGCCGAGATATGCTAAGTCGCTTGGTTCTTGGCGCTCGCATCTCGCTGAGCGTAGGTTTTATTGCAGTAGGCATTTCGCTACTTATAGGAATCACCTTGGGCGCATTGGCTGGATTTTTTCGCGGTTGGATAGATAAAGTGGTGATGTGGTTTGTAACCGTAGTTTGGTCCATTCCCCTACTATTGCTGGTTATCGCAATAACATTAGCCATGGGAAAAGGATTTTGGCAAGTGTTTGTGGCGGTAGGAATGGCCATGTGGGTAGAGGTTGCGCGAATAGTTCGCGGTCAAATTCTTGCCATCCGCGAAAAAGAATTTGTGGAAGCATGCCGAGCTCTAGGATTTGGAGAATTTAGAACCATAGTTCGCCATATTTTGCCCAACATTATGGGACCAGTAATTGTGATTTCGGCAGCCAACTTTGCTTCCGCTATTCTAATTGAAGCTGGATTGAGTTTTCTAGGTATTGGTGCACAACCTCCTATTCCATCTTGGGGAAGCATGATTAAGGATCACTATGGTTATATCATTATGGATAAAGCGTATTTGGCCATTGTACCCAGTTTTGCCATACTTCTTATGGTTTTGGCATTCACGTTAGTCGGCAATGGACTTCGAGATGCATTGGACGTAAAAGCCCGAGATTAGTAGAAATCTATCAGATACAATCTCCTCTAAAATCAAAATTTCAGGTTCAGTAATTATTCTTCGAACAACCATCGATTCTAGCGGTTTATCTTAGCACCATGGGATACAGCAGTATGCAACAATGTGTGACCGACCTCGAGCTTAACGGTCACCTAATTCGGATAAAAGAAGAAGTTGACCCCTACTTGGAGATGGCTGCCATTCACCTTCGCGTGTATGAAAACAACGGACCAGCTTTGCTTTTCGAACGAGTAAAAGGTTCGAAATACCGTGCAGTTTCCAATCTGTATGGCAGCATAGAGCGTAGTCGCTTTCTTTTTAGAGATGCGATAAACCGCGTTAGCAAACTGGTACAACTGAAAGGAGATCCTGCCTCGTTGCTTAAAAATCCTTCATGGATTCTAGACGCTGGCTTGGGAGGTTTGCACGCACTTCCGCGCAAAACCAACGCAAGATTTGACGAAATAAATATTAGCGATTTACCTCAAATTCAATGCTGGCCCAATGATGGTGGCCCGTTTGTAACGCTTCCACAAGTGTTTACCGAAGATGTCGACAAACCTGGAATTTTGGGCAGCAATTTGGGGATGTATCGCATTCAGCTTGGTGGAAATGATTACAAACAAAATCAGGAAATTGGATTGCATTACCAGTTGCATCGCGGAATTGGTGTGCATCAAACTAAAAGCAATGCCTTAGGTCAGCCGCTCAAAGTGGCCGTTTTTGTTGGTGGTCCTCCCTCCCACTCTTTTGCCGCTGTGATGCCGTTGCCCGAGGGTTTGCCAGAAGTGAGTTTTGCAGGAGCGCTTGGAGGTCGTAGGTTTCGCTATCAAAACTGGAATGGATTTACCATTTCTTCAGATGCGGATTTTGTAATTCTAGGCGAAGTTTATCCGAAAGAGAATAAACCTGAAGGCCCTTTTGGCGATCATTTGGGCTATTATAGTTTAAAACATGATTTTCCGCTTATGCGAGTAAAGCGTGTATTGGCTAAGAAAGATGGTATTTGGGCTTTTACCGTAGTGGGAAGACCGCCACAAGAAGACACCAGTTTTGGGGCTCTAATCCATGAAATTACTGGGCCTATAATTCCCCAAACTATTCCAGGATTAAAAGAAGTGAATGCCGTAGATGCGGCTGGAGTTCACCCACTTTTGCTAGCCATTGGCAGCGAGCGCTACACGCCCTACAGCAACGAACGCAGACCGCAAGAAATTCTCACCATTGCAAATGCCATCTTGGGATTCAATCAGATGTCGCTTGCGAAATTTTTATTCATTGCTGCTAGGCAAGATTCTGAACAATTGCATACTCACGATTATGGAAATTACTTCAGTCATATTCTGGAGCGATTGGACACAAGGCGCGACCTACATTTTTACACCAACACCACCATCGACACTTTGGATTATAGTGGAGATGGGCTAAATACGGGTTCCAAAGTTGTAATTGCTGCGGCAGGTGAGGCAATTCGCACGTTAGCCAACTCCGTTCCTTCCGAATTGAAATTGCCACATGGCTATTCGAATCCACAATTGGTGATGCCAGGAGTTCTGGCCCTAGAAGCCCAAACCTACCGAGATGGGCAAGATATTTCTAATCTTACGGAAGAGTTAAAATCTCAACTTGAAACGCTCCAAGGTTTTCCAATGCTCATTGTTTGTGACGATAGTGCCTTTTTATCGCATAGCATAAACAACTTTTTGTGGGTCACATTTACACGCTGCAATCCATCGCATGATATTTATGGAGTGGACGCATTTGCGAAACACAAACATTGGGGCTGCAATGGTCCACTAATTTTCGATGCAAGAGTTAAACCTCACCATGCCCCACCTCTGATAAAAGACCCTGAAATTGAAAAACGCGTGGATGCTCTTGGAGCAAAAAATGGTTCACTCTACGGGATTATCTAAGTACTTTTTGGCGATTGCTTCTTGAAGGTTGTACGCATTTCTCGTAGTATAAAAAATACCCTGAAAAAAGGCCTTTCATTGGTCTGTTTTCTGTAACTCTAATTCATGATAGGCGTTGGACGTGGCCTAAACGCAATTTTGAATTATGAGAACAGAACAATTGCTATGGACTGCGAGTAGCGGATTTAAGCATATCACCACTAGCGAACTTGGACAAAATGCAAACTTAGTATTGGCATTTGGGGCTCGTGCAGCAGTTGAGGACTCTGCTCATTTTACGGCATTAAAAAACAAATATCCCAATGCTCAAATTCTTCTTGCGAGCACTGCAGGAGAAATTCAAAATGATGAAGTATTTGACGATTCACTTTGTGTAACTGCCATTGCTTTTGAGAAAACTGTTCTTAAAGCAGTTAGTTTAAGCATTGATGATTCCAAAGACAGCTATGAAGCTGGAGTAGCTTTGGCAAAAATGTTAAATGGGGAGAATCTCTGTCATGTTTTTCTACTTTCTGATGGATTGCACGTTAACGGAAGTGAAATTGTTAAAGGATTGAATAACAACATAAAAAAAGGAGTGTCATGCACAGGCGGTTTGGCTGGTGACGCAAGTGCTTTTACCAAAACTTTGGTTGGACTGAATGCTGTACCCGAAGAACGATTAATTGTTGCTGTTGGATTTTATGGCAGTAATCTTAAAGTTGGGTATGGGTCAGTAGGGGGCTGGGACAATTTTGGTGCAGAACGTTTAGTGACACGCTCAGCAGGAAATGTGCTCTATGAACTTGACGGACAATCTGCCCTTGACCTTTATAAAATGTATTTGGGTGAAAAAGCAAAAGAACTTCCTAGTTCAGCGCTAATGTTCCCATTAGGAATTAAGTTTGATGAGGATTCTGATACAATCGTCCGCACCATTCTGAGTGTGGATGAAGAAAACAATAGCATGACTTTCGCTGGCGATATTCCAGAAGGCTGTTACGTTCGACTTATGAAAGCCAATTTTGATAGGCTAATTGATGGCGCTAATCTAGCTGCAGAGCACACCAAAGTAAATGGGTCTTCTGATAATCAGCTTGCAATACTTATTAGTTGTGTTGGGCGTAAACTTATTATGGGACAGCGTATTGAGGAAGAAGTAGAAGCCGTAAAAAATGTGCTTGGTGAAAGTGCCACTATTACAGGCTTTTATTCTTATGGAGAAATTTCTCCCGTTGTGGAATCGTCTAAGTGCGAATTGCACAATCAGACAATGACGATTACAACCCTAGCCGAATTCTAAATCGTTGAGCGCGTTCAAAAGCAAACTGCTAGAAAGGCAGATTCGTAAATTCCTAAGTGGATTTACGATACCTGAACCCATGTCCAAATTTCTAAAAACGGTGGATGATGCCTACAGTCACTATGAGGCCAACTGGATACTTATGGAACGTTCTTTAGATTTAAGCTCTAGTGAACTATTGGATGCTAAGGCGAAAATTAGCAAGGCATATCGGGAGATTAATGAGAAAAATGAGGACTTAATGAGCAGTATTCAATATGCCAAGCTCATTCAAGAAGCTGTTTTACCCTCCGAGGAACGATTTCATGCCTCCATTCCAAATTCTTTTGTGTTTCATCGTTCGCGAGATATCGTAAGCGGAGATTTTTATTGGTTGCAGGAATACAAGGGCAAAACCTTAATCGCAGCGGTAGATTGCACTGGGCATGGTGTTCCAGGAGCCTTCATGTCTATTATTGGAAACAATCATTTAAATGCCGCGGTGCGCGAAGTTGGTTTAACAACTCCTGCACTAATTCTTGATTATCTAAATAATGGATTGACGGAAACATTAATGCAAAAAACAGGCGATACCATGGGAATTAAAGATGGCATGGACATCGCATTGATTAGCCTCGACTTTGCCAAAATGCAGCTGGAATACGCAGGAGCCTACAATCCGCTATATATAATTCGTGATGGCCAGCTTTTGGAAACCAAAGGAGATAAATTTCCTATTGGATTATCCATCGACAACGCACTGCGAAAATTTAGCAATCAGGAAGTTAAGCTGCAAAGTGGAGATATGATTTACATTTTTTCCGATGGATATCCAGACCAATTTGGTGGACCACACGGCAAAAAATTCAAGTACGACAACTTTAGAGATTTGCTCTTTTCAATCCACAAATTATCTCCTAGCGAACAGTTGAATCAAATTTCAACGCGCTTTCAAGAATGGAAAGGTAATTTGGTGCAAATAGACGATACACTCGTTATCGGAGTGCGGGTTCCCTAGAATTTCTAGTTAGCACTTTCTCCCTAAACTTAAGAGTGAATAAGTTTAGAGACTGGAAACTTAGGAAAAATCTAGACTACTTTTTTAGAGGAGCGCCTACCGCAAGCGCGCAATCATGACCAGGCGAACCGTGAGGAGGATTAAATCCTTTGGCAAGCATTGCGGC
>Ga0247843_1004273_pt1 | contig 21633 bp, 26 predicted proteins | sample LaCruzMarch2017__FD_192420 | JGI IMG/M metagenome (GOLD analysis project Ga0247843, IMG submission 192420) | Freshwater microbial communities from meromictic Lake La Cruz, Castile-La Mancha, Spain - LaCruzMarch2017_8m | ecosystem: Environmental > Aquatic > Freshwater > Lake | place: Spain...
TATGTTAGGCAACTTTGCTAATATCGCACTTACGAGGGTTATGCTCGCCATAGAAAACGTTGGTTGAAGTGTGGTAACTCCAATTTAACGTTTTCTATGTTTTTATCAAAACCTTTGCAAACTATTGCGTAATGTATAAACAAAATAATGAAAAATTTCAATGAAAACGCTACCTACTTCTTCAATCCTTCCAACTCTTCTCTAACAAAATTCATTAACTCTGTGATGTAGTCCTTTGAAAAATCAAAGGGAATGTTGGCCGCTGCGTAAATTTCACTGATGGGAGCGGTATAGCCCAATTTGAGGGCATTTAGATAGCCTTCCAACCCCTTTTGCGGATTTTGTTTGTAGTTGCGCCATACGCCTACGGCACCTAATTGCGCCATGCCGTATTCGATGTAATAAAACGGCACTTCGTAAATGTGCAACTGTTTTTGCCAAATGTATTTTTTAAAATCCTCAAATCCGCTCCAATCCGTCACAGAATCGCTGAATTGTTCATAAATTTTCAACCACTTGCTTTGACGTTCTTCGATGCTGTGCGTTGGATTTTCGTACAACCAATGCTGAAATTTGTCAATGGTGGCTACCCATGGCAGGGTTTCGATAATAGATTCCAAATGCTGGATTTTGGCCCGACGAAGGTCTTCTTCGTTCTCAAAAAACACGTTCCAATAATCCATCGTCAATAGCTCCATGCTCATCGAAGCCAATTCAGCCACTTCAGCCGGTGGATTTTTGAATGAATTCAGCAGCAAATCACGCGTTACGAAATTGTGTACGGCGTGGCCACCTTCGTGCAGAAGCGTCACCAAATCACGGAGATTAGAGGTAGCGTTCATGAAAATAAACGGTACACCGATTTCCTCCAACGGATAATTATACCCTCCCGGCGATTTGCCCTTGCGCGATTCCAAATCAAGATGCCCCATGGCTTTCATGACGCTAAGGTAATTGCCCAACTGCGGGTCAAGCTGCGTAAAACAGGTAATTGTTTTTTCCAGCAATTCTTCGCCCGTACTGAACGGCTTCAACGGCGGGCGATTTTCGGGGTCCACTTTCAAATCCCACGGACGCAGTGTGTCCAATTGCAACGCCTGTTTGCGCTCATTAGCCATGTCGTTGAGCATGGGAACAACAGCCTCCGCTACGGATTCGTGAAAATTAAAACAATCCTGTGGGGTATAATCAAAGCGACCCAAAGCGGCAAACATATAATCGCAAAAGTTGGCAAAACCTGCATTGATGGCCGTTTGATTACGAAGGTCGCGCAGACTGTTAAGCAGTTCATCCAATGCCACTTTGTCTTCCAACCGACGCGTTTGAATTTTTAGCCATACTTGTTCGCGCAGGTCACGGTCCGTCGACTGCAAAAAGTCAGATGCTTTCGGAAGCGTTATTTCTTCGCCATCTACATTGACCGTCATTGCGCCTATCATAGCGCCGTATTTGGCCTGTTCGGTTTGAATTTGGGTTTGAAGAGGAATATTTTCTTCGCGAAAAATCTCAATGGCTTTTTTCATACTGCGAAGAGCCACTTCAAAGCCGGTATCTTTCAGTTCGTTTAAATAGGGACTTTCCACTGCTTTTTTGTCTAACTCGTTGCCGTAAGCACTGAGAAAAGGTTGAAAGTTTTCCACAAAATCGTTGAATTCCTGTTGATATTGCTCGCTGGCGGTGTCGCAGGTCATGCGAATGTAACGCCACGCAAAATTTTCGGACAGATACGATTCCAACTCGCTTTTGTCCAAAAACCACTGCCGTAAGTCTCCGACAGAATGGATGGAACGATTTTTAAGGTTTTCGTAAAATGGCTGAAGTTTTTCCCAAGTTGTTACTGAAAATTCTTCGCCCAAAAATTTTCGAGCCGGGCGTTGGGGTATGGTAAGTGCTGACATAAAGCTAATTTTGCAATGTTTTAGTTCTGTTCACTAACAAAGGAAGGCGAAAAATGGTTTTTCTAAAAACGAATGCCCAACAAGCGGTTATGCGTTAATTGTTATCCGTTAATTGTATTTTTTCACACAACTGACTTTCAAGACATTAACAAGTTGCTGTTTTATTACTAAATACTATGCTACTCCCTATTTTTCTTGTTCTCGGAACGTTTATTTTTATGGAAGGCTTTGCCTGGTTTGCCCACAAATACATCATGCACGGCCCCATGTGGAACTGGCACGAGTCGCACCACGTCCACCACAAAGGTTGGTGGGAAACCAACGACCTCTTTGGCATCATTTTCGGCGTCTCGGCTACAGCCCTGATTATGGTAGGCTCCGAAATAGAAAACCTCAGTTGGCTCATATACATTGGGTTCGGAATTACGCTGTACGGCGTTGCTTATTTCCTTTTTCACGATGTGATTGTGCATCGTCGGGTCAAAATCAAATTCAAAACCAACAATCGCTACTTACAGCGTATCATTCGGGCGCATTACGTACACCACAAAGTCCATGAACGCGAAGGGGCCGAAGCCTTCGGTTTTTTGTATGCGCCTAAAAAGTATGAGAAGCCAGAAGTGAGAAGTGAGAATCACAAATCGGAAATCAGCAATCAGCAATCATAAATATTTTCTCCGTGGTTTTTAGAAAAGTAGTTTCGGCAAAGGAGCGTCTTTTGTTAGAAAATACTTTATACGAATGACAAAATATTTCTACCTCTGCACCCTTCTTTTTGCCATTGCTATCAGTTCGTTTGGCCAAAAAAAGAAAAAGGTTGCTGCTACCAAAGACGCTATTTTGGTTTTTTCTAAAACAAAAGGCTTTCGACATGCGTCCATTCCAAAGGGAAAAGCAGCTTTGATGCTCATGGGCGAACAAAACAAATTTGCGGTAGATACCACCGAAAATGCCAGCGTTTTCACGGCCGAAAATCTTAAAAAATACAAAGCAGTTGTGTTTTTGAGTACCACGGGAAATATTCTTGATGATGCCCAACAGGCCGCTTTTGAGCAATATATCCGCGGTGGAGGCGGTTTTGTGGGAATCCACGCGGCAGCTGATACCGAATACGATTGGCCTTGGTACAATCAATTGGTCGGGGCTTACTTTTTGAGCCACCCCAAACAACAAAACATGGAAGTAGCCGTGAATGACAAAAATCACCCGGCCACCGCAATGCTTCCTGACCGTTGGAAACGTTTTGATGAATTATACAACTACAAAAGCATTATAATGGGGATAAAAGTATTGGCGACCCTGGATGAAACCACTTACAGCGGCGGCAAAAACGGAGTCAATCACCCATTCATTTGGTACCGTGAGTTTGACGGTGGACGTTCGTTTTACACGGGTGGCGGTCACACCGATGAATCGTTCGTGGAGCCTTTGTTTGTTCAACATTTATTAGGAGGAATTGAGTACGCAATGGGACGCAAATCCGTGAAGAAACCGATGTAAGGGGTTACATTGGAAATGAGTACAATCACTTAAACAGACAGATCATAAAATGTGGTCTGTCTGTTTATTTTTTTAAGCAAATTGGTTAGGGTTTTCCTTCTGAATTTTGAGAAATTTTCGGTACTTTACACAAAACTATATTTCCACGTTCCGTCGTATGAAGATAAGAGGCAAAAGTGTATTCAAGTACCAAATACACACCCCAACCACAGTTCAAATGCTTCTTAGCCCCCGACGTCAGGAAGGACAATCAGTATTAAAAGAAGACTTTAGAATTGAGCCTTTTGTCCCTTTTTTTAATTACAATGACAATTACGGAAACCATTGTGTACGGGCGGTGCTACCCGTAGGCAATCTTACCATGACTACCGAGATAGAAGTCTTGGTAAATGATGTAGAAATTCCTGTCCATCCTTTTCCCCCTTATATACTGGTAGAAGACCTGCCAACGGAAATATTGGTATATCTTTCACCAAGCCGTTATTGTCAATCCGACTTATTTGAACTTCAAGACTTGGCCTCGTGGGTGGTGGGAAATGCCGCTTGGGGCTATGAGCAGGTAGAAGCCATCAGAAGTTGGATTTATCAAAATGTTCGCTACGAATACAACACTACCAATTCCACAACCACCGCACTGGATTTGGCGCGCCAACGCGTAGGCGTGTGCCGCGACTTTACCCATTTGGGCATTGCCTTGTGCCGAACTTTATCCATCCCCGCCCGAATGACCGTGGGTTACTTAGACAAGCTCAATTTCATGGATTTACACGCTTGGTTTGAAGCCTACGTAGGAGGAAAATGGTACACATTTGATGCCGTACAATCCGAAACTCACGGATACCGTATTGTACTTGGCTACGGCAGAGACGCCGCCGACGTGGCTATGGTCACTCAGTTTGGCAGCGCCACTCTCAATTCACTGGAAGTGGAAACGGAGTTGTTGGAGGAGTAACAAAAGATTATTGCTAAAGATAAAAAAACGAGATTTTCCGAAGAGAAATTTAAGGATAATAGTCGCTGCTTCATTTGCTTATTCTCCCAAATACAAATACCCAAAAGCCCATTTTCAGAGACAAACACATTAAAGTTTTTCAGAATAGTTGACCAATTGTGCCTTGTTTTTAGGACTTGGAACAATTTCTGGCTGCGACTTTTCGCTCTTTAAGCACCAAAGCACTTTTTTATGAATGAAATAGTTATTGATTTCAGCAAAGTTCACCAGATACACGTTTTTGGAATTGCCATTTTGGAGCCTTCCACAGTCCTATCCAGTCTGGCAATGACTGCTATCTGCCTATATGCCTTTTTCCGACTCAACAAGCCGAGGCACGCTCACAGAATGAACCAACAAACCCGGTATTTCTTCCTTTTTATGGCCATTGCTACGGCGATTGGCGGTGTACTGGGACATGGTTTTTTATATCTGACCGGCCAGCTTGGCAAAATTCCGGGCTGGTTTGCCAGTATGATTGCAGTAGCACTTTTTGAACGAGCTGCCATTTGGCACATCAAACCGCTGTTACATCAAAGAGGAGGATTACTTCTGGGCTGGCTTAACTATGCGGAGCTCGTCATTTTCTTTGTCCTGACCATTCTCACCCTCAACTTTGTAGTGGTGGAAATACACGCCTTCTACGGTCTTTTTTTAATGCTTTTTTTAATAGAAATCTACGTTTACAAAAAGAAGAAAGACCCGGGCAGCGTGAATATTTTTATCGCTACTTTTTGGGGAGCAGTTGCGGCCGGCCTTCACGCCCTTAAATTCAGCATCGGCCCCTGGTTCAATTACAATGACATCAGTCACCTTGCCATGGCCACTTCGATTTGGTATTATTACCTGGGTGCCGAACACATGACCTATTATGGGAAGGGAAAAATTGTCCCTGAGGAAGTTAGTAACGACAAAGCGTAATTGAATCAGTAGTGAAAATGTAAAAATCACCACTACAGTTGATTTTTTGAGACCGAAACCCTTTTCCAATAAATCCATAAAAAAAGCCCATTCTCAGGGCTTTTAATAATCAAAAAGGGTAATCGTGTTGTTAATGCGCTTTCAACTTCTCTTTAAATACCTTGCGGAATTTTTCCACTTTGGGAGCAACCACAAATGCACAATAACCCTGACCGGGATTATTAGCAAAAAAGTTTTGGTGATAGGCTTCCGCTACGTAAAACTTCTCTTCTTTTACGACTTCCGTTACGATCGGCTTGCTGTAAGCCCCCGAAGCGTTCAGTTCTTTGATGGCTTTTTCGGCCAATGCTTTTTGTTCGGCATCGTGATAAAAAATAACCGACCGATACTGCGGCCCTACGTCATTGCCTTGGCGGTCTTTGGTGGTTGGGTCGTGTACTTTGAAGAACACTTCCAACAACTCCAAATACGTCACTTTTTTGGGGTCGTACTTGAGTTGGACACATTCGGCATGGCCGGTGGCTTTTCCGCATACCTGCTCGTATGTCGGATTTTCCACAAATCCACCCGAATAGCCTGATACTACTGATTCAACGCCTTCCATTTCCTGATAGACTGCTTCGGTACACCAAAAACATCCCGTACCAAAAGTCGCCGTGGCTAAGCCCGTGAGGGTTTTTGCTTTTTCTTCCATCTGTTCAATTTTTTTTGCCGACTGTCCACACGATGACAGTGAAGAAAGAGCCAGCGTTCCGAAAATAATTTTTTTAAGGATTGTCTTCATATTGCTTGTAACAAAAAAGTTGTCATTAAGTTCGATATAGATGTCACCATCTGTGTACCTGTAAATACATACGGGAAAACACGTATTTTTAACGAACTTTGCACCGAAAAGTTTTGTGATGCAAATTTTCAACTTTTACTTTACACCAAATGTCGGGTGTCCGACATATCCTTAAAAATGATTCGAACCGAACTTTCAACATTAGGCGAATTTGGGCTGATTGAACGTATAAACCAGCAATTTACCCCCACACTGCCCCAAACAATAAAAGGAATCGGCGACGATGCCGCAGTCATTGACACGGGAACTGATGAATATCTGTTGGTTTCAACCGATATGCTGGTCGAAGGGGTTCATTTTGATTTGAGTTATGCTCCCCTCAAGCATTTGGGCTACAAAGCTGTGGCAGTAAATGTATCGGATATCGCCGCCATGAACGGCACTCCCCGTCAAATTACGGTTAGTGTAGGATTAAGCAACCGTTTTTCAGTAGAGGCAATTGACGAACTTTACGCGGGTATTCAAGCGGCCTGCGAAGCCTATAAAGTGGATTTGGTAGGAGGTGACACAAGTGCTTCCCGTTCCGGTCTGGTGATTTCAGTTACGGCCATAGGGGTGGTACAAAAGGACAAAATCGCGTACCGAAGCGGCGCAAAACCCAACGACATTATTTGTGTAACGGGCGACTTAGGTGCCTCCTACATGGGCTTACAACTTTTGGAAAGAGAAAAACGGGAGTTTTTAGAAAACCCCGATATGCAACCCCAATTGGAAGAAAAAGCGTATTTGGTAGGTCGTCAGCTCAAACCCGAAGCCCGTACTGACATTGTCTATGAACTTCAGGATGCAGGGGTGGTGCCCACGTCTATGATTGACATTTCGGACGGATTGGCTTCTGAAATTCTGCATTTGTGCAATCAATCGGGAATGGGAGCGCAGGTTTTTGAAGAAAACATACCCATTGCGGACGAGACTTTTTTAACGGCCGACGAGTTCAAAGTCAGCCCTTTAACCATTGCCCTTAACGGAGGCGAAGATTACGAGTTGTTGTTTACCATTCAGCAGGGTGATTACGAAAAAATCAAAAACTCGCCCCACATCAGTTTTGTAGGTTTTATGACGAATGACCCACAAGCCGTAGAATTGGTCACCAAAGCCGGCGGACGCTTTCCCATTCAAGCGCAGGGATGGCAACACTTGAACAAATAACCCGCACAATCAACCCATTTAACATTTCAATTTTTCATCTATTTATTTCACAAAATCTAACCAACTATGGAAATTCTTGTACGAGCGCACTCCGGTCTTCGCTACGTAGTTTTGGCGCTTTTGATAGCGGCTATTTATGTTGCCTTTACCAAACGCAGTCAGCCCAATGCTCCCTATTCTAAAGTCTATCTTTTTGCGATGATTGCCACGCACACGCAGTTATTGATCGGGCTTGTTCTTTACGCAATGGATTGGGGAGTAAAAGTACGTTTCGACATGATGAGCGATAAACTTTACCGTTTTTATACTGTAGAGCACATCGTCGGAATGCTGATTGCCATTGTCCTTATTACGCTTGGACATGCTCAGGGCAAAAAACTGAATCACGGCAAAGTCTTTTCTTATTATTTAGCCGCTCTGATTCTTATTTTACTTTCCATTCCTTGGCCTTTCCGCAACTTAGGTGCCGCGTGGTTTTAATGGTTAAAGTTTCGAAGTAGGAAAAAAACAGGAAGTAGGAAATCAGAAGCTAAGATTTTGTTTTTCCTACTTCCTGTTTTTTCAACCTCTTACCACACGGCCGGCCTTGTTCTTGCCTCACACCCTTCCCTTATCTTTCTCCAAACAGCCGTTTACTAAACAATCCTGCATTTTTTGTCGGACGAATTTTTAAATTTCGTATATTAGCCTTGGTTTCATCTCTTTAACCCTTCCCACCCATGAAACACTGCTACGCGATTGTTGGATTGATGTGTTTGTTTTCACTGTCGGGATTAGGTCAAGCTAAACTATTCCACGGCAATTGGTACGTTGGAACAGACGTTGGAATTTTTAGTAGTCAGACCCGAATGATAGCGGGAGAGCTGACAAAATATACGTCCGGCAGTTCCGGAATAATGCCCATGTATGGCATAAAAATCGGAAAAGTTGTCAACCCTTTTTTATCGGTGGAAACCGGCGTTTACTCACTGCCTATTAATCTCGTTTATATCTATCAAACCAACCGAGTCGTGGGCACCAATTCGATGCAGTTCATGAGTTTTCCGCTGCGTGCCAATTGGCGCGTTCTGGTTTTCCACGACCAGCTCGAAGCTCATCTCGGAGGCGGGCTTCAATACGTATGGGGCACTAATCAGTTACCTCAACAATTTTTCAACGGCGTGGTCACAAGTCGCGGGCATACGTGGACTGATTCATTGGTATATGCGGGTTCAGCGGGGGTAATTCGCCAACACTCCATCAATGCCGAGGCTACGGTAAGTTTTAATTGGGCGTTATCAAGACGGTGGACTTTGAGCGTGTATGCCCGTCAAATGATGGGAATGATGAATATAGCCCACGTAGATATTGCCATTAAAAACAATCAGGAACCCACCGAAAATGCCCAATTTGTATCTCGGGGGGCTGGGTTCACTACTGGGATTGGAATAAGGTACAATCTCACGCCCCAACGTCGCCTCCAATAGTCATCCTTCCTAAAATGACGCACGACCCTAAACAGCTTCTGGAGAAATTAACGGAATTTCCGCACCGAGGTGTCGGCAGTAAATCCAATGCAAAAGCGGCGGAAGTGATTGCGGAAGAATTAAAAAGCGCTGATTTCGGCGTGGAATACCAATCCTTCCGAACACTGCCCACCTATCTTCCCATTGTTTATTGGCTGATTGGCGGAATCACCGTTGGACTTTTAACAGTTCAGTGGCTCAGTTTAGCTTCCGTACTCATTGTGGCGGTATTTGCAGTAAACGGGCTTCTTTATTTTGATTGGCGTCCTTCCTGGCTGATGTTTTTACCGCCTTTGGTAAATGCTAAAAATATCATTGGACGATATGTACCTACGGGCGCAAAAAGCAAGCTGATCCTAATGGCTCATTACGATTCGGCCCCGGTTTCGTTTTTGTATCGTCGTCAAACCAAGGATGGCTTTCGGAATTCCATTCGTTCTTCCATGATTTTGATGGCTTTGGCAACTCCAGTAGCAGGGCTTAGTTATCACTTGCCAGAAAATCAGTATTTGCTCATTATCAGAGTCTTACTTTGTATTTATTTCGTTGGTCAGGCGGTACTTGGCACGATTGGGTTTTGGCGAAAAGGCTATACCAACGGGGCAAGTGACAATGCCACCGGCGTAGTAGCTGCCCTAAAAACGGCTGAATTTTTAAAAAATCAACTCAAAAACACGGAAATTGAAGTTGTATTGACCAATGCCGAAGAAGTGGGAATGGTAGGCTCGCATTATTATCTGAAAGAAAAATTCGATAAAACCCGTCTTAATTACCTCATCAATTTTGATACACTGGGCAATGGTCAATTGAAATTCATAACCCAAACCGGCAGCCTGACCTTGATTGAATACGACAATGAAATTACAAAAACAGCAACTACGTTGGTAAAAACCGACCGTCGATTTCAGAACGTAACTGCCGGAAGCTGGCACACCGCTAATTTTGACAGTGTGTGGTTTGTAAGGGCTGGAATTCACTGCGTAACCTTGGCAGCTTTGGACGAAAACGGCCTTATGCCTAACATTCGTCGACCGGAAGACACTCTCGACCACGCAGATACGCGCCCCATGCTGCAAGCCATTGATTTTGCCGTGGCAATTGCACTCAAACTGGACAAAAAGGGCTAATGCATTTGAAGCATTGTTTCCACTTGCTGTCGTACTTTCTCAAACCGCTCTTCCCACGTTCCTTCTATCAACAAATATGGAATGTTACGTTTTCCCAATTCTTCTTTAAAAACAGCAAACATCTCCGCGCGGCGATGCCCAAAATCTCGCAGCGAATCCGCGACCCAAGGAGTATCAATGTTCAACAGGCAATACAAATCGTAGCTGACTTCTCTTTCCAATTCTGTTAACTCCTGCGGAATTTTACCAAAGTACTGCTGACTGTAAATTTGGGTCGTAATCAAATCTGTATCGCAAAAGAGTACCTTATTAGCCACTTTTTGTTGTTGCTTGACCAACTCAGTTTGTTTTTTACCAATCTCGATTATTTTCTCTATTTCAAATTCGTTGGAAGTCAGTTCATCTCGGGCTACTTCGTGTGCAACAACCGTTTGAAAGTAATTAGCTAACTGATACGCCAATGTCGTTTCCCCTACACTTTCCGGGCCGTATAAACAGACTTTTTTGGTAAAATAGGGCTGTACCACTTCGGGAATGAATTCCCAATTAGCAAAGGGGTGATTCCGAATCGCAGTGGCAGAAACAGGCACTTGAACGCGTTCTTGGTCAAAAAGTAACACAGGTAATCCTAAATGTTGAGCTAAGGGAAACCCGTACCCTTCTGAACAAAATACGCCCTCAATATCCGGAAACGTCTGATGAATAAACTCCGCCCAAAGTTTGGTAGCATCAACGAGCGGCAAACCATCGTCAGGAATATCGTCTATGGCCTGAAACAATTCAATTCGGGGATTGTTAGCAAAAATTTGGTGTAACCACTCAAATCGAATTTCGGCAGAAATTGGGTCAGTTTGCGTATAGCTCATCGAATCGATAACCTGTTCGCACTGCGACAATGCAAACTCTACTAAGGCCAAATGTCCTTTGTGAAAAGGCATAAACTTCCCAAAAATCAACCCTTTCTTCATTGCTTTTTATAACCTTTTAATTTAGTACAACAAATAATTTTCAATTTAAAACTATAACAATTAATACAATATTTACTGTTGCAGATACATTGTTTATATGCTTTATTTTTAATTTATATCCCAAATTAATTCATTGTCTTTTAGGTACACAAAACCCCTATTCCTAAAAAAATAATGGAAAAATATTTTTTATTTGATTATGTTCATTTATTTTTGGTTATAAAATTATTTTTTACCGACCTAAATTTCTTTTTTAGGGAAAAATTTATTAGACAATCATCGGTACAAAAGTATCGACTTAGAAAGACAATGATTACTGCCTGCTTAACTGTAGGGTTAGTCTTTGGAGCTGTTCAATACAGCTATGCGGAAGGCGTTTGGTTTGGAACTACTAACAGAATTATCGCCTCATTTTCGTGGAATAGCCAGTGTCAAGTAAGAGTTGAATACAGTTATTATTTTCTGGGAATCCGGATAAATACTTGGACTGAGGATATTTCTTGTGCAGAAGCTGGTGACAAAGGTTATGAAATTTAAGATAATTCCAATTTTTATTAGAACCACTATTAATATTATGAAGTTAATAGTGGTTTATTTTATTAGTTTATTGCCTGTTTTTTCTCAAAAAAAGCTATCTGGTCAAGTAATAAGCCAGCAAAAAGGTGTATCTATTCCGTTTGCCATTATCACAGATGAACATCGTAAATGGGGTATAAGCAGCAACGAAAATGGACAATTTATTATTGAAAACAGTAACCTCGGTGATACTTTATTCGTTAGTTGTTTGGGCTTTTTTGACACTCGTTTACCTGTCTCTCAATGGAAAGAGCCAATGAAAATTATTTTACAGGAAAAGCCTATTAATTTACCTGAGATAATTGTAGAGAATAATCGAAAAAAACACCAATTATGGTTAGGTTCTAAACAGGAAACAACTACATTAGTCACTGGTCAATTTACTTATGCCACTATTCAGGAAATGGCCTTATTAGTTCCAAATTATACACAGTCAGAGGGATTTATTCAAAAAGTAGGCTACTGGATTGGAGGTGTAGGAAAACATAAAACTCCTTTTAGAATTCGGATTTACAAGAATGAAAAAGGAATGCCAGGCGATGACTTGTTACAAGAAAACTTAGTAGTTCATGCACGAAGTCGAAAAAGTTGGTTTGATGTGGACATAAGTAAATACAATATTTCTATACCTGAAAATGGTTTTTTTGTAGCTATGGAGTGGATTAATTCTAATAACCCCAAGTATGGTTATGATGTCATATGGCCTAATAAAAAAGTTATTACTTACTATGGTCAAAATATAGGAAAGACATTAGAGTTTAATGAATACCTTGGTCGAATCAGAAACAATGGCGGTCAATGGAGAATAGATAATAAAGATACTATTTTTAAAAATCCGATGATACGAGTACAAATTCAGATATACGAATAATAACATTTGTACACTTCCCTTTTCTTCATTGCTTTTTATAACCTTGATACTCCTTCGTCCAATTGTAAGCCCCAAAAGCGGCAATAAAACAAAAAATAAAGTACAGCAACCCGTAAAGCTTTACGTCTTTAAGATAATACATGTAAGTAGCAATAGCATCTACAAATAACCACACGTACCAAGCCTCTATCTTCTTCCGAATCAGCATGAACGTTGCTATTATACTCATAACTGTAGTGAAGGAATCCATGTACGGAAAGGCCGTTGGTTTGCTAAACAATTGAGGAAGCCACTCGTGTAGATTTTTGGCAAAACCACCCATGATTAAAGTACAAACTACCCCTCCTAATCCCAACAGAAGCCACTGACTCATTGATAGTTTACTGATTTTGAGTTCGTTTTTGAGGTTAGCCTCATCCGACTTAGGGAACTTCCACTGCCACCAACCGATAAGATTGGTAATAAAAAAGAATACCTGCAAGAACATATCCGGATAAAGCTGAATCTGATAAAACAGCACAAAGGCCAACACCACATTAAAAAGGCCGATAATCCAACTCCATACGTTTTCGCGCGCCGACAACCACACTGCAACAGCACCGATGACCGTAGCCCAAAACTCTAAATGGCTCATTTTGTAGCCCCAAGCTTCAAAAAAGATGTTGTCGATATTGAAAAAACTCATAGTTCGGTCGTCTTTTATTTTGAGTAAATGTATTCGTACGTAAAAAGAAAAAGAATTTTTTAAGCTTAATAGTGCAATTTTGGCTCGAAAAAATCTATTTTGCACCACATAACCTATAATGAACCATCTCAATAGTCAATATTATGGCAAAATCAGCAAAAACTAAAAAAGAAGTCGTAGCCGAACCGCCCGTACCTAAAAAAACCGGAAAAAAGACCGAAGTAATGATTGAGCCTACGGTAACCGATGCTGAGTTGCAAGCAGTCGAAAACTATTCGCGATTTTCGGAATTTGATATTTATTTATTCAAATCAGGCAAACACTATAAGCTATACGAAAAACTGGGTTCTCACGTCGCAGAACACAAAGGGGTTATTGGTACCTACTTTGCCGTTTGGGCACCCAATGCTGAATACGTTTCAGTGATTGGGAACTTCAACGGCTGGGAACGGGGCAGTCACCCACTTAGCTCACGCTGGGATGGTTCTGGTATTTGGGAAGGCTTTATCCCCGATATCGGACGCGGTGAGGTCTATAAATATTTCATCAAATCAAGCATTGAAGGCAGAGAACTCGAAAAAGCGGACCCCTTTGCCCTGTGGTGCGAAATTGCCCCCCAAACGGCGTCTGTCGTGTGGGACACGTGGTATGAGTGGAAAGATGAGGAATGGATGCGCGAACGTCGCAAACACAATGCCCTCAACGCCCCCATGTCTGTATACGAAGTTCATCTTGAATCTTGGGTACGTGACCCATCCGAGCCCGAGCGTTTTTTAAGTTTTCAGGAAATCGCGAATGCGATGGTGCCTTACGTCAAAGAAATGGGCTTTACACACGTGGAGTTTATGCCCATTATGGAAGCACCCTATCCTCCTTCGTGGGGGTATCAAATCACCGGTTACTTCTCCTGCGCTTCGCGTTTGGGTGCTCCCCAGGATTTGATGTACCTCATCGAAAAACTTCACCAAGCCGGTATCGGAGTATTAATGGACTGGGTTCCTTCTCACTTCCCCGGCGATGCCCACGGGCTTTACGAATTTGACGGTACGCACCTCTACGAACACGCCGACCCGCGCAAAGGGTACCACCCCGACTGGAAAAGCTATATCTTCAACTACGGTCGCAATGAAGTTCGTTCGTTTCTGATTTCCAACGCCCTGTTTTGGCTCGACCGCTACCATACCGACGGACTGCGGGTAGATGCCGTTGCGTCGATGTTGTACTTAGACTATTCGCGCAAACACGGTGAGTGGATTCCTAACGAATTTGGCGGACGCGAAAACCTAGAGGCGATTTCGTTGCTGAGAGAAATGAACGAAGCGGCTTTCAAAGCGTTTCCCGATATACAAACCATTGCCGAAGAATCAACGGCTTTCCCGGGAGTTTCACGCCCTGTCTATTTGGGCGGTTTAGGCTTTGGCATGAAATGGATGATGGGATGGATGAACGACACGCTCAAGTACTTCGAGAAAGATTCTATGTATCGGCGTTGGCACCAAGACCAAATTACTTTTAGCTTGGTCTATGCTTTCTCTGAAAACTTCATGTTGCCGCTTTCTCACGACGAAGTGGTATACGGCAAAGGCTCACTTATCGGTAAAATGCGGGGCGATGAATGGCAACGCTTTGCTAATTTGCGCCTTTTGTTTACTTATATGTATACCCACCCGGGCACGAAACTCGTTTTCATGGGCGGCGAATTTGGCCAACTTCGTGAGTGGAATTTTCAACAATCACTGGACTGGCATTTACTTCAACTTGCTCCTCACAAAGGCTTGAATGAATGCGTAAAAACACTTAATGCCACTCTGAAAAGTCAACCTGCGCTTCACGACTATAATTTCTCTCCTGACGGATTTGGCTGGATTGACGCCCAAGACCGCGACAACTCCATTGTGGCATATATGCGCAAAGGCCTCAACCCGAGCGATACGGTAGTGGTAGTGCTCAATATGACCCCGACTCCGCAAAGCAACTACCGGATCGGAGTTCCGTCTTTGGGACAATGGGAAGAAATTTTCAATAGTGATGCGGGTGATTTTTACGGAAGCGGGATTTCCAACGGACAATCCATCACGGCTGAAGCCGAAAAATGGCACAATCAACCCCAATCCGTTGTATTGACCATACCGCCGTTGGCGGGAATTATCCTGAAACGAAAAGCATAATAGTTGCCTATAAAAGCTTTTTTAGTTACAAGGCTCAAAAAGCTTTTATAGGCCTTCTCTTTTTCATACAAAAATCTTTTTCGGTATCTTATTGAAAGAAAGACATTTGAGGAGAAAACCAAAAAATAGTTATTAGTTTCATCTTATTTTGTGAAATTTTTATGTCTTTCCCGGCGTTAGGACTATATAGTAGTTTTATATAGTAACCATTAACATACAATGCCATGAAAGAACGTATCTTAACTATCCTCGAAGAATTTGGCGTAGAACGCCGTACCGTTACCGAAAATGTTAACTTTGTAAAAGACTTAGGATTTGACAGCTTAGACACAGTTGATTTGATGATGAAATTGGAACAGGAATTTGGATTACGCATTCCTGACGAAGATTATCACAAATTGACGACTATGGCTAAGTTGGTTAAATACCTGGAAGAAGAACAAAATGTAGTTTATGCCGCATAAGGCGTTTTTAACTAATACATAATAAAAGAGGATATGACTAACCGGGTTGTATCCTCTTTTGTTGTGTGTAGTAAGCTTTCATTATTTTTACTTTAGAATGAACTAACTCTATTCAAACAATGAAACCGTTTATCAAACTTTCGCTCTGCATTGCCATTGGCACATTGAGTTTTATCAGCCCTTCTGATAAAAAATCAACTTCCGGTCAACGCCTGAAACCCGACGCCGACAACGGAGGTATTACCTTACCGCAAGGATTTAGTGCCGTAACCGTCACCGAAGAATCAGGAAAAGCCCGTCACATTGTAGTCAATTCCAACGGAGATATTTTTATTAAACTCAGCGCGCTCAAAGACGGAAAAGGAATTTTGTTGCTCCGCGACAAAAACAACGACGGCAAAGCAGACGAAACGCAAGCCTTTGGGGATTACATCGGTACAGGCATTGCTATTTCTAACGGTTATCTATATACTTCTTCCAACCAAGACGTGTATCGCTATAAACTGGTTAATGGTATACCTGATGAGGCTTCCAAACAAACCATTGTCAAAGGCCTGCCCGATAAGGGCCAACATGAATCCAAATCCATTGCTTTGGATGGAGCAGGGAATCTGTACGTAACCGTAGGTGCCCCTTCTAATGTTTGCCAGGAAAAAGACCGTCAAAAAGGCTCTATGGGCATAGACCCGTGTCCGCTTTTGGAACAGCACGGAGGTATCTGGCAGTTTAAAGCCGATAAACTGAATCAATCCCAAGCCGACGGAGTTCGCTACGCTACAGGGCTTAGAAACGTGGTAGGATTGGATTGGAACAAACAAACCGGAGAACTGTATGCCATGCAGCACGGACGGGATATGTTTGCTGCTTATTTTCCTGAATTATATCCCCTTCCCAACGGCGATGACCTTCCTTCCGAAGAGTTTCTATTGGTCAAAAAAGGCTCTGATTTTGGTTGGCCTTACTGCTACTACGACCATCTCCAAGCTAAAAAATTATTGAATCCAGAATACGGTGGCGATGCCAAGGCCATCGGTCGCTGTGCGGGAAAAGATCTTCCCATCATGGGTTTTCCGGGCCACTGGGCACCCAATGGATTGTTGATTTATTCAGGAAACCAGTTTCCCGAACGTTACAAAAACGGTGCTTTCATTGCTTTTCACGGCTCTTGGAATCGCGGTGCTAAAAATCAGGCAGGCTATTTAGTGGCGTTTGTGCCGTTGGGCAAAGACGGTAAACCTACGGGCAAATATGAAGTCTTTGCCAACGGTTTTGCGGGTACCGATACGCCATCGCCCGGAGGAGCAAAATCCCGTCCTATGGGACTTGCCCAAGGCCCTGACGGTTCCCTTTACATTACCGATTCTCAAAAAGGAAAAGTGTGGCGCGTCATGTATCAAAAATAAAAGCTCTTTTGCTTTATCGCTCTTATTTCGTCCGGATTCATTACACCCATTCACTCATGAAGCCTTTCTTTTTATTTGTATTTCTTATGCCCTGCTTTGCGTTTTCTCAGGCCAAAAACTCAGAGACACCGGTAACTCCCAATCAATTGGCCAAGGGTAAGCAAGTCTACGAAAACAACTGCATGGTGTGCCATCAGGAGACCGGTGACGGTGTTCCCGGACTTAATCCTCCTTTGGTCAAAACGGCGTGGGTGCTGGGAGATAAAACAAAGCTCATCAACGTGATTTTGAAAGGTTTACACGAACCTATCGAAATCAACGGAGAACGCTATAATAACATTATGCCCGCGAACGATTTCCTAAACGATCAGGAAATTTCTGACGTCCTTACTTTTGTTCGCAACAGTTTTGGGAATAAAGCGTCGGCGATTTCAGCAGCTGAAGTAAAAGCAGAGATGGCTAAGAAATAACGATATGTACCCTCTATTTTCGGACGAATACTACATGCAATTGGCACTCTACAAAGCCGAAGCCGCCGGTAAAGCGGGAGAGATTCCCGTAGGTGCCGTCGTAGTATGTCAACACCGAATCATTGCAAAGACCTGTAATCAAACCGAACAACTGACGGACGTTACAGCCCATGCCGAAATCCTTGCCATCACGGCAGCAGCTTCTTATTTGGGCAGTAAATACCTCAAAGACTGCACCCTGTACGTCACCTTAGAGCCTTGTGTCATGTGTGCGGGTGCGCTGTATTGGGCGCAGTTGGGACGGATTGTCTACGGCGCTTCGGACGAAAAACGGGGATATTCCTTGGTAAATCAGCCTTTACTTCATCCAAAGACAGTCATTCGTAAAGGGGTTTTAGAAAATGAAGTTGTCCAACTGTTAAAGAATTTTTTCCTCAAGCTGCGAACATAAAACCCCGGCACGGTGTTTTGCAGTCGAACGATACAATTTAAAACTATAAATTCACCAATCATCATGGCTTTTACATTAGCACCGCTCCCCTACGCTTCTGACGCGTTAGAGCCTCATTTCGACCAAACGACGATGGAAATCCACCATGACCGTCACCATAACACGTACGTGACCAACCTCAACAACGCGGTTGCAGGTACACCTAATGAAGATAAAACGATTGAAGAATTGGTAGCCGGCGCAGGTGCTATTTCTCCGGCCGTTCGTAACAACGGCGGCGGTCACTGGAATCACACGTTCTTCTGGAATATTCTTTCACCCAACGGCGGCGGCGCTCCGGTAGGTGATTTAGCGGCGGCGATTGATGCCAAATTCGGCTCTTTCGATGCCTTCAAAGACGAATTTAAAAAAGCAGCTTTGGGCCGTTTCGGTTCGGGCTGGGCGTGGTTGATCAAAACAGGCGACAGCGTAGCGATCACTTCTACCCCCAACCAAGACAATCCTTTGATGGACATTGCCGACGTGAAAGGAACTCCTATCATCGGCCTCGACGTATGGGAACACGCGTATTACCTGAAATATCAAAACAAACGCCCCGACTACGTAGATGCTTTCTGGAACGTAGTAGATTGGAACAAAGCGGAAGCTACTTTCCAAGGGGCTTAATCCATAAAAATCAATTTTTAAACACCCCGAAGGTCTAATGGCTTTCGGGGTGTTTGTTTTTTTACTACCCTTATTTTTAATGAAACAAAATAGCACAACAAGCCACTGCTTTATTTCGTTAAAAAATAAATTTGGGGTATCTGAGGCGACAAATTTGACCGTTAGATAAATTTTCAAAAAATAATGGTAAAAAATTTTGAAAAATCGTTTTTTTTTTACCAATTTTCAGCACCGAAAGCAGCCACTCGCAATAGTGCGAGACTTAAACCCTTCGGTAAATGAAAATTATGGAAAAATTAACAGAAAGTAAGTTTGGAAAATTTGAGGGAAATGAAATAACAGGATTAATGTACCTCAAAGGAGGCGGTGAATGTACGGGTGGCGGCGGTATAAATCAAGGATCTGAAATTAGAAATGGAATTACATTTGACATTTGGAGTGAATACGATGCCGATAGTATTGGGGCTGATGGTGCAGTAACTTACACAAATTACAGAACTACTACTTATGAACGAAAAGGAAATCAACTGTAGTTCATAATTTATTCGCAATAAAAACTTAAATTCCTTTAACAGGGCAAAAAATATTTGTAAAAATAAGTATTTTTTACCCTGCTACTCATCACTTTAGCACACCTAAAAGATTTTATAAGCTTTTATTATCATAGAATAATGAAAAACTCCTCAATAAGTTTCTTTTTTGTGCTATTTTATTCTTTTTGGAGCATGGCGCAAATCCCTTCTAGATTGCAAAACTATAATTCATTGATTAATCAGGCAGAAGTTGCAATATGTGACAGCAATTATTCTATTGCTTTTGAACATTACACAAAAGCCTTCGATTTATTAGAATATCCATTTGCACAAGATATTTACAACGCTTCTATTTGCTCAATAATGATTCGTGATTTTCAAAGTACACTACAATTATCACAAAGGCTTGTTTTGAAAGGATGTGAATTAGAGTTTTTTTATAAATCCTCCTACAAGGAGTTTAGAAAAGACAAAATAAAATGGTCTTTATTTATTAAAAAATATCCCTTTTTACGAAAAGAATTTCTAAAAAATATGACAAAAATTTAGTCATATCATTAAAAAAATGGTTGAGGCAGATCAAAATTATTATTGTGAAGCTCCAAAACAACTAACTAACAATATATTTTCTGATAGTTTATTTAAAAATGATAGCCACTTGGCTAAAGAAATAATGAATATTTTTAAAAAGCATGGTTATCCGACAGAAGAATTAATTGGAATAAATATAATAGACACAGCAATTGTTTTTTTCCCATTTTCAATGTATTAATACGGCACAATTACCAAAAAAAACGATTTGACTTTACTTCTTATCTTGAAGAAGCTGTTCATTCTGGGAAACTTAAGTCGGAGTTGTTTTGTAACTGGTATAATTTCCAAAAAGGAGGTGTTGGTTATGGAGAGCAAGGATTAGTCGAACAATTTAATTGTAATTTTTATTTATCAAAACTTTCTGGAGTAAAAGAAAAAATAAATACTAACCGCGTTTCTATGTCCTTACCACCAATTGATGATTTAACAAAAAAATAATATTTTATCATTGTATAAAAAATAGAACTTTTGTTTTTTATGCACCTATAGGTATCATTCCAGGCTATGATAAAGAAACTGAAGGCACACTACAAAAATTTAGAACTCGTTTACCGTATAAAGTAAAAGAATGTATTTCAAAGTAATAATTAGTTGTACCTTTTATTAATAAAATTACTGTATGATTTACATTTTAGCACCCGTTTCTGAAAAATCCGTAAATATTGTGATATCACATTTACTTTTTCACAAAAAAAGAAGCTGGTGTAGAAGTGAAAAAGCTTTTTTAGAGATACAAAACAAAATTACTACTAGTAATCTTTTTACATCATTTTGGTATAGAAAAGGAAAAATAGATTATAGCAATAAGATACAACTCGAAAAACTGCAAACGTATTTAAGTTGTGAACATTTTATTGTCTCCGACTTTGTAAGCCATAAACTCGAAAAAAAACCTCACATAGGCAATTATTTTCAGCGAGTTCCCAACAAACTCTGACATTTGGAAATGGCAAAGAAAGCAGGGTTAGATACTCCTGCAATGCTGGTAACTACTCAAAAAACAGAAGCCATTGCATTTAAAAAAGAACATACTTCCATTATTAATAAGTCCATTAAAGATTCATTTACGGGTACGTTTGAGGGGATTTATTATTACAATCATACCGAGCGGGTTTCAGACGAAATCCTTGAGAAATTGGATGAGGAATTTTTCCCTACTTTGTTTCAGGAAGAAATTCCCAAAGCCTATGAGTTGAGGGTGATTTTTGTACATGAAAAAATGTGGGCAGGAGCTATCATGTCGCAAAGCGACCCTAAAACCTCCTTGGATTGGCGCAACTATAACCACCAAAATCCTAATCGAATTGTTCCTTACAAACTACCAAAGGAGGTAGAAGAAAAAATAAGAAAGTTTGCTCAACTGGCCGACCTTAACACAGGAGCTATTGACATGATTGTGAGTAAAGATAAACGTTATGTTTTTTGGAGTGCAATCCCAACGGTCAAATCAGCATGGTATCAGAAAAATGTAATTATCCAATCGAAAAATACATCGCTGATTTTTTGGCAAAATCATGAACGAAAAAGAAATGGGTGAAATTCCAGAACTGAAAGAAGTGAAGGGACTGCCCGTTACCTTCAAACTCCTGACCAAAGTGGCCGTTGATGCTGCGCCAAAGAAGAACCTGTTTTTTTACGTTTCGGCCTATCAAGGCATGGCATTAGCGGAGGTTTATACAAAACCCTATTCAAAAATTATAGATTGGCACCAATTCAATGGATAGGGGTGTACGAATGAATGCAGGGAATTACTAAATTAGCCTAAAAAAAGGCAATGGATAAGCACAAAGCTACTGAGATTTTACTTGCAAAATTGGCAGAATGGGAATCAAAGCCCAAAACAGACGGA
>Ga0247843_1004275_pt1 | contig 21625 bp, 17 predicted proteins | sample LaCruzMarch2017__FD_192420 | JGI IMG/M metagenome (GOLD analysis project Ga0247843, IMG submission 192420) | Freshwater microbial communities from meromictic Lake La Cruz, Castile-La Mancha, Spain - LaCruzMarch2017_8m | ecosystem: Environmental > Aquatic > Freshwater > Lake | place: Spain...
ACCCTGCTGGCCGCCGCCACCGCCGCCGCCGCCGCCACCGCCTTGGCCACCACCACCCTGGGAGGCGACCGCGGGGCTTATGCCTGTAACGCTTTCCAAACCTTCCATGAAGGTATTGGGATTGACACGCCACCAGCGCGAGTGCAGCTGGCTGGCCTCAGGAAGACGCTGCCGGATCATGATGCCCCACTCCTCGACGGAATACTTGAGAGGCTTCTCGGAGACTTTGACGATGATTTCCAAAACGTCGGCCAACCGCAGATCCCGCAAGGCAGGGTTGATGCGCACCGGAACGTTGTTGAGGTCCAGGGGCTCAGCAGCCTGCTGTGCCTGTTGAGGAGCTCCGGTAATCGGATCGATGCCGCCTCCAGGCGTTGAAAGAGGCAGGTCTGCCTGCGAGTTGACCACGAAAGCGATGCCCTTCTTCTCGGGGTCCCGGAGACGGGTTTGCTCGTCGAGGTACTTGACCACTTCACCAAGGGGCAGTCCGTCGAATTTGATTTCGTTGATGCGGATCGTATCCAGCTTGTGATAAATGGCCTGACGACCAGATCCGGTGTAGACCCGATTGGTTTTCGCAAACGGATTCGCGATCGGCAGCTTGGATTTCGGCTGTTCCCAGTATTGTTCCACTTCCAGGAGCTTGTCCTTGTCGGTCAGAAGCTTCTCACGGTGAGCGCGGGTGTATTTCGACTCACGAATGATGTTCAGGTACTGGTAAGCAGGGCCGTTGTCCGGGTCGAGCTTGATGGCTTCTTGGAGTTTGGTCTCGGCACGGTCAAAGTGACCCATTTCGAAGGCCAGCTTGCCGTCTTGGACGGCAATTGCGGCCGTCAGCTTGTTGGTTTTGTCCTGACCGATGTAGCTGAGGGCTTCTTCGGAGGGAACCCGACCAACGAGGTTGGCCAAGCGTTGGTCGTTCTCGCGCTTGAAGTTCTTCGCCTTGACATGATTGGGGTCGACCTTGAGCAAACGCTTCACCTGGAGGTCGGCCTCTTTGTAGTCACCCTCCTTGGCCGCTGCGTAGGCCAAGGCCAAGCGGCTGGAAGTGAAACCCTCGATGGTGATGTTGCGTTCCTTTTCAACGCTGGAACCCAATTCCTCGGTCAAGTTCCATGCATCCTCGTAGGCTTTGGCCGCTGAAGTCATATCGCCCTGCTTGGCAGCAGTGGCAGCAGCCTCCAGCGTCTTGCGCAAGACGATGGCTTTTTCTTCGCGCCGTACGGCGATCTCACCGGCTTCCTGCGCCATGGCGCGGGTGGAGACGGAATCGAACGCGGCAATGAGTGCGACGAGACTCAGGATCTTCGAGACTTTCGTCATGGGGTTCTTCACGGGTTGGACTAAAATGGACATGCAACGAGACGATTAAGGGAATTACCTCGCCACTGTGGTACGCACGGAATTGGGGGCGGACACTACTAGTTCATCTTTCTCGATGGCAACAATCTTGTAGACCGCCCCCGAGAGAGTGATGGATTCACCGACGCGTTTCTGAGGAAAATCTCGCCGATCAGCCTCGTAACGGAGGTCGGCGGAATATCCCTGAGTGCGGCGAAAATTCTTACCTTTGGCCAAGTTGAACGTCTCCCGGGTAGCCATCAGTTCACAGACGAAATTGGTCGGAGACTCCTTGGGACCCTGAACCTCAACGAGCCGGAAAAGTTGATCCTTGTTCTCCGATCCCACGGCCACGGACTCCACCATGGAGCGGCGACCATTGACCGTCTTCTCATAGTCGCGGCGAACGGAGAACTGGTAGCGAGGTGATTCGGGAGTTCCAGCAACTTGTTCAAAGGCGATTTCCAAGACGAGATCGTGAGAGGCGATGTAGGCCAAACCGGAGGCACCCGTGTTGGGACGGGGCTTGGAGGGCTCAAGGCGTCCGCTGGCCGCTCGTGTCCAAGTGATCGGGTTGAACGTGTAATGGTCCGGAGCCGCCAAAACCATCGGGACGTGCTGCGAGACCCGCTTGAGGGCCGTCTGCGTCAGGTTGGTCTCGAGATTTTCAGGGACCAATGGTTTCTGCTTGGCTCCTGCCAGCTGCTGAAGGGCGTTCTCCAGATCCGATCGGACCTGGGACACGGAGAAGACGAGGGAGATAGCCAGACCAGCAACAGCCAGAAGGACGACTCCCAAGACCAGCTTCTCGTATTGTTTCTTGATGAATTCCATGGGTTCCGGGAATTGCGGCCTAACGGCGGGTCGCCTTCGGAGCCTGAGTTGCTGTCGGGGGAGGCGCGAGACGCACCACCTCGAAGCCTAGGGTGACCTTGATGGGTTTCTGCTCGAGAACGATATCACCCACCTTGCCCGAGGGCGCAGCGGCTGCAGGACTGGACTGGATCGGAGGCATGGTACCCATCCCTGGACGCAGTCCATAGCGGCTCATCATGGCCATCATGCCGGCGGCTGGATTGACCGGGGCAGCCTCGGCGGAATCAGAACCCTCGGATGAAGGACGGTCCACGTTGAGGGTCTTGAGAACGTACGCGTTGGAGGCACCCACGAAGCGGGTCAATACCTCGCCAAGTTCGGAGCTGAAGCACTGGAATTGTACTTCGTAGGGGTGGATGCCCGCACCGATGACCGTGTTGGTGCTGACCTTCTTGGAGAGGATGTCACCGGAACCGGCCGGCTCATTGGTGCCGATGGCCGAGCGCTTGATGTAGAGCAGCGAGTGGATCTTGGAGGCGAAGAGAACGTCCGAGAATTCACGGATGTCGGTCAGGGCCAGCGCGAGCGGTTGGAGGGTGCTGGGGGGCAGACGCAGTTCTCGGCGTTGGGAGTTGAAGGTGAAGTTGTATTTCGAACCGGAGCCCGAAGTGGAGTCGGAACCCGACGGCAACTTGACGCCCTTCCGCTCAGCAGAACGCTCCAAATCACCAATGGTCCGAGTCAGCATTGCCTTGAAGGAAGCGTCATCCAAAGGCCCAAATGCCGGATATTGGGAGAACGTGACCAATGACTGATTCTTCAGATCGTTGAAGCGAACTTGCTCGGCTTTGGCCACATCGATGTTCTTCGAATTCGGGTAAGGCTCCCGCTTGACGAGCGTGTCGTATTCGTTTTTCTTGGCCTCGAGTTCGCCGGTGGCTGCTTCGGCCTCTGACTGCGCCGAGAGCAGGTAGACGGCCCCGCCTATGAGCAGGGCCACCGCCACAGCCAAGCTGATGACGAAGGCTAGGTTGCGCTTGATCCAAGACATATCAGAGCTTGATGGGACGCTTGAGCTTGAGCTTCAGGGGGAAGGTGAAGGTCGCAGTGGTGTCATCGACCTGCTCAAGGTTGCCAGAGAGCTGGGTCTCCGACGCATCGAATAGCGGACTGGCCTTGGCCAGCTTCTCCAGATCATAGGCGATCTGACCGTTGGCCTCCTGCTTCACTTTCTGGAGATTGACTGCCCGGATGCTCAAGTTCAACACGGCGACCTCATTGGTCGAGGCGGACGACTTGGCTTTGGCAGCTCCACCGGCGGCCGAACCGCCTTCAGCCGAAGCGCCTCCTTCGCCACCCTCACCGCCCGCAACGGCAGATTTGGGGAGAAGTCCGTAACGAGCCATGAGCTCTCGGCTCATTTGCATGGGCTTCGGCCCTTCTTCTTCCGCGGCAGCCACCTCGGGCTTGGGAGGTTCGGTCGAATAGAACGTATCGACCCAAATACCCACGGGAACACCCAGTTTCTGCGAAGACTCCGACTCAGTCGCCTTCAGAATGCTCCGGACCTCGATGAGGATGTCGGGCCAATAGGCGCGTTCAGAAAGCCAAGCTCCGAGTTGATCCGTCTGCTTTCGAACCTCGGCCAGCTTCAGCTCCTCGCCCTTGAGCGAAGTTTCGACTCGGGCCAAAGGCTCGACCTTCTCGGAGATGGTTGCCAACCCCTCGCGACGAACCGTAGCCACCTTGCTGTAGAAGAGGCCAGCGGCCCAAACCCCGGCGGCGGCAACAAAGGCGGCAGCAATGAGGAATGGCTTCTTGGAGTTGAAATCCTGCCGTGCCTTGGAACTCTTGGGCAGGAGGTTCAGTTCGACAGGGCAGTCGGCAATGTTGCGCAACCCCAGACCCACCACTTCCCCGAATAAAGAAGCCGATTTCTCCAACTCTTCGACGTTGACCGAAGGATCGATCTGAATGTTGCGGAACGGGCTGAAATACTCGACAGGCAGGTTGAGTTTTTCTTGGAAAAACTCAGCCGAATAGGCCATCACCGAGCCGCCACCGCACAAATAAACCCTCTGGGGAGCTGATCCTCCCTGCTGGGTTCGGTAAAACTGCACCGTCTGATTGACCTGCATGTGCAGGCGGGTGAGGACGTTGCGGGCGACCTTGGAAACGGCGGCCACCTTCGCATCATCAGGCTCTTCGTAAGCACCGCCCAAACTGACAAAACCTTGGGCGATCTTGAATTTCTCGGCCTCGGCGAACGGCACTTTGGACTCGGCCGAGTATTCCTGGGTAATGGTGTTGGCCCCGACCGGGACCGTGCGGACGTAGAACTTGTTCTTCTCGAAGAGCAGGACGTTGCTGGTCTTGGCTCCGATATCAATCAAAAGGCTGCAACCCTCGACATCTCCGTAGTTGTAACGGAATGCGTTGGCCAGTGCGGCCATCGACGCATCCACCACTTCCATCTTCAGGCCGACCGATTCGCCCACCGCGAAGAGCTTTTCAACCACCTCGGCCTTGATGGCCACCAGAAGCACCTCACGAGCCCCGTCGGCGGCGGTACCCAAGACCTGATGATCCCAGGCGCTTTCGGTCAGCGGGAAGGGAACGTTCTGCTGAGCCTCGTACTGGATGATCTGGGAGATCTTCGAGGCGTCAACCGGGGGCAGTTTGACAAACTTGGAGAATACCTGATAGCCCGGAGCGGAGATGTTGGCCTGGCGCGAAACAAAGCCACCCTCAGCCAAGAGTTCACCCAAGGCGCGCTTGAGCACTCCGTCGCGGGCTGCATCTTGGGAGCCGGGGAGGCCTAAGGCGCGCACGCCAAAGCGGAGGAGCTTCAAACCGCCGCCATCGGCGGGTTCGAACTCAGCGATCTTCAGGGTACCAGCCCCGAAGTCGATCCCCAGAAACGTTTTGGCTTTAAGCATTTGGCTGTGAGCGCGATCCGATTGAAAAATCTAGTCCTCCAAGGACTAAAAAACGCTCGAGCGAGGCGTGCCTAGCGGCGAGCGATCACGGATGTAGCCGTGTAGCTAAAGAAAGCCGAGGGAAGGGTCAAACACAAAAGACGGCACCCGGACAAAACTTGTTCACACTTGTTCACACAACGAAAGTGAATCCACGTCAGGCAAGGGCCTCGAGAGGTGGGTGGCTCGGCATCGGAGACCCTCTCATGAACGGGCCCGTGAAAATTAGTTCCGCTGCTCTTGAAGGCTATTCATCGGGAATTCCCCCAGGTCCGTCACCACCCACGTGGCTCCGGCCTTGCGGAGTTCATCCGGCGAGCCGCCGCCTGTGCAGACCCCGAGACTCTGGGCTCCGATGGCTTGGGCGCATTCAACGTCTCGGTGTGTGTCTCCGATGACCACTATTTCAGGGCCTTCGAGACGGCGTCCGAGCTGACGCGAGGCCCGGTCGCGGGCGATGCGGGCCAATTGGTTGCGGTCGTCGTGATCGTCGGCAAAGGCTCCGCACATCCAGTCTCCCCACAGAGAATGAGTCCCGAGCTTGATCTTGGCTCCGAGACGAATGTTGCCCGTCAGGAGGCCCATGGCGGGTGGCTCGGGCAGCTCCTTCAACGCTTGGAGGAATTGCGGAACCCCCGGGCAGATCTCACCTCGATTTTCCTGAAGGCGATGATCGAGCAGGAAGACGTAGGCATCGAGGAAATGCCGGATGTCCCAGGAACGACCTTGCAGGCCATTGCTCAGGAAGAACTCCCGGACGAGTGCCGTATCGGTGCGCCCATGGAAATGAGTGCGCTCGGCTACGCCGGGCACGCCATAGAGCAATTCGGCCGTCCGACCGAAGGCGTGCACGCCAGCTCCTCCGGTCCGGATGAGGGTCCCGTCAATATCGAACAATACCAATCGGATCATGGGGATTTGAAAAAAAGATTCCTAGACGGACCGGGTGCACGAACTCAGCCCAAACGGCCGGCTTCGATGTCAGGCCAAAGGGGTTTGAGGTCGGGATCGGCTAAAGCCATCGATTTGACGGCGGCCGGGTGCTTGGTGAGTTTGAACGCCTTGACGAACCACTCGCCGGCGGTATCGATTCGGTCCGATTGGGAGCAGTAGCAAGCCAAGTCGTAGGGAATTTCAAAGGCTCGAGGCCATCGACGCTGGAGCGGCAGGAGTTGGTCGTAGGCTTCGACGGTGCGTCCCAACCAATGCAACGCCTGAGAACGGTAGAGCCAACCCCACAACTCATCATGAGCGACCTCCATGAGGGCCTGGGCGACTTCCAGGGCATCTTCGTGCCGCTTGCAGGCGCGGGCTGCGTGGAACCGCAGCTTAAGTACCTCGGGCAGGCGCTGGGCCGAACCGGGAAGACGAGAAATCTCCGCCTCGGCCTCGGCCGCCAAACCGAGTTCAAACCAGCCTTGCGCCGCACGGACGCCATGCTCGACTTGCAAATTGTTGGAGAGGGATTCGTTCAACGACAGGGGCCACTGTAGTGACCTTTTGGATGGATTTGAAGTGCCAAGCACGGAAACGGGTTGGGATTGAGAGTTTTGCTGCGGTGACGGAGTTTGGGCCTGCCCGATGCAACTGATTCTTCCGCTGATTGCCGCCATCGCCTTCGCCGCCGGTTCGATGGTCTTCAAGCGGGCCTTCGCGGAGGGGGCATCGCTCTCCCATGCGGTGGTGGTCAACAATGTCATCCTTGGCCTACTGTTCCTGCCCTTGATGGCTTGGGACCCCCACCCGATCCCCTGGGATCGCCTGCACCTGCCCTTCGTGACGGCGAGCACCTTCGTCGCGGGGCACTTGTTCAACGTCGCCGCCCTGCGGGTGGGTGATGTGTCCGTGGCCACGCCCCTGCTGGGGGTTAAGGTGGTGTTTGTGGCCCTGATCGCTCGTTTTGCGTTCGGGTGGCCGCTGTCGGGGGGGCAATGGACGGCAGCTGTCCTGACCAGCGCAGGCGTTTTGGTCACCGGACTGACCGATTTTAAACCCGGCCGCCGAACCGGATGGACCACCCTGCTGGCCTTGGGATGCGCGGGATGGTTTGCGGTGACCGATGTCCTGATCCAAATGTGGGCCGCCGAATTCGGTGTGCTCAACTTCTTGTCCCTGCTGTTCGGGGCTTTGGCTCTCGAATCGATCCTGGTGCTGCCGCTGTTGGGCTTCAAAGCCCGTCCGGAGACCCGACACCTCTCTATTTTCCGGCAGGCCGCCGCTTCCCTGACGGCTCCTCCCAGGGCCTGGCGCTGGATCGGCTTGGCGACGGCCTTATCCGCCATCCAGGCTCTGCTCATCACCGGCACCATTGCCACCTGGCGGGATGCCGCCGGGGTCAATGTCGTCTATGGAACCCGAGGACTGTGGAGCCTCGCCTTGGTTTGGTGGGCGGGCTCCTGGTTCGGCAATTCGGAACGTCGGGAATCCGGGCCGCGGGTGCTGCTGGCCCGGGCAATCGGGGGCGCCCTGATCTTGGCCGCGGTGGTCCTTTCGCTGCAATCAGGCTCCCCGGGCCGACGGTGACCCGCCATCGACGACCTTAAGACCGGGGGTCACCCAGCAGGATCGGGTCCGATGACGTTCAAGGAACCGTTCCAGAACCGGATTCGGACGGCCATCTGGACCATCCGGGCGGAGATCAGGGTGTGGCCGGGACGAGCTTCCAGACCTCGCCTTTGCCCGCGGTGAGACCAATGTTTCCGTTGGTCAACACGTAGAGTTCCCCCTCGTTGTCTTCGCCGAAACCAATGATGTAGGAAGCCACCTTGGAAGGGGTGCCCAGCTGCAGGGGTTCTACCGTCCAAGGGCCCGGACCCGACTTGGGCCGATGGGCTACCAGCAAGGTCCCGCCGGGAACTCCCCAAATCCGACCCCAATCGCCAAAGACATAGTCTCCGGTCAATTCCGGCAGCGCTTTGCCCCGATAGACAAACCCACCGGTGACGCTGATACCGTAGGCCTCGGGGTCCTTCTTGAACCCATTGCGGTTCTTGTAGACGGCCACCGGAGAGACGAAGGACTCGCCGTGGAGACCCGTTGGGGGAACCTCAGCCGGGGGTTTGTCGGCGTCTTTCGGGTTGAAGCCGATGAATCCCTCGCGCAAGCGCCAACCGTGATTGCCCCCTTTCTGGATCACGTTGACCTCTTCCCACATCGTCTGACCGACATCGGCCGAGTAGAGGGCGTGGTCGCCCCCGCGGTCGAAGGACAGGCCCCACGGATTGCGGATACCGTAGGCCCAGATCTCCGGACGGGCTTTCTTGCCGTCGGCAAAGGGATTGCCCTTGGGGATGCGGTGTCCCTCGGGCGTGTTGATGTCGATGCGCAGAATCTTGCCCAAGAGGGTGTCCAGGTTCTGACCGTTGCCCATGTCAGGACGCTTGCCGTCGTCATTGCCATTCCCGCCGTCACCCACGCCGATGTAGAGGAAACCATCGGGTCCGAAGGCCATCCGGCCCCCGTTGTGGTTGGCATAAGGCTTGTCGATCTCCAGGCGAATCGTCTCCGTCGACGGATCGATGGTGAAGGGCTCTCCCGGGGAGGCGGTGAACTCCGAGATCCGCAGGGTGCAATCCCAGTCGGCCGGGGCAGAAGACCTCCGGGGGGCGGTGTAGGAAACCAGCACCCGACGGTTCTTCTGGAACTTGGGGTGCAGAACCAGACTCAATACTCCGCGCTCATCAAAGGCCCCGTGGTTGAGGGGACTGAGCCGGGGCGTGAGGGTGAGGACCGGGCTTTCGCGCAGTTGGCCGGGTTTTTCGAGGAGTCGGATGAAACCGGGCTGATCGACGATCAACGCCCGTCCATCCGGAAGGGGCACGTAGGACAACGGCGATGTCAGGCCGCCAGCGACCCGGGTGAGGGAAACCTGGGGGGCCGCATGGAGGCTGACCGTTCCCAAGAGGGCCAGAGCAAGGGCAAGGCAACGCGAAGACATGGTGCAGAGGTAGCGGTTTGAACGATTGGTTTCAATCTTGCCCTCCCTGGCTTCGAACGCAACCGACCCGACAAGACGTATTGACCCGGAGGCGATCTGGGCGATGGATGGATCCCATCATGAGTTCGCTCCCCGCGCCCGACCCGGCTTCGTCGTCTGCGAAAGATTTAGACCCCAGCCTGCTCGACCGTTTGCTCGAGGCCAATGTCCTGCCTGATTCCCTGATCCGATTCGGGATCCGGCGATTGCTGCAGGAACGATTGACCGAAGAGGCGGCTCACGGGGATGTCGAGGCACAGCGTGCACACCGAATGCAGTTGATCCGAGAGCTGTCCGAGTCGCCCATCGCCATCGAGACCGCGGCCGCCAACGAACAGCACTACGAGGTACCCACCCGCTTCTACCAACTGTGCCTCGGTCCGCGTTTCAAGTACTCGAGCTGCTACTACCACACCTTCCAGGAAAGCCTGGCCGAGGCTGAGGACATCATGCTCGCCCTCACCTGCGAGCGCGCGGGCCTGGCCGATGGGCAGACCATTCTGGAGTTGGGTTGCGGCTGGGGATCGCTCTCACTGTGGATGGCCTCGCATTATCCGAACTCCCGGATCACGGGGGTGTCTAATTCCCGCACGCAGCGGGAATACATCGAAGGGGAGGCCCGCCGGAGAGGGCTCGGCAACCTGAAGATCATCACCTGTGACATGAACCGCTTCGAGCCCCCCGGCGGCGATGGGCAATTCGACCGGGTCGTCTCGGTGGAGATGTTCGAGCACATGAAGAATTACCGGCAGCTCTTGGCCAACATCGCCCGCTGGCTCCGCCCCGACGGACGCCTGTTCGTCCACATCTTCACTCACCGGGAATACGCCTACCACTTCATCCCCCGGAGCTCCAGCGACTGGATGGCCCGCTACTTCTTCACTGGAGGCATCATGCCCAGCGACGATTTGCTGCTCTATTTCAACGAGGACCTGAGGCTGGAGGATCACTGGGTGGTGAACGGCCGACATTATGGTCGCACGGCCAACCAATGGCTGGAGAACATGGACGCCCACGAGACGGAGGTCCGACGCATCCTCGCCGAGACCTATGGAGCGGACCAGGAGACCCGTTGGTGGGTCTATTGGAGGGTCTTCTTCATGGCCTGCGCCGAGCTGTGGAATTTCCGCGACGGCAATGAGTGGCATGTCAGCCATTACCGCTTTGCGCCGGCGAAGACCGTAAAGGTCCCAGCGCTGACAACCAGCCCCTGATCACCACCCCGGCCCCACTTGGGCCCCACTCGGGCCAGCGGGTTGCTAGGCGCTGGCGCTGGTGTAATGGCGAAGGGAAAAGCGCCAGAAGAGTTCGCTGACCACGAAGCAAGCCGCGGCCATGCCCAGCAAGGCGAGCCATTCCCACGGCGAGGCCAGACGCTGGGCGAGCAGCTTGGCCGGGACGTTGGACACCAGCAGCATGGGCAAGACCCAGGTGAAGACGGCCCGGTAGGCGCCCCGCGGAAAGGCCTCCGCCGGCAGGCGAGCGATGTTGAAGAGGTTGTAATACCCCCAAACGATGCCCTGGGCCCGAACGGTCCAGAAGGAGATGCAGGCCAGGAGGAACATCAGCGAGTAGTGCACGCTCAGGCCGGCCAGGCACACCACCACGAAACCCAACCACTGGGACGGCGTCGGCACCCGTCCCAACTGGGCCAACGCATAGGCGATGACCACCAGGCCCATCAGGGCGTTGACGATGTTGCCGATCTCGAACTTTTTCACCGAGATGAGGAAGCGGGTGTTCACCGGTTGCAGGAGCAACAGGTCGAGAGTCCCCTTGCGAATCAATTCGGAGAGGTTGGACAAATTGGTGACGAAGAGGGTGTGGAAGAGCTGCTGGATGAACTGGTTGCAGCCGACGAGCAGGACAACCTCCCACCGGGACCAGCCGGCGATTTGGTCGGTATGCCCGTAGAGAACGGTCATGAAGGCCAGTTGAAGTCCGAACCACAGAGCCTCAACAACGATCCACAGGAGGAAGTTCACCTTGAACTGCATCTCGTGGATCAACGAGTAGCGGATGAGCGCGGAATAAATGCCGGCGTATCGGGAGAAGGAGGGCATGCAGGTTGATTGTCGGAACAAAGCCTCAGCCGCCCACTGCGGTGTATTTTCGCAGGCCGCGGGACCAGACGAACCGGGCGATCAGGAAGGCCGCCGCGACCCAGGCCGACTGCAGCGCAAAACCCTGCCACAAATCCGCTCCTTGGATGCGGCCCAAATAGACGCCCACCGGAAAATAGAGCAGGTAGGGATAAGGGGACCAGAGCAGGAGTCGGTGCAGACCGTCCGGGAGGATATCCAGCGGAAAGAGGTGACCACTGGCCAGGAACTCGAAGGCGAACTGGATGAAGATGAAGGTGCTGACATCGAGCACCCAGAAGGACAACAGCGCCACGGTGTAGGCGATGAGGAATTGCAGGAGCCCCGCCATGAGCACCGACAGCGGCGCGAGGATCCAGCCCCACGGCTCGGCCGGACCCACCAAGTTCTCCCGCTGGAAGAACAAGAAGACGGCCACCGGGATCAGGGCCGCGCTGGTGTAGATCACCCGTCCAGATAGATAGAGGCAAAGCCGGTAGGCCAAGAAATCCAGAGGCTTGAGCAGGAATTGGCTGACGGCTCCGTCTTTGATGTCGGCAGCGATTTGCCAGTCGTCTTCGGCGACCGCGGTGAAGGCGTCCACCACGGTGACCAACAAGTAGTAACTCACCATCTGGGCCAGCGTGTAGGCCCCGATGGCTGTGCCGGTCGGTTTGTCGGCATAAATCGCCTCCCAGAGGAAGAGCGTGGCCGCCAAGGGGACCAAACCAAAGGCCGCCCGGAACAAGAAGTTGGTCCGGTAGACCAGAGTGTTCTGGATGCCCACGGAGAGCACATGGACGTACTTGCTCCAGAGACCCGTCGAGGGGGTGGCCGGAATCGGATCGGTGGACACGGGCGTCATCCCTGTTCCTCACCCGAGGCGCCCCGATGGACCTCCGCCGCCAGAAACAGAACGAGATGACGGAGGCGGTCTTCCGGGTTGACCGTCTCGAGGATCATTTGCCGAGCCGCGGGATTGGGCAGCAGGAGAGCGGCGATGAGGTCGGCAAAGCGACTCGGGTTCTTGATGCGCTTCAGCGCCCGAATGCAGTCCTCCACCCGAGTCTCCGATTGGGCCTGACCGCCCGAGGCCAGTTGCCGAATGAGGTCCAGGGGCACCGGCTGATCCTGACGCAGGCGCACATCGACCAGATCCAGGCTGCGGTTGACCAGAGCATCCACCTCGGGGGACCTCTCCGCGTTCTCCTGGATCGGGGTGATGAGGTGCTTGCGAAAGGGCCGCGTCTGGACGATCCGACCCAACCGGACTCGGATCAGGCCTTGCAGCACGAGGTTGGAGGTTCCGTTCGGATTCTGGACCGAGGCCCGGACCAGTCCGAGCGTGGCGATCCGGCAGGGTGATTCTCGCTTGGCATCGGTCCGCTGCATCGCCAGGCAAAACATCCGATGGGTCTCCAATGACTCGGCCAGCATGTCCCGATAACGGGGTTCAAAGATGAACAAGGGCATCATGGCCTGCGGAAACAGGCTGGCCTCTCCCAGGATCATCACCCCCATTCGGTCGGGTATCAGCATGGGCCCACGGTAAAGTGGGCTCCAGCCAACGCAAGGCGGGCGCTTGCTCGGAGATTGAATGTCCGGGGCGATTCGGTGTCTATTGACGGAGCGATCCGGGATCTTCCCGACCGTACAACCTGAACTGATCATGAAATCCAAACTCCTTCCCGCGGTGCTGGTACTCGTCTGCCTAGGCCTCGGCACCGGATGGTTTCTGAATTCGAAGAAAGCCGAAGAGACTCGGATCCGCATGGAGGGTCAGCAGTCGGCCCTGTCCAACGATCTGGTGACGACAACCGGCAAGCTCACGGAGCAGGTCCGGGTCAACGCCACCCTCGAGACCAATCTCAGCCAGCGCATCGAGGACCTGAACACGGTCTCCAACAAGTGGGTCGCCATCTCAGGGGAGCTGACCCGCACCTCTGCCGAAGCGGCCAAAGCGGCGGAAGCGGCCAAGGCCGAGATCGAGCGTCGGGACAAACAGATTTCCGACCTGGAGGGAGAGAAGGACGACCTGACCAAGAAGATGGGCGAACTGAACGGTCAGATCGGAGGCCTCGAGAACCAGATCAAGATCACCGAACGGAAACTCGCCGCCAGTGAAGGCGACCGGGAGGCCCTCAAGAAGGAGCTCAAGCGGCTCATCGCTGAAAAGACCGACCTTGAGAAGAAGTTCAACGATTTGGCCATCCTCCGGGATCAAGTCCGCAAGCTGAAGGAGGAGCTCAACATCGCCCGCCGACTCGACTTCATCCGGCGCGGGCTCTACGGCTTCGACAAGAAGGGTGCTCAACTGTTCCAAGAAGGCGTGCGACCCAAGCCCGCAGCCGGATCGGCCACCAATGCCTACCCCTTGAAGGTCGAAGTAGGCACCGACGGATCCACCCGGGTGGAGAACGCGCCCAAGCCTTAGGCCACACCCTTGGGGCCATCTTGCGCCGGTGATCGTCCGCGTTGCGGCCGACACCGGACGGGCCCAAGCTGCCTCAATGCACGGACAATTGCGGGACTCCCACGGACGAGTCATGCGGGACCTTCGGGTCAGCGTGACCGACCGCTGCAATTTCCGCTGCCTGTACTGCCTGCCGGAAACCGAGGAGGCCGCGAATTTCTACCGCACCCGCTACGACGGCCTGCGAAACCCAACCCCGGCAAGCCCCTCGGCCACCCCCATCCACCGGGAATGGAAACCCAAGTCGGAGATCCTCAGTTTCGAGGAGATCACCCGGGTGGTCCGAATCTCCGTCGGCTTGGGGATCGAGAAGGTCCGCGTCACCGGCGGTGAGCCCTTGCTGCGGCACGGAGTGGACCGATTGGTCGGATCGCTGGCAGAGATTCCCGGGGTCCGCGACCTGGCCATGACCACCAACGGGGCGTTGTTCGGAGCCCAAGCCACCGCCTTGCGCAAGGCCGGGCTGAACCGGGTCAGCTTCAGCATGGACTCGCTGGACCGGGATAACTTCCGAAGGATGACCGGGCGGGACGGTCTGGAAGGTGTTCTCACTGGAATCCGCCTGGCCCGGGAACTGGGTTTCCATCCGGTGAAGGTCAATGCGGTGATCATCCGCGGAATGAACCACCACGAGATCCCTGATCTGGTCCGTTTCGCGGCAGAACAAGATCTGAGCCTGCGCTTCATCGAATTCATGCCGCTGGATTCCAGCCGTGCCTGGCAGAAAGGGTTGGTCGTCTCCGGTCGGGAGATTCTGGAACGTCTGCGCGGGGAGTTCGATTTGAAGCCGGTCGATGCGTCGGCCAATCCTTCGGAGACGGCGCGCCGCTGGCGTCTGGAAGGGGCTCGGGGCGAGGTGGGCATCATTGCTCCGGTCAGTGAGCCGTTCTGCGGTCACTGCAATCGGTTGCGCCTGACGGCCGACGGCAAACTGCGGACCTGCCTCTTCAGTCTCGACGAGCACGACCTCAAACCGCTGCTTCGGGGGGGTGGCTCCGACGAAGAATTGGCCGCATTGCTCCGAGACCGGGTGCAACACAAGGAGGCGGGACATCGAATCGGCCAGGCCGACTTTGTGCAGCCGCAGCGCTCCATGAGCTGCATTGGCGGCTGACCCGCCCGACGAAGCCTTGGACCGATCGTGCCATCGATCGATGCCCTCCCGGTCCGGCAAGCCTCAGCCACTGGCCGCCCCAGGGCGCGGGAATCCGCCGAAACGATTCAACCCTTGGTGAGTGTCTCGTCGAGATTGAAGAGGACACTGGCCAGGGTCATCCAGACGGCCAACTTCCGGGCTTCCAGGTCGGCCGGTTTCGGAGCCTGCCCCACTTGGATCAATGCCTGCGCCGCCTCGGGGTCGGCCCGGAAACTCCGTTCCTGCTGCTGGACGAAGGCCAGGAGTCGCCGTTGCTCCACCGCGGTGGGAGCTCGGCCCACGCTCCGTGTGAAGGCGTAGTCCACGCGAGAAGCATCGTCCGGCCCGCCCTCGGCCAGGATGCGCTGTCCAAAAAACCGGGCCGCCTCCAAGAGTGTCGGCTCATTCAGCGCGGCCAGCGCCTGCAGCGGCGTATTGGTCCGTGGTCGCCGTGAGACGCACACCTCGCGACTGGGAGCATCGAAGGTGGCCAAGGTGGGATAGGTGCACACACGTCTCCAGAAGGTGTAGAGCGCGCGTCGATACAGGTCGGGACCGTCGCTCACCGGCCATTCGTCCATGCCGATCTCAGGTCGGAGGAATCCGATTTCCTTCCAGAGATTGGGTACTTGCACCGGGTAGACGCTCGGGCCACCCACCTTGTGGTGAAGCAGGCCGCTGACGGCCAGGGCATGATCGCGGATCATCTCGGCATCCATACGGAAACGAGGGCCACGCGACAGGAGGCGGTTATAGAAATCCTTCTCCAGGCGGGTGGCATCGGTCGCGGCGCTTTGTCGGTAGGTCGCCGACATTACGATGAGCTTCTGCAGGGCCTTGACGTCCCATCCGCTGGCGATGAATTCGGTGGCCAGCCAATCGAGGAGCTCGGGATGGGAAGGCAATTCTCCCTGGCGGCCGAAGTCTTCGCTGGTCTTCACCAGACCCGTTCCGAAGCAGCGCTCCCAAAAGCGGTTCACCGTCACCCGCGCCGTGAGGGGATTGGACGGATCCACCAGCCAGCGGGCCAGGGACAGTCGATTGGCCGGGAGTCCCACGGGCAGGGGTGGGAATACCGCCGGGGTGCCCGCTTGAACGACCTTGCCCTTGGTCAGGAAGTCGCCCCGGAGATGGATGTAGGTCTCGCGCGGCTGCGGCTCAGACCGCTCCTGCATGACCAGCGTGGTGAACTTCTGGCCGGCGCGCTTCTGGCGACGCTGCTCGAGGACGAAGAGTTCGCGTTCCAGGGTCCGGACCTTCTCCGAGGCGGAGCGTTGGCTGGCGGCCAGGAGCGTTGACTGCTCAGTCGAGCGTTCCTGCGGTGACCGGGAGGCAGCCACCCGTACGTCTTCAGGCAAGGGCCATTGACGCTGCGGGTCCTTCTCGGTGGTCACCGAAATCCGGAATCGGCCAATGCAGTGGCTGTTCCCGTGGTAGTGGTCGAAGCGGAAGGTGAGCCGACTGCCCCCTCGGTAACCGGCCGGATCCTGCAACCGGGCGATGAGGAAGTGACGCTGTCCGAAGCGGGGACCAATGGACCAGCCGGTCTTGGGATTGCGATCAATGGCGTGCTCAGCGCGGTAATACTGCTGCTCCCAATCGGCCGTGGCGCTGCTGAAGAAGAGGTTGGTGTTGGCCGGCGCGGGGCCCTTCTTGGGAGCGGCGGCGAAGGAAAATTCATCGAGGATGAAATTGCCGCTGGCGCCCCAACGACCCGGGCCATTCTTCGGCAGGCTGGGATCGGGCAGCACCTCAAGCAGGACGGCCGTGATGCCCGTCAGGTCGGTGTCGGCCTCGACGGTGATGGTGTCGTAAATGGGGTTGACCCCGGTTCCCAGAAGAGACCCGTCCGGCAAGTTGGTGTAGCTGGAACCGCCGGTGGACTGGGCATTGACGAGTTGGAGGGTGCGCCACGGATCCGGTTTCCGAGCAACGGACTTCTCCCAGGCAGCCTGGGCTTTCTGGAGTTCCTTCTCGGAGCGAGCGAGCGCATCCCGGGTCTCCTGCAACTGCCGAGACCAGTGCTCGTCGCTGTCGGCCAAGTCCGGCTGGGGCACCTCGACCGAGGGTCCGAGACTGTAGTTGCCCGAGTCGGTGCTGTTGTTGAAGAAGGCGTAAAATCGGTAGTACTCCTCGTGGGTGATCGGGTCGTACTTGTGCGTGTGGCACTCGGCACAGTTCAGGGTGAGTCCCAACCAAGCCGTGCCCACGGTGGCCACCCGGTCCTTTACCGCCTTGGTGCGATACTCTTCGGCGTCGCCACCGCCCTCGTCGTTGACCTTGGTATTTCGATTGAAGCCAGTGGCGATGCGCTGGGCCAAGGTCGGCTGGGGCAGGAGATCGCCGGCCAGCTGATCGATGGTGAACTGGTCGAACGGCTGGTTGCGGTTGAAGGCCTCGATCACCCATTGGCGGTACGGCCAAATGGACCGGGCCAAATCCACCTGGTAACCGTTGGAATCGGCATAACGCGCCAGATCGAGCCAACCCCGGGCCATGTGCTCGCCGTAATGGGGCGAGGCGAGCAGTCGATCGACGAGGTTTTCAAAGGCGCGGGGCGACGTGTCCGCTAGAAAGGCCCTGATCTCGGACGGTTCCGGGGGCAAGCCGGTCAGATCGAGGGACACGCGGCGGATCAGGTTGGCCCGATCGGCTTCAGGCTGTTGCTGCAACCCCTCCTTGGCCAGTCGGGCCATGATGAACCGATCGATGGGATTCTGGAGGGTGGCTGTCTTAGGTAGATTTTCCGGAGGGTTGGGTCGGATCGGTGCCTGAAAGGACCAATGCTTCTGGGCGTTGATCTCCGGCCAGACAGCGCCCTCCCGAATCCAGCGCGTGAGGCTGGCGACCTCGTCCGGTGTCAATCGTGGCCCCTTGGGCGGCATGACTTCGTCCGGATCGGTGGAGGTGATGCGGCGGATGAGTTCGCTGGCTTCGGGTTTTCCCACCACCAGGGCGGCCTTGCCGGATTCGGCCGCCTGGAGCGCCGCCGCCCGGGAATCCAAACGAAGATTGGCCTTCTGCTTGTCCGGGCCATGGCATTCGGAGCAACGCCGAATCAACAGCGGCTCGATCTCGGCCGTGAAGTCGGTGGCCGCCATCGTCCGGGAAACCAGGAGGGTTCCGGCGAACAGGGCGATCGCCTCGGGAAGCAGGGGGATCTTCATGAGCTCTGGTGTCGGATCATTCTCTAGCAACTTCCTTCCAAAAGCCAGACTGGAAGAGTCCCGGGACCCGGGAAAACGCTCTGCCAAAGGCCCGAAAGACCGTGGGTATTGCTCTACGGATGAGACCGCAGGCATAAGGCCCAGGCGAGAAGCTAGGGCGGTGCAATCGGGGTTCGCAAGGGATCCTTCCATTGGGAAAATAGGATCGGGGGATGCGCTTCCACAATCCGGCGGAGCCTCCTAGGCTTTCAGCCCCACGGTGAAGCCCTCGTCCATCTTGCTCATTGCCGGTGAACCCAGTGGCGACCAACTCGCCGCCGAGCTGGTTCGCGCCCTGCGCCGAAGGACTGCGCCACTGGAGACCCGGTTTTTCGGGGCAGGGGGAACCGCCATGGCGGCTGCCGGTGTGGAAATTCTCTGCGACCTCACCGCGCATTCTGTCATCGGTCCCGCCGATGCCCTCCGCCAGCTGGGCCGGTTCCGACGCGCGTTCCGACAATTGTCGGAGGCCGCCCGCGAACGCACTCCAGACGTGGTGATCGGGGTCGATTTCGGTGCCTTCAACCTGCGCTTCTTCAAGGCCATCACCGAGATGACTCGGGAGCGCTCTGGGCCTTTCCAGAACTGGCGGCCGCGCCGGGTGCAATTCGTGTCGCCGCAAGTCTGGGCATCGCGTGCCGGACGGGCCCAGGAGATGCCTCGCATCCTGGACCAATTGCTCTCGATCCTTCCCTTCGAGAAGGAGTGGTATGCCCGAAATGCCCCAGGGGTGCGGGTCGATTTTGTGGGTCACCCCTTGGTCGATCGACACGGTCTGCCGCCGGCAACCCACTTCCGATCGGCAGGCCAGCGGCCCCATCTGGTGCTACTCCCAGGCAGTCGAAGCGGGGAACTCCGACGCCACTGGCCGGTGGTGGCAGCGGCAGCCCAGAGGGTCATCAAGGAGACCGGGGCTCGATGCACGCTCGTGTTGCCGCATGAAGCCGCCCGATCGGCTCTGCCTCCGGGCATTCCGGATCCCGAAGGTTTGTCGATCCAGATTGGCAACCTGACCACCACCCTGGCCGACGCCGACGTGGCCATCGCCTCGACCGGAACCGTGACCCTGGAATGCGCCTGGTTCGCGGTGCCCACGATCGCCCTCTACAAAACCTCTTGGAGCACCTACCAAATCGGAAAGCGGATCATCCAGGTTCCTTTTCTGGCGATGCCCAATCTCTTGGCCGGCAAGGCGGTCATGCCCGAATTTGTCCAAGACGCGGCGACTTCCGACGCTCTGGCCGAGGCCGCCCTGAGATTGCTAACCATTCCGGGAGCTCTGATGGAGGCTCGCAAGGAACTGGCCCAAGTCCGCCAGTTGCTGGGGCCTCCGGGAGCCACCGAACGCGCGGCCGAGAGAATCTTGGCCGATTAGCCCACCGGAATTGCCCCAACCGGACCGATTCAGTTGCCCGAGGGCTCTCAGCGGCGGGTCACCTTTTGGCGGGCGGCCTCGAGCGTTTGACGTTCGGCCGCGTTCAGACTAGCGATCCCATCCCGGGCGATTTTTTCGAGAATAGGATCCACCTCGCGGGCGATGAACTCGGCGTCGGAAAGTTCTTTGGCCGGGTTCGGGGCCTGGGCTGAGTCGGATCGGAAGGACGGCTTGAGGATCCGCCCCTGGACCGATCCAGCGAGAGCGCGGCGCGTCTGACGCTGTTGGTTCCAACGTTGCCAGCCTTCGGAGAGACGCTCCCACAAGCCCTCACCCTGATGGTATCCGGCCTGAACCCAGAACCAGCCGAAGAGTAGGCCACCCAGGTGTGCGGCGTGGGCCACTCCGTCCCGCGACGGGACCACGGTGAAGAACAAGGCGACACCGACCGAGAAGTAGAACAGAAAACGGGCCGGAACCGGAACGACGAGAGCCAGCAAGATCCGGGCATCGGGCTCCAAACGACAGAAAATGGCCAGAAAGGTCATGAGCCCAGCCGACGCGCCCACCACATCCGGGGAAAATTGAAGCGGAAAGGCCGCACTGATTCCCAACTGCAGGAGACCACCAACCAGACCACCAGCGATCCAAAGGCCTAGCATCCGTCGGCCACCAAACGCCGCCTCGATGGGGCGTCCGAACATCCATAGACCCAGCCCGTTGAAGAAGAGGTGGGTGAAATCGACATGCAGGAATTGAAAGGTCAACAACTGCCAAACCCAACCCTTTTGCCAAACACTGTTGGACAGGGTCCCGTACTGCTGCAGAGACAGGCCCAGGTAGGCTTTGGCAATGGCGTCCGCGGCAAAGACCACCACCAAGGCGATGAGGAGCATCACCGTCCACGAGAGGCCCGTGCCGTTGTCGTCTTCCCGCATGTAGTCCCGATCTGCAAGCATTGCGGTCCATGATAGTCTGAGCCGAATCGATTTTCCAATGCGGATCCACCCGCAACTCGTTCACCGGTGGGCAGGACGCGGATTCCGCTGATAAGCGAGGGCCACCGCCAAGCCTCCGATGAAGCCTCCGAGGTGGGCCAAATGAGCAATGGGTCCGACCGCGAAGACCGCACCCAGGGCGCTGATGACGATACCTCCCAGCAGGACAAACTTCGCCCGGATTTCCATGGGGATGACGAAGAAGAGCAGCACCCTCAGGCGTTCCTCGGAGTGCAGCGCTCCAAGGGCCGCCAACAAGCCACACAATCCGGCCGACGCCCCCACCACAGGGCCTCCAAAGGAATCCGGCATCATCCAGGCACCCACCACATGGAGAATGCCGCCCAGAGTTCCGCTGACCAAGTAGAGCAGGAGGAAACGCCACCGCCCCAGGGTGGTCTCCATCACCGGACCCAACGAGTGCAGCAGGAGGAGGTTCATGGCCAGGTGAATCCAACCCCCATGCAGGAACTGGAAGCTCAGGCACTGCCACCAGGCTCCCCGTCGCAGCCCTTCGAGGCTCAGGGCGTGGTTCAATTCAAACCAGAGCTTGCGGCCGGGATCGGCCCGATCGAGCCATTGCTCGTAGGCGAAGAACGCCCCATTCAGCGCGATCAACACCCGTGTCGCAACCCGCTCCAAAGGCAGCTCCTCCCCGCGTCGGGGCAACAAGGGAGGATGAGGTTTCATGGCGGCTGTGGAGATTGCCGGGGGGAATTCAATCCACCGACACCATCGCCTTGATGACCCCGGTCTCGGGTTTCAACCAGGAGGGAAACTGCCCGATCATCTCGCCAAAGGCGGAGCGGTGGGTGATCCACGGCCGGGTGTTGATACGACCGGCTTGGATATGGCCGATGATGCTGCGGAAATCTTCCGGGAGAGCATTGCGACTGCCCAGGATGCTCAGTTCCCGCCGGTGTAGGATGGGTGCATGAGGAAAACTCAAATCAGCCTGGGTGATGCCCACATATACGAGGTTTCCGGCAAAGGAGCAGAAGCCCAATGCCTGGCTCATGGATTTGTTGGAACCCGTGGCATCGATGACCGACTCGGCTCCGTTGCCGTCGGTGAGAGCCTCCAGGGCCGCCACCTCCGACCCATCACCCCGGGACAGCACCGTGTCGGCCACCCCCATGACCTCGCGGACGAAGGCCAGGCGCTGCTCATTCATGTCCATCACGATGGTCCGGGCACCACTGAGCTTGGCGAACTCGATGACACTCAATCCGATAGGACCCGCCCC
>Ga0247843_1004276_pt1 | contig 21619 bp, 22 predicted proteins | sample LaCruzMarch2017__FD_192420 | JGI IMG/M metagenome (GOLD analysis project Ga0247843, IMG submission 192420) | Freshwater microbial communities from meromictic Lake La Cruz, Castile-La Mancha, Spain - LaCruzMarch2017_8m | ecosystem: Environmental > Aquatic > Freshwater > Lake | place: Spain...
TGCTTGACATCTTGTTGAACCTCCTTGACACCCTTCTCCCCAGCAGATGATGTTGATGTTGTTGGAAAGCACCGGCCATAAACCTTACAATGCTTCGATCACCGCCAGCCCTGTCCATCCTAAGTCGAGCAACCCAGCTCGCACGTCAACCTCGTGCGTCATCGGCGGTGCGCCTTCCTGCAGCAACAGCAGCGGCATCACAAGAAGATGAGGCACCCTACTACCCAATCAAACTTGCAATCTTCCTAGCTGGAGCAAGGACCAAGTCGTCAACACGTGTTTTAAATGTCTCGCCATCTCTCACGAACGTGGCGTCGGGTACCTCCTCCTCATCCTCGTCGTTCACCAACACTGTCAATACTGAACGGCAGTCATCGAAGATGGTGCGCAAGTTCGAGCCTGCAACTGGTTGGAAATGGGTCGAGGGTGGAGAAGATTACGACGAACACTACCAACCCGCGAAGAAGGCTGAACACCAGCAAGAGACTTTCTTCGGCGTAAAAGGTGAAGAAGATGGTGGCCGTCAGCAGTATGAGAATGAGAAAGTCTCATGGGCTGCACTACGTCGTTAAAGGTCAAGAGGCTTATAGCCTATAAAAGAGGGCCCCAAGATCCATCCGTTGTACACTACTTTACATGTTAATGTCATGGAAACTTATGAGAGGAAGACAGGCAATACAGATGTTACACGTCTTGTTCTCAGGAATTTTTGAACTCGTTTATCTCTAGAGAAACAAGACAAGAAGAAGTATTGAACACACTGAAGAGAGAAAAGGCCAATCCAATCAAGACCATAAAGACGCATCAGTGTTTTCTAACTATTGTCATTAATAGCAGGCGGAACTTCCGTTGTACAATATCGCCTTTGCTCACTCAAACACTCACAGCTACCATCAAGCCAAGGATCTCATTGTTTTGGTGGCAGAATTAATGTACTATAAAATAATAATTGAATAATTACCTAGAGTAAGATGAGTCAAGAAAGGAGGGTTTGTGCTTGTTTGTGTGTGAAATGTATGTCTTCATATTTCTTGTGGGCGCGTGCCTCTTAATTATCGGATATTCTACAATACTTCGTTTCGATTCTTATTAAATGCCTTTCACTGGTTTTTAGGCCACGAATCATTCTTAGTTTTCAAATATCACTATCTATCTATTTACTTTTTGCCTTAGTCTAATTGTGATGTAAATTCTGTATATAACTTGTCATCGTCAAGATAAATGATGCATGTCAGATTCTTATCTCAAACTTCGCTAAGAGAACGAAATTATTGTCTCTAATCTAACCAATTATAAATAGCATTAACATGCAACCTAAACAGCAACCATCCCTTACTCCCCAGTATCCCTTCCCTCCTTGGCAGTGCAGAAGTTACGTGGACAGTCATCAAGGCAGCAGTATTCACCATTCCCAGTATCACAGGGTTCACCAACTGTGGGACATTCATCCTCAAAATTGGATGGATCAGGTGCCGTGCATCCAACGAAGTCAGGTTCCGGACACTGTTGGAGATCCGAACAATATGATTTGTGATCATTAATTTGTGATTTGTTAGACGCAATTATTATCATGACGACGAAAAAAACTTGAGTCGACTAGAACCAAAACTTTACCAAATACTATTGACTTACATTGAATTCAGGAGCTGAGCCTATTGGAGGGTCCGTCGCCATAGTCACAGGAGGATCAGTCGCCATAGTCACAGGAGGTTCAGTCTCCATAGTCACAGGAGGATCAGTCTCCGTAGTCATTGGAGGATCCGTCGACACAGTCACAGGAGGTTCCGTATCTCCAACGGGTGGTGTTGTAGCTGGAACAAATGTTGAATCGGAGGGGGCTGGAGTGAAGGGAGGAGGGCTTAGACCCGTGGTCGGTCCACCCTGTGTTATTTATTCAGCGCGGTACGGTAGGATAACAATGTCATGTATATGTGTGAGCCAAAACAAAAATATTAATGGTAGACAAACGCGAGTAGATACTTACAGCATCAGTACCACCCTGTTAAGAATGAGACATTAATTTATGAACGATATTTTAATTCGTGAGGAATACATAACCTTTTTGTACAGAATCACAGTTCCAATTAATGTATGACTTACACCACCATTAGGCATGCTTCCGACCTTCATTAGACGTGTCCAGAATTCAACGTCTTCCTTATCGGTGTCAATCCTGTCAATTGTACGCCGTGCTACTTCCTTTTTCCTTGCTAGCCTTCGTATCGTTTGATGTTCGTCATATTCATGAGCATGTGCTATCCCTACAAAGATGATAGCGGTGATTATCACGAGGGACTTCTTCTTGAATAGTTCGACGACGAACATGGAATAGATGGATCGGAGAGATGATATTATCTCTACTACTTGTCAAGTGGATGGAAGCTAATTTGAGAGCTTTCTCATTTTAATGTGTTTTCTCTTGAACACGACTTATGCGAAGGTGCAATAAGTGAATTTGCGATGATATTGTATTGCTCATCTCTTGTAGAAGGACAGTTGTGCGAAAACATTTCTTCGCCAATATTGGGAACTTGCAGCCGCATCAATCGTAGGGTTCAGGTATCATATACAAGTATAGACCATACTCTAACACTGAAATGCCGTCGACAGCGTTAGTCCTCGTCGTGGCATTGGCTACTGCATCGGCGCAGGAGGAGGGAGGACACTACACTAACAAAAGGGGACTACGGAAACTGCACCGACGTGCCCAGGTCATGCACATCGAGAAGGCCGAGTATCGACAGGGCCTTGAGGAGGATGTTGTTTTCTGGACGAAGATGATTCGTAATACACAGGAAATGAGCTATCCTGTACCACCAGCGCCAGTCCCGACGACGGATACACTTATTCCTACGATTATGATTGATCCTACCGATCCTCCAGTGGGTGGTGGGTCATTCATTCCAACGTCGAGTATTATTGACCCTACCGATCCTCCAGTGGGTGGTGGGTCATTCATTCCAACGTCGAGTACTATTGACCCTACAGATCCACCTGTTGGCGTAGGCACACCCATCCCAACGTCAATTGCGATAGACCCTACCGATCCACCTGTTTCTGTAGGTCCACCAATTGCAGAAACACTCACACCAACGATAGATCTTGTTGCGACTACTCCTCCGAATACAGGAGTAATTGTCGATCCACCTACTGAACCACCCGCAGGTGGTGGTGGAGACAATACTGGCGGTACAGGTGGAGACTTTAAGTGCCCTGATGTAAGTACAATCATGATATGTTTGAATCATTCCATTGCGTCTCATCAAATGTTTCTACATATATTGAACTCACTTATGTCTTATGTACACCCACCACAACATGTAACACGAATATTACAGGCAAACTTTGTCGGATGTACAGCTGTGGACCCATCAGACCCTGTCGATGAATGCCCCATTGTCGGTGAGCCATGCCCAGATAGTACTGGTGGCGAATTCTGCTGTTTGGACGCTTGTCCACGTAATTATTGTACGGCGAAGCAGTCTCCAAGTAGTGTTGTCGGGGAGGTAAAGTTCTTTGTTCCTCTTCAATTTGATGAAATCCCTTAAAGGTTTAGTGGACGAGACTGTGTCCTCCACTGACTGTTTCCACACTCTTGGATCAAACTGATATGAAGAAATAGAGAGAGAGAGAGATTTTGGAATGGTTGTTCGATTTAGATTATGAATGTTGTTCTTGTTTCGCTTCATTGCAATATGAAATGTGTGAAGTGAGTTGTGTTTTAGCGCAGTAGCTGAATGATGTTGGTTCAGAGAACTAGATATGTATATTGAAGGATATTTACACTGAGATTATATTTTATATTTACTATTAATCCAAATAAATAGATTTCTCAAGAGACTTAGATCTGACATGTAATATTGTCTACTGAATTGTGTTTGCTCGCCCAATCCCATCCTCACCAAAAGTATCTTTAAACCAATCGACTGTTCGTCGTATACCATCATCAATTGGGACTTTAGATGTATACCCTAGTAGCCGACTTGCCTTGCTAATATCTGCATTGGTAAATGGGACATCTCCCGGCTGGGGTGGTAACAAATTGATATTTGCCTTCTTACCAACATATTTTTCAACCAGTGATATGAACTCATTGAGCTTTGTACCGGAACCCTTGCCTAAATTCATAATCTGATACGAATAGGGTCTATCAATGGCACGTATTACACCATCTACTATGTCACTAACGTAAGTGTAGTCACGACTAGTACTACCATCACCATACTGTTCAATAACATCTCCGCGAGTGACAGATGAAATAAATTTGTACGGTGCCATGTCCGGACGACCACGTGGTCCGTAGACGGTAAAGAAACGTAAATTGGTAATTTTCATATCGTATAATTTGTAATACGTATAAGAGAGTAATTCACAAGCACGTTTCGTGGCGGCATATTGAGACACTGGTTCATTCCCATCTTCGGCCTCTGAAAAGTACGTCGATGTACTCTCACCGTATACACTCGAGCTGCTGGATATGACAACATTCGTTACATTGTATTCATGACTATATTCCAGCATGTTAATTGTACCCATGACATTGGCCGTTGCGTACAGTAGTGGGTCTTCAATCGATGGACGTACGCCGGCACGCGCGGCCAGATGACATACCCAACGCGGTTTGTGTTTATTAAAGATATCTCTCATTAACGTTTGATTATTAATATCACCACGATAGATTGATAATATGTCATCTGCTGTCTTATTCGTTGGTTGTTGCTCGGTAATGACATCCTTCGCTTTAGTGCGCAGCAACTCCAAATTGCCCTCCTTGATTCGAACATCATAATAGTCATTCATATCATCCACAATGATTACCTCGTCTCCTCTGGCTAATAATGCTTCGGCAACATGAGATCCAATAAATCCAGCACCACCCGTGACTAGAACCGTCTTTTGTCCCGTATGTGGCAAGACGATGGGTATGTCTAACCAAAGATGTGGAGATGGTTGCGTGAATGCCGAGACGGTGTTCGATCGAGTATTCACCGCGGTAGTAGTAGTGGTAAGATCTATAGCACGACGTAGCATTGGTACCCATGTTGCCGCCTCCTCCTCTTGATGAATATTTGATCTCGGAGGAGGTGATTGTCCATGGCCACCACTTCCGTCGTACGCGGAGATGCGAAAGATTTCAACAATATTGCTGTGCGATCCCATGAAGAAGGAGATGTAATTCAACATCGCACCAAGGGTTGCAATAAGTATTACATCTCTGGTACGCATTTTACTCAGCCACATTCTCTACGCACTGGTATCGTTAATACTCTGCACTAGGTCTTTTACCTAACATGCTTGCCGTTGACGACAACATTGCATCGGACCTTTTTATGAGTTTGTTGAACGGAATCGTTTTCTTCTTCGTACAGCGGTAGATAGTAGGTACGTAGGTACGTAGAGCTCCGCTGAGTGTTCGAATCGTTAAGTGTGAAGTCAAATAAATGGCCAAATCGAAAGGACCGAAGTACTACGCTGTCGCCGTTGGACGTGTTCCGGGTGTTTATTCCACATGGGAGGAATGCAAGGCGCAAACATTTGGATATAGCTGTGCGATATTTAAGAGTTTTAGTACATCCCGCGAGGCCCACGAGTTCTTGATTGCTAATACAGCTGCTGCTGCTGCTGCTCCTGCTGCTGCTGCTGCTGCTGCTTCTTCCAACGTTGATATCTCGTCGTCGTTATCGGAGGGTATAGCAACTCATGAAAGGAGGAAAAGATCACGTGACGACGAGGAAGAGGATGCTGCCTCATCATCCGCTGCTAGTCGGCAGAATAAGAAAGCATCATCGTTGAAGGATGTCTTGTTAATAACGATACATTTCGATGGTGGGTCACGTGGCAATCCGGGCCTGGCTGGTGCAGGTGCAAAAGTTGTGGCGACGAACAATTCAACTACTGATGGTCCAATCACCACGACAACATACTTAATACGCGAATATTGTGGGGAAAATGCCACCAATAACTATGCAGAATACAAAGGATTGCTTGCTGGATTGAGACAAGCTGTTGCATTGTTGGATTTTAATGTTTTGGAGAGTCGAGGACGATTAAGACTTCAAGTGTATGGCGATTCAAATTTAATTATACAGCAGCTTAGGGGGACGTGGCAATGCAAACATCCAAACCTATTGCCATTGTACGAGCAAAGTCAACGACTGATAAGTGGGATAAAGCAGTACGCTTCGCAGCAATCATGTGATCTACGATGTGATATTTCATTTGATCATGTCTATCGGGAGCATAACAAATTTGCAGATACCCTAGCAAATGAAGCCATGGATCAACGCAAAAGTTGGACCACAACAGTCTGTGATGCAGCAGATGCTCCGAATGAAATGAATGACCATGATGGTTTACTAAATAAATCGACTAAATCCTCGCCAGTGAAGCAGGAGAGAGAACATCGGAAAGACGACGTTAGTGGTGTGATCAATGTAGATGACAGCGACGAAGAATCCTATCACTCCTGTTGATAAAATAGAATTTCATTTTAGGCATACATGCCTGCTGATTTTAGGCAATAGTCAGTGCATCCGATTCGAACTCCCAAACGAGTCCGTGTCAAACTGCCCATCCCATCCAACTCCAGCAGGCGGACGCACACACAATATCTGAAGGAACTCCAACGCTGATATGACGAAGTCGAAGAAGTATTACGGTGTCGCCGTTGGACGCATACCTGGCGTGTATACGAATTCTGAGGAATGTAAAAAGCAGGTAGGTTGTCTAATAACTTTTTGCTTCATGACGCACATACGGTAGTTTTCATCTCATCTGAATCTTATTCCATTGCTCATGCCCGCAGATAACTGGATACAAAAATAACGACTGCAAAAGCTTCAATACATACAATGAAGCACTAGCATATTGCAACCGAGCGAAGAACGGTGCTCGCCGCACAAAGTCGTCTGATTTCGCCACCAGTGCGGCTGCTTCTGCTAGCTGTATCACATCTAAACCTTCGCCCACCAACACATCTCTGTCTTTCGCGGGCGCTGGCAATTGTTATGGTGGAGAAGAAGGAGGGATCATAAAGCACGATAAGACAGACACCGAGCTGGTTGTTCACTACACCTCATACCACCACCGTTGGAACGAGGAGGCCACGCTAATCGAGGAAAAACTTAAAGCCCTCGACGAGCAACGGTTGGAGATGAAACGACGAGTCAAATGGGCCAAGTACTACGCCGAGAATAGTGCAAAATTGGCACACTATCATCTGGCACGGAGTCTGGGTGGAAGCAGCACACTGCCGAATTCTAGACCTCCGAGTCCTCCAATACCCCCTCAGATAGAGTCGAGTACATCTGATAATGACGCAGTCATTATTAGTGCCAATTCTACTGTTGCTTCTTCAGGAGAATTAAACCAAGGGATGAAGAGATCTCGTGATGAGGATAATGATCATGACGTTGCTTTTTCTGAAACGTCGACAAAGAAACTTAAGGCGTTGACGGCAGATTCAACACTGTCCAACTTTGTTTTATCAATAACGATACATATCGACGGGATGTCGCGTGGAAATCCGGGGCAGGCTGGCGCAGGCGCAGTAGTTTTAATAACGGAGAACTCAATTGCTGGTAAATCAATCATGACAAAATATTTGATACGTGAATATTGTGGGGATAATGTCACAAATTACTTTGCAGATTACAAAGGATTGCTTGCTGGACTGAATCAAGCTAAATCCTTCATTGAACAATTGATGCCAAGGCTCACGTCAATTGAGTATACTGAACGACCACCACCATTATTCCAGCTTAAAGTGTACGGCGTAAATAATTTAATGATACAACAACTCCGGGGAGAATGGGGGTGGAAGCATCCAAACCTGGTTCCACTATTCGAAGAAAGCCAAAGATTGATTATTGAGTTGAAGCAGTGCGGTAATATTTGGCCATCTAGCAATGTAAGTGTCGTTGCCTTTAATCATATCTACAGGGAGCATAATCAGGTTGCTTATGATCTAGCAAATGAAGCCATTGATCAATGCCAAAGTTGGATCTCATCATCCGCCGATGAGTCATCAAATCAGGATGCGGTTCATGTGAAGAACGAGATAATCCACGACTGATGGTGTGCACAATAAGCAGTACCTTAATGTAGCGGATTATACCTTAGCATTCATTTATTCAATAAATCTTGTAACGTTTCAGCTGTCTTGATTCCTTGACGTGGGAAATATCTTCCCGGTCTTTTGCCTTACCCAGTATGGAGGCTTGTCTTCCTTATAATGCTCGCTTGCATCTGTTTTATGGTTGTAAAAAATTATACAAGTAAAAGCTTGAGCAAGAAGCTCATAGCCACGGACTCCTGTCGATGCCACCGCTTTGTGACGCTATCCACATCTGCCAATCTAATCTCTCATGATATGGACTAATAAATCGTGGCCGACGTTGAGCGTCGCCGGGTTTGACCTTGAAATTATACTCTTTCCATGGACCTTCGATATTGGTTGATGACTCAATAATCAATTCCTCACGTCGTTCGGCCATCATTCCAAAGGCACCGTAGGTACTGCATAAACGCAATTTATCAAACGTCCCATTCATGATTTGTATCTTCGAAATAAGATTCCCGTGCTAACCAAAGTAATACCAAAATTTATTCCGTATTGTGCATAGGAGGACATTGTCATAATGTATCCCTGTACGATGCATATGTTCCTACATTGCCTTGACGTAATAGTTTACGTAATACTAACCAATCTTTCATTTGTAATGTTTTGGCAATGCCTATTGAGGCTGCGCTTTATCAAGTATATCATTTGCAGGAAGTATTCCTGAACAATGGAGAATGCAGTTATGCATACATGGCGAGTAATCGGACGAAGAGTATTCGCGATAGATGATATGCGCATGCTGATGATTATGATAGAGTTGATAGAGATATGGAACTCGTTGATAAGGTTGTGGTAGCAGCTGCATTTTTTACAGGCTGTAACGCAGACTTAATAGACTTTATTCTAGCCGAATGTACACGACGTCGTATACCAACCACGATGGAAGGACGGATCGCAACGAATGATGAAGCGTTGATGTGGAGCGCAAAGATCAGGATGTCCAAGAGGGTGGTGTTTCTTCTCCAAACAACATAGGTAGCTGTTCCTCGTCGCCTTGTTGGCAAGGGAAAAATAGGAGGTGTAATAAAGGAAATGATGTTTGAAACTTTCTTATCTCTTGAAGAGTGTGGTCAACTCCGTGCTTTTTCTTCCCCTGTGGCCACTCACGCGCCGTTGTTGGACCATCATATCTAGCCTCCCCAGCTGCGCTCGGCATCGCGTTTGACCAGGCCTCCACCCGAGTGGCGACGAGTAGTCAGGGACCGCAGGCAACCAAGTATCCAGTATCCATCGAGGCGACGTGACATCTCCCTGAGGCTTTATCTCATTCTCGCATTCAAATCTCGAATCATTCAAATCGTTCATTCCTCATCTCCGTGGTGAAAAAAGAGTCATCCTTAAACCAGCAAACAATAATAACTGTCCACCATATTATGTTGCTACCGACCAAAAATAGTGAGGGGGCATGGCGGTATCATTCTAGTGGAAGCTTTGCGTCCGCCGAGGCTGGTATTCCCGTCATTTACCGTCATGAGACTGCTGCCGCTGGAGCCTTCGCTCGACCCCCTCATCATCGCTCTCCCAATGACAACAACGACGATGACCCCATGACACGTATTGTGGGTGACTACGACGATGATGCTGGAGGGGTCGGGGACGCGTTACTAGTCAGCAGCGGGAACAAACGTCCGCTGGCGACGAGTATCGAAGAACTCGAGCAAGGATGGTTACGAGTCCGATGTGTAAGCAAGAGTAGTAATGACTTAGCCATGGTAGACTATGCCACCAAGTCGCCATCATCTTCAGGAGGAGGAGGAGGAGGAGGGTGGGGGATATCGTCCATGTCGCGGGATAGTTGTGTCATTAACGACTCCATGGATGATGACGATAATAACCTTGATGATGATAATGCAGGTGGCAATGATAATGATGGTAGGGTGAACAAACGTCGTAGATTCGCATCACCCTATGCCACAACAACAATGAAGGTCACACCCGTCCAACGTGTACGTATCGATCCAATGACTCGACCGAGTAGCAGGATGGAAGGAGGAGGAGGAATGATGGTGGACGATGAAATGACGGGAATGGTTGACAGCGTCAACAACACCAATGATCATCGACATGATGTCAAGGCTGGATGGTATGAAGGACAACTTGATTCTAGTACCGGTCTGCGTCATGGACATGGAATTACCCATCATGATGATGGTACTACGTACGAGGGGCCGTATATCAACGACAGTATGAATGGTCTCGATGGTCGATATACCTTTGGTATTCAACATAAAATCATTCCCGATCCTATTAAGAATTATCATGCTGGTACGACAGAACACTACCTTCGTCGGACTACCGAGGTAATGCACACTGGTTCATTCCGTTCCAATGTTCCACACGGTGTTGGTTCGACGATAATCCGAACCATTGACTATGTCCCAACAGTAGACACTGTCCGTTCCATTGAGATTGTTTATGATATCGGTGTTCATGTATCCACACGTAACGAGGCCGTGGGGGAGGGTGTGCGTGTAGTATACCGCTCGGCCATTGACCCAATTGAACATCGTGCGGCCATCAATGCCGATGGACAGATATTGTGGGAAAAGTCATGGTTTCGATTGTTCAATGGCCGGGTAACGTCAGTACGTGTATCTGAGGAGTATGCTGCCTGGATTGTCCAGTGTATGGGAACGGTATATCCTGGATTGCCGGTTCTGGATGATACGATGATGATGGCTATGATGAGACCTAGTGCGGTTGGAAGTAGGCCATTGTATTGAGAGAACAGAGAGGAAGAAGGGGGGACGACGAAGAAGAAACAACTATTGGGAATATCATCATGTATGACATTGTACTGAGGATTGAACTACTTTTAGTCTTCCAGATCAAATGAATTGGAAACAAACTTTACACAAAATATAATATGACAAGAGTCAACAGACAGAGAAGCATTGAAGAGGATGTGACAGCCTACACATCCCCGCTCTGATATTGTAGTAGGATCGCGAATAAATACATTATAAACACATTTACTAACACTATGGTTTCACCACACATATATTAGGATTTGTGGTTCTTGTCATATATTATTGTCTCTTAATTTAGTATCTACATAAGTATAATATGTGTTTCTCCAACTCGTCCTATCATACGTCATTGCCCCTGGCCCCAGTCCCACTACTAGTGAGGCATACTGTAGTAGTGTCCATTCCGAAATTGTTCAAAAGTTGTATATCCCTCCGCTGTATGGTCGTTGAACCACGATGATCTTCCCCGTTGGCTTGGTGCCCATCTGTTGTTGCTGTGATGTGATTTGCTCACGCTTGCCGCTTCTTCCCTTGTCGCCCTCACATAGTGTAGCCTTCCGAGTGTGAGCTTGGCTTGTCCTCTTACTACCGCACTCCTATTGCTCGTCTGAATTGTTGGTGCATGATTCGAAAAGCTCCTCCCTTTCTGTCTGTGTTGATCAGTGGTGAAATTGTAAGTCCGTCTGTTTCTGCTGCAGCCGCCTTTGCTACTCGTTTTAGTACCTTCTCCACTGCCTCATTTACATCTCCAAATGCGCCTACCACCAGCGGTACCACTTGCCCTGTAAAGAACCGTCCCTGTGCTGCCTCAAATGGTCCCGTTGTTATTGGGGTGGGGATGCGATGATTGTCCATCCAGTCTCCAGACTTTCATTTTCCTTCCCTGCGAAGCTTTTGTGTCGAAAGATCCAAGCAATCTTTGCCAATTTTGTGAATCATCATCTCTGCAACAACGTCATGATGATGGGCGGTAGACTACTTGCTGTCCTCGTTGGACTTGTTTGCTTTTCGTCATTCACTAATGATGTCATCGCTGAACCTACGACGGATGCTCCCGCGTCTGAACCCACTCCTGAGCCCACGACAAAGGCTGCTCCCGCGACAGATGCGCCCATGGGCGGAAGGTATGTGGATTCTCCCACAGTTGCACCCGAGCCAACGCCTAAACCCGTGCCAGCCGTGACAGATGCGCCCATGGGCGGAAGGAATGTGGATTCTCCCACAGTTGCACCCGAGCCAACGCCTAAACCCGTGCCAGCCGTGACAGATGCACCGGTTCCTGCGACCACTCCTCCTCCCACGACAAAGGCTGAGGATACACCGACGAAGAAACCTACGACAAAGAAACCTACGACAAAGAAACCCACGACGAAGAAGCCTACGAATGAAGATGACACGGATTCACCTACGGAGGAACCTACACTTGCTCCGTCACTGTCGACTCAACGGGAGATCTCGAATCCCTTCTCACTCAAGATTCTTCACATGAACGATCATCACGCGCATCTTGGTGAAGATACTCTCTCAATCAGCATGGAGACTCTACCTTCTGAAATTACTATCAACATCAACATTACTGATGTTCCTGAAGTCAAGCTAACCTACGGGGGTTTCCCTCGTTTAATTACGTTGCTTAAAGATATGGAAGAAAAATCGACAGCCGATGCCATCCTGAAATTGCATGCTGGAGATGTCTTTTCTGGGACTCTCTTTTACACCCTATTCGGTGGATATGCTGACATGAAGCTGATGACGCCCATGTGTTTTGATGTAATGACGCTTGGAAATCATGACTTCGATGATGGCAATGAGAATTTGGAAACTTTCCTCACAAACTTGACCGAAGCAACTACTGAAGTTTGTGGTAATGCAACCCAAGTTGTGTCTGCAAATGTCATACCTCCAGCTGATACAAAGTTGGCGTCCCTTCTTCTTCCTTACGTCATTATGGATTATGATGGTGAAGAGGTGGCCATTATTGGTCTAACGACGAAGGACACAGCTAATGTGGCCTCACCTGACGAAGGAACCCAGTTTCTCGATGAGATCACTACACTGACTGCGACTGTTGCTGAATTGGAGGAAATGGGCATCAACAAGATCATTGCCATGACCCATGTTGGATATGATGTTGATATGGAAACAATATCATCTGTTAATGGCATAGACGTTATCATTGGAGCTCATAGTCACACACTGCTCGACAAGAACCTCACCGAGTTCATTGAAGAAAACTCATATGTCCCTCTTGATTATCATGAACTTGGTGAACTTCTACCTGTCGCTGGCCCCTATCCTACCATGTCGAACGACGTTTGTATTGTCACTGCTTGGTGCTATGCCCATGTGAGTTCACAGTAGAGAATGATGTGTGCTTTAGGTTTGACTAACACGTCCCTGATTGTACATAAACTCTTTCAAATGTTAGGGACTTGGCGAGTTAGACATTGTTTTTGATAAAGATGGCGTCGTTGAATCATGCAATGGAACTATCAAGATTCCATACGACGAGCTCATATACGAACCAGTGCAATCTCTTGACGAGACGTTTATCGATGGCTTCAACAAGTATCTTGATTCCATTGAGGCTCTGGTGCCATTTATTCCTGACAGCGACAGCGCCGCAATTCTTGCTGATTTCCAGACTCAAGTTGACGCTTTTGGTAGTGCTGTCATCGCAGATGTTCCCAAGGGTATTTGCCACGTACGTATTCCAGGCGAAGAAGGTCGATCAACAATTTGCACTCCTGAAGAGACCAAGGATCAAGGAGGAGGAGTGTGTAACCTTGTCGCCAAAGCCTACCTCTACGAAGTTCCTAATGCAGATGTTGTAATTCTGAACTCAGGAGGCTGTCGTGTGGATATTGAGGCAGGTGACTACACTGTCGATGATGCAACAACGCTTCTTCCCTTTTCAGATTCTCTTTGGGCGTCGCAGTTGACAGGTGCAGAAATCGTCCAAGTCTTGAACGAGGCTACAAAGAATGCCCTTTTTGGTGATTCTACTGGGGCATACCCGTACGCCGCCGGACTGCGCTACCTCGTTGATGCAAACAATGAGGACACACCTGTGTACGTTACTATTTTGTCTCTATGTCAAAGCCTGCTAGTTGCATTTTGATTTCAACATTGACTTTCACATGCATTTTCTTTCATCTTAGATCTTGTGTTGAGGTTAACATGCGATTGGAAAATGAATGGACTGCAATTGATGAAAGTGCAACATACACAGTTGTCACTGGAACTTTTATTGCTGGGGGCAAAGATGGTTATCTTACATTTGGGACCCTTTCTGACGATAAACAGACTGATTTGGGGGTAATTGATGCACCAACCTTTGTTCTGTATTGTCAACAGGTAGGAACTCTTGAAGATCCACCTTTAGACGAGTGGTCTACTCAGAAATTCACTGCAGCGGGCAACTCTGACTTTGGCACGTGTGCATCATCTGGCGAGACTGGAGGAGATGCTTCAGGATCTGAGGAGCCTGGAACAATTGTTGATATTGGTATTGCAAATCCAGACTTCTCGACTTTGGTTGCCGCTGTCACAGCGGCTGGGCTGGTGGAAACTCTCTCGGGAGAAGGTCCCTTCACTCTTTTCGCCCCCACGAATGAAGCATTTGCTGCACTCCCAGCGGAAGTAACCGACCCTCTCCTCCTACCCGAGAACGTCGATCAGCTTGTTAACATACTCAAGTATCATGTGGTAGCTGGATCTGTTCTGAGTTCATCCCTTGAAAGCGGCGACGTCGAGACTCTCAACGGAGACTCGGTCACGATTGAGGTGTCTGATTCAGGTGTTGCGGTGAACGACGCTACTGTCACCACGGCTGACGTCATTGCTAGTAATGGCGTCATTCATGTGATTGATAAGGTGCTTCTACCGCCAAGCGGTGAGACCCAAGGTGCTGAGGAGGAAGAAGAAGCCGAACCAGCTGAGGAAGAAGAAGAATCAGAAGAAGCTGAACCAGCTCCATCGTCGTCGTTTGCTTTGTCTGTCGCTCCAATGATGCTTTTCACATTGGTGGTGTTGACCATTATTCTGTAGGGACAAAGGAGGGTAGCTTTTTCATTTTTTGTTATGTTTATTTTATGTTGAAAAAGAAAAGGATGGATGATGCTTTGTATAGAGCAATTATGACTGTTTAGAGTACTCTGTATATACAACGAGTAGAAGACTGTAAAGAATTAGGATTGTACTAAAATAAATCGGATACTACGTTTGTACTTGCAATCGAGACAAAGTTCAATTTATACTATGTATCATGTTACACGCAAGAGATATTATCGTAAAAGGTAGGAATGGGACACTTTCCCACTGCGAGTCCTCCAAAGACATTGCAGAGTTTTGTCAACCTACCCATCGTGTGATATTATTTTCATCCGATAGAGCCATGGATCGACGAGCCAGCAGTCGATACTGCCGCGACGTCATTCGACGTAGTCCTCATCCTTAGAGGGGTATTATCGACATTACCCCCACCACCGACGCCGTTGCCACCACCACCACCACCACCACGTCCGAACAATGCCGTCATGTTCATGAAATTCATGCCTCCTCCACCGCCGAATAGCTGCGCTCCTCCCTGATCAATGTAACCTGGAATAAAACGAATTGAAATATTGTACAATAGTATAAATAACGAGTATGAGAATGCATGAGTTGGACGAAGTAAAAAATCCAGAATAAGTAATTAAACATCTTCTTCATCTCCGAGACCCATCTCTACTCACGCCGCGTCGCCGCAAGGACATCCGGTTCGACACATTCCATCCTCCTCTGTTCCTTCTGTGTATTCGCCCGACATTGGATATACGTCTTTTCCACCTCTTCGGTTTCATGTAAGTACGTTCCCATTTCGCGTAATATCATCTTGGTAGAATTCTTCACCGAATCGAGCATGGTTTGTAACTTGGCAGCATTTTCAGTTTTTAATAATTGACGTTCGGTCGTAACGGCAGCCATGGCCTCAATCGTTGCTGCATTATCATCATAATTACCGTCATTGTTGTCGTTGATATTGTCTTCGTCGAGGATGTAGTCGTTGTTGGTGTTCGTTCCTCCTCCGCCAATGTTGACGGGGGGATGATGAGAATCAGTCCCTCCACCACCTCCGCCTTGAATCGCATCGTTGAGTTGATGATGGTCGGCGGTGAAATCTTCGTCACATGTTGCCATGCCGATACTGCTTTGTGTCGATCGATCATCGTCGTCTACACTGTGGCCGCCGTCGCCGTGAGGGCCGCCGCCGTACGCCGAGGAGATGTTCATCGGCTGTGTGTTCGGAAATCGCAATGACGAGGCGGGAAACCTAAAGTTTGAAAAGGCGGGAAAGAGTATCGTAGAAGAACCTATTTTATGACGCGGCCGCTTTCCCATACCACCTTGTTGATCACTGGCGTCCTGCTGCTCATCGGTCCATCGTCCGCCTTTGCTCCTTCACGACGATCATCATTCCTCCTTCATTCTTCGAGAGGCGATGGTAGTAGTAACAGAATCACAGCTTCGATCTCGTCCGCTGTGCCAGAGGATCAATCTTCATCTAGTGCCGATAACGATAACGATAACAATAACAGCAACGTAATAGTCGACTTTCCACCACCACTAACCAACGTCGAGCGTCTTCAACGTGCGGCCAAATTCTGGTCCTCGGCCATCCCCATTGTATTATCGTACTATTCCAAAGATGCCGAACTGCGCGTCAAGGAGGCATTCACGGGCACACCATTAACCGAGATCGAGAAGCGGATAATATGGAATGAACGGCATGCTATTGGTGCACGAAAGTTGGCCGATACTATCACCAGTTTAAAAGGATTTTACGTCAAGACTGCACAGATAATATCGAGTCGACGCGATTTATTCCCGCCGGAATATACCGAGGCATTATCCATGTTTACCGACAACGTCGATCCGCTCCCGGTTTCGCTAATACGGGCGGTCGTCGAAAGAGAATTACTCGTCCGGGGCGAAACCTTCACGGACATATTTGCCGAATTCGATCCCATACCGCTCGGTGCGGCGAGCGTCGCCCAGGTCCATCGCGCGGTACTCTCGCCCAAGTACGGCTCGCGCGAGGTTGCCGTCAAGGTCCAACGTCCGAGCATAGAGAGCAAATTAATGGGCGATATTGCGAATCTAAAGGCACTGGCGAGGACATTCGATGCTAATTTGCCGTTAGATTATTATACGGTATTCTGCGAATTAGAAGTACAATTGGCGGACGAGTTCAACTTTCTGGCCGAGGCCGTGGCGATGGAACGGATATATACGACCATGACCACGGACGAATATGGCATGCCGTGTATTAGTCCGATAGTGCTTCCACGACCGGTACAAGGATTAATAAGTCGACGTGTATTAGTAATGGATTATCTACGGGGTGTACCGCTAAGTCGCGCCGCCGATGAAATGGCCAAACGTGGAATAGCAATGAATAGTCCCGAGGGACAATTATTTGGACGGAAGCTATTGCGTAGCTTAACGGATGTATTTGGCAAATGCATCCTCGAAACTGGATTCTTCCACGCCGATCCACATCCGGGCAACATATTTGTTCTGGACGACGGAAGGATTGGTTTGATAGACTTTGGACAGGTAAAACAAATTGGTGGTAGGGCACGTGAAACATTATCCAAGGTTATGTTGGCGTTAGATGGCCGGCTGAGTGATGATAATCCAACTGATCTGGAACGGATTGGTAACTTGGCATTAGAATTGGGTGTCGAACTTGCAAACGATGCACCACCGGAGGGTCCGGCAGCAGTCGCCATGTGGTTATTCGATGGCAGTTGTCATACCCTCCCCGGAGGGTATGACAAGGGCGAGCTAAGTCCTAATTCACCAGTAAAGGCATTAAAATCGTTTCCACAAGATTTAGTACTCGTGGGCCGAAGCACAATATTAATCAAGGGATTGTCAGACCGGTTAGAGGTACCTTGGTCACTGTCGACTGAGTGGGCACCCTACGCACGAAGAGTACTGGAAAGGAATGCGGGTGGTAGTAGTAAATCAATAACAGCCAATAAGGATGGCAATATGACGAACAAAGTTAGGATTAAGGACGTATTCAAACTGCTACGAAGATGGGGTAAAGACAAGACAACGAGAGCTATATCAAGACTTCCATCCCCAATACGAACAAAGGTTGCTGGAGGTGTATTATATTTCCAAAAACGACGTGAGGCTAGGAAAGCCAAAATGCGATAATGATAATAACCTCTATTAATTACGATAACCCAAGTCTACATTCTATAAAACCCCACATTATACAGCACAATAGAAGGTTGAACACATTTATTCAACGTACTTAATCATTGTGCTACTTGACCAAACAAACCGCTGTATCCTCCTCTCTTCTACTATCCTTGCTGCATCTGCTTCTGTTTCTGCTGCAGCTTTGGCCTTTAGGAGCCTCCACGGGTTGGAAATTGTAGGTGCAACGTCGCGACACGCGCTGCTTTCTTGCGAGTTTGACATTTGCCGATCGTCGATGCAAGGTATCCCGTCCCGCCCAGTCGTTGAATTGTCTGACGGAAAGTTGTTCCCACCGAGCACACCAGCAGGTGGGACAATAAAGACTGGGGACAGTCGATGCAAATGGATTCTCAATACAGTCATAACATAACGTGCATGTATTGATTGAGTGTAAAGTCCTCCTGGCACACCGGCATTCTCATCATCGTCTAGTTAGCTCAATGACCTCTCGTTTTGTTTGTCTTTTCATTTGAAAGACAACTTCTTCATCATTGTCGACGCTTCTCTTCCTGTTGCCCTTAGGTTTCTCATTCGTTCCCGGGATGCTTGTGGGTACAACAGTATTGGTAGTAACCTCTCTCATGTTCGAAAGAGGTTGACGCCTGTAATGAAAATTCTCACGTAGCGCAAAAATATGGTACATAACAACTTCTAACTCGTTCGTAAATTATGAAGCCTTTCCCCATGCCCCCATCGAAGACTTTGTCGTCTTGGTTGGCACCTTAGATTTAACACCACTAGGCGGAGGTGGAAAATCATCTATTGCCAAAGTCGGCCAAGTTGTAGGTGGTGGTGGTAAAGCTGTCAGTTTATGATTGTCCTGTGTCAAAAGTTTCTTCGCTGTCACATGTGGTGAGACATGGGTCGTCCAATCGGATGACTTGGGAGCAGGCATGACAGGAGAGACTACTAGTGGGTGCTTGGTTTCGTCTATTGACTGCATCGTCCTCGCTTGTTGATTATCATTTGACTTTCTAGAACTGTTTGGAACGGCATTGCTTTTGACTGCCATCGATGCCCAAGTTCCTGGCTTTGGTGTGTAGACATTTGGTGGTTGGACAGTCACTGATGATAGCGGTTTAACCATCTTCGTTGTAGTTGTCCAAGGAGTGGCCATCGTGGTTTGACTCTTATGCTCAACGTTGACATGCGATGTTGTAGTTGGTACTGAGACGATTCTATTTGTTTCTATTGGCAGCTTCGTATGTATTATCCCATTTAATTGTATTGTAGTGTCTAATGAGGTTGAAGAATTCGTAGCCCGAACTGTTGCGACTTTGTTCACGTCCAGAGGTAGATTTTGTGCTCCAACCTGTTCATCTCGCCCAAATGTATTCTGCTGCACACTAAGGGGAGAATGTGCGGTATCTTTTACTGCTGTTGATTCATTGCCCTCATCGGTAGTTTCTAGTGGGGGCATGGGTTGCTTATTCTTCTTCTTCTTCCGCGGAGGTCGCTTTTTCTTATCTGATGTTGTTGTTTCTGTTATTGTTGTTGTCTCGGGAGTATTGGGTGATAACTTTCGATCAAGGCCACCACCAACACTGGATGTGTCACTGATATCATCATCATCAAATATTGACGATGCACATTCCGATAAACTCTGTCCATCATTATCAACATTATTCCAATAATGTTCCACCTCGGATACTGATCGCTCTGGTAGTGGAAACTTCTCCCCAATGAATGAAAAGCCACGAAAGTGATCCGACTCGCAATGTCGAGGTAAAAAATCAAGTTTACTCAATTCCCGTACCGAACGTGGTAGGTCCATGGCAACAAATTCTTCATGAAAGTGTCGCAGGTCCTCATCGTTATCCACGCTAAAATCTTCGGGTGGTTCAATTGCCTTTAGTTCTAGCTTACCCCAATCCAACCCCGAGAAGAAGGGTTGGAGCTTTAATGCCCCGACCCCACCAACCTCAAACATGGTCCCGCGTGCCGAGCCTAAACGTTTGGCCACATCTCGATTCAGTAATCCTTTTAACAATTTACACGCCGATGCCGATGCACCCTCGGGCATGCGTATGCGTTCATTCATTATCTTACGGAACATTTCACGCGATCCACCTTTATTCGTGGAACAGAAGGGCGGTGCACCCGATAACATTTCATAGGCAATGCATCCCAAGCTCCAGTAGTCCGCACCTCGTCCGTACCATTTACGGGCGACCATTTCGGGTGCCATATATTCCATCGTGCCACAGAGTGTACGTGCTCTACTCTCGTCATTGTCGTCATTGTTGCCAATACCACTATTACTATCAATTATTTCGCCACCACCACCACCGGCACTACTGGTGGTAGTAAAATCCTTGGCCAAACCAAAGTCCGTCAAACGACAATGACCATCGCACCCCAACAGTATATTCTCGGGTTTCAAATCGCGATGCAATACATTCAACGAATGCAAGTGTTCCAACGCCAACGTAATTTCCGCCAGGTAGAACGCCGCGGTACGTTCCATGAATATACCCTCCTTGCCCAACTTTAGGAATAATTCGCCTCCGGCACAGAAATCCATAATGATGAATAACTTGTCGCGCGTGTGGAACGATGCGTGCATCGTAACGATGAACGGATGGTTGGCAATTTTACTCAATATGTTACGTTCGGACAATATGTTGGTAACGTACGAACACTTGCGTTGGATCAATCGTTTGGATATTACCTTCATGGCGAATATGGTCGAGGAAACCCGATTACGTACTAGTAATACTTTACCGAAGGCACCGATGCCGATAACTTTGAGTAGCGTAAAGTCTTTTGGTACCACATAACGTTGATTTTGATGCTGGTTGTTGTTGTTATTATAATTATTGCCAATGCCGTTGGCAGCAACTTCCATATTACCATCAGTATGCGTAGGCAGAGAGGAAGGAGGTGGAGCATGATTGTCATCTGCAATGGAAAGTGATTGTATAAATTCCTTCGTCATTTCATTCATCATACTTGTCGTCTCTGTTGTTGCTGATGCTGTCTTCGTCCCTATTTCTACTTCTGCTACATCAGCCATACTATTATCTTGATCGTCACGAACATCATCATCATCATCATCCCTTGGAATACTAATTATCGGATTAGCAGTAGCGATCATCGTCACTCCTCCGTTTCCTTCGTCGGTCATTGCTGTCATCGCCATTGGTCCGGATTATCATCGAGGCGGATTTTAGCAATGCGTTGTGATCTTATTGATGGAGTGCAATAATTATTGTATCCAGATCTAACCAACGTCATTGTGAATCCGCACACCAATCATCGTTGAATCTCGACATCCAAAACATGGCGCGCCGCGGAGCCCCCTGCGTCAAAAAAGAGGAGATTCTTCCGCGCGAACCGAGACAGCCAAATATCAAAGCGAACGATTTAACGGACGATTTCGGATACTCGTAATAAATAATGACGACGCGTCGTCGACGGTTCATCCTTGCCATCGCGGCAGTGGTATTATTCCTATCATCAACGGCACTGCTATTGCATAGCACAT
>Ga0247843_1004277_pt1 | contig 21617 bp, 19 predicted proteins | sample LaCruzMarch2017__FD_192420 | JGI IMG/M metagenome (GOLD analysis project Ga0247843, IMG submission 192420) | Freshwater microbial communities from meromictic Lake La Cruz, Castile-La Mancha, Spain - LaCruzMarch2017_8m | ecosystem: Environmental > Aquatic > Freshwater > Lake | place: Spain...
ACCCTTTTCTTCCCATTCATTTACATAAGGAACCACCTCTTTTTGTAGGAAATCTCGGAAGGATTGACGGAAGGTATCGTGGTCGGGGGTGAAATAAGAGCTCATTTTGAATGTTGATATGTGTTCGGTGTCACTGTACTTTGGACAGCCCGTCCGATCGGATGATCCACCTATCCGATCGGATGGATCACCTATCCGGTTGGACGGATCTTCTGTCCGATCGGATGGATCACTTATCCGATCGGACGAATCCTCCATCCGGTTGGACGGATTACCTATCCGATCGGATGGATCACCTATCCGATCGGACGGATCACCTATCCGATCGGACGGATCACCTATCCGATTGGATGGATCACCTATCCGATCGGACGGATTACCTATCCGATTGGATGGATCACCTATCCGATCGGATGGATCCTCTGTCCGATCGGATGAATCACTTATCCGATCGGATGGATCCTCTGTCCGATCGGATAGATCTCTTATCCGATCGGATGGTTTACTTTTCTCGCTCAGTCTTTCAACGGAATCTTCATAATCTCCCTTGCCTCAGCAATGGTAGCCACTTCTTGGCCCAACATGTGGGTAAGTTTAGCGGCAGCTGCGATGAGTTCGCCATTGCTCTTGGCCATTTCACCTTCTGGAAGGTAGAAATTGTCTTCCAGCCCAGCACGAATGTTGCCTCCAAGCGTGATGGATACTGCTAAGCTGGCCCACTGCTTGCGGCCTATGCCAATCACCTGCCAGTCGGACCCTTCGGGCACACTGCGACTTTGGTGCAATATGTTGGCCGTGCTGTGTGGAATTCCACCCAACACGCCCATCACAAAACTGAAATTGTAAGGTGCTTCTAATAGGCCCATGTCGATAAGCGGCACAGCGTTGTTGATATGGCCATTATCAAAAACCTCCATCTCTGGGCGCGTGCCCACTTCTTTCATTTTCTCAAGATAAAAAATGATTTCGTGAAACGGATTTGCGAACACAAAATCGTGGTAGAACCGCTTGTCCTTGGCCGAATAGATGCCATAGTTCATGCTGCCCATGTTGAGGGCTGCGATATCGGGTTTCAGAGCTGTGATGTGGTGGATTCGTTCTTCCTTACTCAAATTGATAGCGCCTGTACTGTAGTTAATCATCACATCGGGGTTGCGCTTTTTCACTTCCTCATGGATGCGGGCATAGGTCTCGATATCATAAGCAGGCGACCCATCTGGATTGCGCGCATGGATATGCAGAATGCTAGCACCCGCCTCCACAGCTCTGCGGCCTTCTTCGGCTATTTCTTCAGGCGTGTAGGGAATATAAGGACATTGCTTCCTGTTGGCAAGCACACCAGTAAGTGATGCGGAAATGATGATTTTTTTAGACATGGGAAATGAGTTTAAGGTTTAAGGTTCAATGTTTAAGGTTGCTTGTGGCTTGAAACTAATGGCTTGTGTCTACTCCCCCGTCCACTTCGGTTGCCGCTTCTCTTTAAAGGCCAAAATGCCTTCTTGCGCGTCCTTGGTTTGTACCGTTTTCATAAGCATACCAATGAGGTAGTGATGGTTCTTTTTCGATTCTTCGCCACGAAGGTGCGCATAAGCCTCCAATCCCATGCGAATGGCCGATGGTGAATTTGATAAGATTTCGCTGAGCAGTTTTTGAACAGTGGATTCTACTTCCTCGCGAGGAGAAATGTGGGTCACAAGTCCGAGGTCTGCGGCCTCTGCTGCGCTTAGCGAGGAGCCGCGCATGCACCAATCCATCACTTTCCGAGCGGGCATTACTTCTAGCATGCTCGCCATTACTTGAAATGGGAACAGTCCGCGCTTCACTTCGGGAAGTCCGAACTGTGCATCATTGGCTGCCACCACATGCGTGCATCCGCACAGCAGTAAGAATGCCCCTGCAAAAGCGTTGCCTTCCACTTGCGCAATGCATGGCCGGTGTAGCGTGCGAAACACCTCGCCCAATAAGATTTCTCCGCTTGCTTTTGGCACGGTGGAAATGGTTTCTTCCCCTCCGCCCATGAATGCTTTTAGGTCGGCACCCGCACAGAACACATCGCCATTGGCTTTGATTACCACTGCCCACACGTTCTTGCTTTGGCTGACATAGGCCAAGGCAAAAGCAATTTCGTTCGCCATCACCGGATGTAATGCGTTCTTCTTATCAGGGCGATTTAGGGTGAGGGTTAAAACATTGTCCTTCTCAACTACTTGAAGAAAAGCAAAGGTTTTATCGCTGAGAATTAAGTCTTGGGAGTTGAACATGTCGGTTTTAATAATGAAGCAGTCCTCAAATTTCGAGTTGAAATCTTGTTTGATACTGTGGTGCAAAGAAACACATCAGCACCACTTTTCAATTGAAATACATAAAGAAGTAAAGCTGTGTTTTTCGCCAAAATATTGCTTTCAAAGTGTGATTTTACCCAATCTAACCCATGAAATAGACTAAGAATTGGAATACTGCTGATATTACCAAATGGAGAATTACTTTCGCGCCCCGTAAAAACCATTAAAATCATGAGTTATCTATTCTATTTAGTGCCAGTTTTCGGTGTGCTGGCCATGCTCTACACCGTTATTAAAGGCAATTGGGTTAGCAAGCAAAGTGCTGGTAATGCTCGGATGCAAGAGATTAGCACCTACATTGCCGAAGGGGCAATGGCCTTCTTGAAAGCGGAATACAAAGTGCTTACCTACTTCGTAATTATCGCGGCTTTGTTGCTTGGCGTTATGGGCTTTGCAAACGAAAATTCGCACTGGTCTATTGCAATAGCATTTATAATTGGTGCATTTTTCTCGGCATTGGCTGGATTTCTTGGTATGCGTATCGCTACCAAAGCCAACGTTCGCACAGCAGAAGCGGCTCGCACTAGCCTGGCTAAAGCGCTTCAAGTATCCTTTACTGGAGGTGCTGTAATGGGATTGGGAGTAGCAGGTTTGGCTGTTATCGGTCTTGGAGGATTGTTCATTGTTTTGATAAACATGTTTGCTCCGGGTGTCACAGCCGATAGCAGCAAAGTGTTACTCGCTATTGAAGTGCTTACGGGTTTCAGCCTTGGAGCAGAGAGTATTGCATTGTTCGCCCGTGTTGGTGGTGGTATTTACACGAAGGCTGCTGACGTAGGAGCTGACCTTGTAGGAAAAGTAGAAGCTGGAATTCCTGAGGATGATCCACGTAACCCTGCAACCATTGCCGACAACGTGGGCGATAACGTAGGTGACGTTGCTGGTATGGGTGCCGACCTTTTTGGTTCTTACGTGGCTACAGTATTGGCTACAATGGTTTTGGGTCAAGAGGTTAGAAATGCAACAGGCGGTGCGCTTGATGATACCTACGGTGGATTTTCTCCTATTTTACTTCCAATGCTTTTGGCTGGTCTTGGCATTGTGTTTTCTATCATTGGTACTTGGTTTGTGCGGATTTCTGAAAAGGCTGGCATCAGCACAGCAGCAGTTCAGAATGCATTGAACATGGGCAACTGGGGTTCAATTGTACTTACCGCAGTAACCTCTGTTTTCTTGGTAAAATATCTTCTACCTGAATCGATGTTCCTGCGTGGAAATGAGTTCACAGAGAATGGCGTGATAGGAGCCATCATGGTTGGTTTGGCCGTGGGTACACTGATGAGCATCATTACGGAATACTACACTGCCATGGGCAAAGCTCCAGTATTGAGCATTATCCGCCAGTCATCCACAGGCCACGCTACAAACGTTATTGGTGGTCTTGCTGTGGGTATGGAGAGCACATTCCTGCCAATCTTGGTGTTGGCAGGTGGTATCTACGGTTCGTTCCTCTGCGCAGGTCTTTACGGTGTGGCCATTGCGGCTGCGGGCATGATGGCAACTACAGCTATGCAGTTGGCTATTGACGCTTTCGGCCCTATTGCTGACAACGCAGGTGGTATTGCTGAAATGAGCGAACTTCCAGCCGATGTGCGCGAAAAAACAGACGTACTTGACGCTGTGGGCAACACAACTGCTGCATCGGGCAAAGGTTTCGCCATTGCTTCAGCTGCGTTGACTTCATTGGCGTTGTTCGCTGCTTTTGTGGGTGTTTCGGGCATCACAGGCATCGATATCTACAAGGCAGATGTGCTTGCAGGTCTTTTCATTGGAGGTATGATTCCTTATGTATTCTCTTCGTTGGCCATCACAGCAGTTGGTCAGGCCGCAATGGCGATGGTGGAAGAAGTACGCAGACAGTTCCGCGAAATTCCAGGCATCATGGAAGGAACTGGAAAGCCCGAGTATGAGAAATGCGTTGCCATTTCTACCGAGGCTTCTATCAAGAAGATGATGCTTCCGGGTGCTATCGCTATCGTTTCTCCATTGCTCATGGGCTTCATTTTCGGACCAGAAGTTTTAGGTGGATTCCTTGCTGGTGCTACCGTTAGCGGTGTGTTGATGGGCATGTTCCAAAACAACGCTGGTGGTGCTTGGGACAATGCCAAGAAGTCATTTGAGAAAGGAGTAGAGATCAATGGCGAGATGTTCTACAAGAAATCTGAGCCGCACAAAGCCTCTGTAACGGGCGACACTGTTGGTGATCCGTTCAAAGACACCTCTGGTCCATCCATGAACATCCTTATCAAATTGATGAGCATTGTGGCGTTGGTTATTGCACCAACATTGGCCGAACTTCATGGCACTTCAAAAGGACATCACGCTACTGTAGAAGTGCAAGTAGAAGTGGATGCCATGCAAGAAACGATTGAAACTACGGTAACACAGGAGTAATCCTTCTACCAAACATATTCGTTCTGTAAGAAGAATAGGAGATGTCGCTCAAACCAGCGATTCTCCTATTCTTTTAGTTTTAAGAGGATTGTGTTTGCCTAGATAGTAGCAATACGTCAGTATATCCCATCATCTAAAGTTTTTTCTTTAGAAGTTGGAAAGAATGCTTCCTTTAGGTCAGAGTAAGGCATCCAACGGGAATGAGTGTGCATTTCTATTTGATACCTGCATTGACCATTGAATCCTGCAATATATTCTGGAGCGTTACTTAATATCCTATCCCTGCGATAGTTCTTAGTCTGCACGATGAATTTTCTAACGGCATGTAACTGTTTTGTATCAAGATTAATGGTATCAGAAATTGGCTTAGATACTGACTTACTTGCCCTGTAAAAAAGCTCTCTATTTCCTGAGTAGGCATATGAATTTGATAAGGAGTAGAACTGACCGATCAATCGCTTTTCTTGCCTCCATATCCAAAGCCCTTCATCGTATCCACCAAACTCTCCAGCAGAAGCGATATAGGCGTTAAGGAATAAAGTATCGTCAACTGTCAGCTGATCTAAAGCCTCAGCACTATCAAACTCAGTAGCTGGAATCCTATCGAAACAAACCTCAACATGTTGGTTTCTGTCGACTACACTTACTGGTATGATAGAATCAAATTTGAACATCGGAGAATACCTGACCTGATATTCTCCCGGAGTCAGCCCATCGAACCTGTACTTGAGTTTATTGTCCGAAATAATAATTCCCAGAATGTAATATGAACTCTCCCGAAAAAGTGAATCGATGATCAACCCATTCTTCAATAAAAACACTTTGTCGTAATAACCAATATCATGTTCACAAGCGCTCAAATGAACAGTAACAGAATAGGTTTTTCTTGCTTGAGGAACATGCAGGGCTAAAACACCTAAAAACAGAAGACTAACGATTTTCATTTTGTCATTGGGGGCTCGCCATGAAATCAATCTACATCATTCCAGCTTCAACATCAACATCCCCGCTTCCACAAACTGCCCATCCTGCACATACACATCCTCAACAACACCATCCTCTTCGGCACAGATGGTGTTCTCCATTTTCATAGATGAAAGCACGATGAGGCCCTGTCCGTTCGTCACCGTGTCTCCTTTCTGCACCAATACCTTCACCACCTGCCCAGGCATTGGAGAAGCATAACCACCCGCCAGTTTTTCTGGTTCTTTGATGGGGAAACGGTCTTTGAGGGTCAGTTTGAGCGAACCAAGCTGAGCATTCCGGAGAAAGAACTCAGCACCACTTTGGGCAACATGGAATTCCTGTTGCACACCATCAATGTCCAGTCGCACAGCGCCATCTCCGCATGAGAGCAGGCGCACTGCCCGCTGTGTATCGCCAATGGTGAAGTTTAGGGTACACTGCTCATTACGGTAGCTCACGGCAAGCCCCTCTTCTCCGATGATGTAGGTCTCCTGCTGTCCGTGATAGAAACTGTTGCGCCAGCCTGATGGCAGATGGTGCAAAGTGGTGCGCTGCCTCTCACGGCCATACCATTGAAAGGCAGTGACGGCAATGGCCATCAACTGCATCGTTTCGGCATTGGCCACAGGCAATTCGAGTTGCGCATGTTTGAGGAAATGCGTGTCGTAGTTGCCTGCTTGAAATTCCTCATGCTCCAACAGTCGGATCAGGAAATCCTGATTGGTGGTCAGTCCCAAGCAACGGAGGTTCCGCAAGGTATGCAGCATTTTGCGCTGCGCTTCGGCTCTGTCGCGACCATGCGCAATGAGCTTGGCGATCATCGGGTCGTAGTGCACCGATATCTCCGAACCTGTCTCCACGCCTGTTTCAATGCGCAATCCTTCCATGGGCAGCACATTCCAGTCGAGGATAGTGCCTGTTGCAGGAACGAAATCACGGTCGGCATCTTCTGCATACAGGCGCACTTCGATAGCGTAGCCATTGCCCTTCACTTCTTCTTGTGCAATGGCTAACGGACGGCCTTCTGCCGAAGCAATCTGCATTTCCACAAGGTCCAGTCCGGTCACTTCTTCCGTTACCGGATGTTCTACTTGTAAGCGGGTATTCACTTCGAGGAAGAAGAAATCGCCTGTTTCCGTTAGGATGAACTCCACCGTTCCTGCATTGTCATAGTTCAACGACTTTGCCGCGCGCACAGCCGCTTCGCCCATCTTGGCACGGGTCTCAGCCGTCAGGGCTGGCGAAGGGCTTTCCTCTACGATCTTCTGATACCTGCGCTGAATGCTGCATTCGCGCTCCAGCAGATGGATGGCATTGCCATGCTTATCACCAAAAATCTGGAACTCCACGTGGCGGGCAGAAGGGAAATACCGCTCGATGATAAGCTCATCGTTCCCAAAACTGCCCTTAGCCTCACGCTTGGCCGAATCTATCGCGCCCTCTAATTCCTTGGCCTCATTGACGATGCGCATGCCCTTGCCACCACCGCCCGCAGCAGCTTTCAACAACAATGGAAATCCAACGCCCTTGGCCTCTTTCACCAATGTGTCGGTGCTTTGGTCTGCGCCCTGATAACCCGGAATGACAGGAACACCGTGCTTCATCATCAGCCGCTTGGCCTCCGACTTGCTGCCCATCGCATCAATCGCTTCTGGATTTGGCCCAATGAAGGTGAGTCCCGCAGCTGCTACTGCCCGCGCAAATCCTGCATTCTCCGATAGGAAACCATATCCGGGATGTATCGCATCGGCTCCCGAACGCTTGGCAGCATCGAGCAATTTCTCTGCGTTGAGATAGGATTCCGCCAAGTTGTTTCCTCCGATATGCAGCGCAACATCGGCCATACGGACGAAAAGTGCAGCCGCATCAGCATCGGAATAGACAGCAACAGACCGGATACCCAACTTCTTACAGGTGCGGATGATGCGGCAGGCTATCTCGCCACGGTTGGCAATGAGGATGGTATGGATAGTTTTCATGAAATGAGCGAATTAAATAGTTTGCGAATTAGCGGGAGTTGGTGATTGTGTCCTGATGTCTGAACTACATCCTGAAGACCCCATAGCTCTCCGCTCCTTTGATGGGTGTGTTGTTCACCACCGCAAGGCAGAAGCCAAGATGGTTGCGGGTTTCGCGCGGGTCGATGATGCCATCGTCCCACAACTGGCCGGTGGAAAACCACGCATCCGACTCTTTGCCTGCTTCGTTTATCATGTGCTGCCGCAACATGGCAGCCTGTACCTCATCGTAAGGAAGTCCTGCCTTATGTGCAGCCTCACGCTGGATGGTCTCCATGACACCTGCCAACTGCTCAGGCCCCATCACAGCGATGCGCGAATTGGGATAAGAGAACAGGAATCTTGGCTGATACGCTTGCCCGTTCATGGCGTAGTTGCCGGCCCCATAGCTCGCGCCCATCATGATGGTGATGCTCGGCACCTCGCTGTTGCTCACCGCGTTGATGAGCTTCGCCCCATGTTTGATGATGCCGCCCTGCTCATAGTCCTTGCCCACCATGAACCCCGTGATGTTCTGGAAGAAAAGGAGCGGAGTATCGTTGCGGTTGCAGAGTTGGATGAAATGCGTGCCCTTGTTGGCCTCTTCAGAGAACAACACACCATTGTTGGCAATAATGCCCACTTTGTAGCCATTTACTTCCGCCCATCCACACACCAGTTTGTCACCCCATTCGGGTTTGAAAGGCGTGAATTTCGAACCGTCAACCACACGGGCAATAATCTCGCGCATATCGAAAGGAGCCTTGATGTCGGGAGATAAAATCCCGAGCATTTCCTCCACGTCATATACGGGCGCCTCGACCTTAGTTGACGGAGTGAAATGAACTTGTGCTGGACGGAGTGTGGCAACGATCTCCCTTGCAATTCGGATACCGTCCAACTCATCCTCTGCCAGATAATCGCTAACGCCCGAAATGCGGCTGTGCATCTCTGCACCGCCAAGCGTCTCATCATCCACTATCTCGTTGGTGGCCATTTTCACCAATGGTGGCCCGGCAAGGAACACCTTCGCCTTCTGTTTCACAAACACCGAGTAGTCGCTCATGCCGGGGATGTATGCCCCACCGGCCGTGGCATTCCCAAAAACCACCGATATGGTCGGAATGCCCTCTTTGCTTCTGCGCGTAATCTCGCGGAAGCTGATGCCGCCCTGATTGAAAATGCGCGCCTGTTCGGGAAGATTTGCTCCCGCACTTTCTACCAGATTAACAACTGGCAGTCCATTCTCAGCCGCTATCTGCCCCAATCGTAGGCTCTTCTGCAACGTGGCATAGTCAATAGCCCCGCCCTTGTTGGTACCCACATTGCTGATGACCATCACCAGTCTGTTGCATACTAAACCGATTCCGCCAACCACCGTTCCTCCCGGCCCAAAGCCCTTACCCCCAAGTCCGGCCAACGGCAGCAGTTCAAGGAATGGGCTATCGCGGTCAAGGAGCAATTCGAGCCTTTCTCGGGCCAACAGATTACCACGTTCCTTGGCGCGTGCCACGTGCTTCTCGTTGCCTTGGCTACGGCCTTCGGCCATTTTTTCATTCAACTTTGCGAGATGCGCCAACATACCTTCACGATTCTGTTTGAATTGGGCGGTGTGCGGATTGAGGGTGGTGCGGATGGGTTGCATAGCGATTTGTTTAGCCCACGGATTTATCCGTGGGTGATGATACGTGCGATAGAATTAGAAATGGTTTTACACATTCTTCAGAGGGAAATTTAAGTATTTCGTTCTCATGGGATACTAAATAGAACCAAGTATATTCTAGGCATATCCTCTTCTATGATATTTTTGAATTCCCTGCTAATTACCTTTTCTAATTCTTCAATATCCTCAGTTCTAAGATACTCTTCATATTGTTGCTTGGTCAAAACACTCCGTTGAAGTGCCAGATGCCACATTGGACTGAGTTTGCCATTTCCTCTCTTTACTCTATTGAATACAATTTCATTTTTCTTGTACAATTCAAAGAGCTTATCCCTAAACTCTGGATATCTATAGTTGCCAATTTTTATGTCAAAATTTATGTGGCTTCTAGTAACGTTGAATTCAAACAAGAATAGCCAGTTATCAGAGAGATCATCATTTCGGTGAATTAGTCCATTTGAACGCAACTTATCTAAATGGTCATATAGAAAATTTGGTTGAAATCTCACATACGACCTGTTTGATTTAAATGACCTTATAGATGGTTCATTTGCAATGAGAGCCAAAAGACTATTTGGAACTAATGACGATTGGTCTGGTGATACATGCCTGAATACCAAGTCGAAAGCTGGCTTATATCTGCGGTAAAGTTCTTTCGCAATTTTGTCGATTTCTTGATTGTCATTCATGATGGTTCGAAGTGTTTGTAAGTATTGTGAAAGGACAAATTGAGTGTTTCGGTTTACTGAAATTCTATCGCCATCAATAATTGATGAGAGAATCTCCTTAATGTGCTGGTATGTTATCTGCACGTAAATTTCTGAAGCCGGCTCCGAGATCTCTTGATCAAAAAGTGTGAGGTATATGAAAATTTTATGTTGATAGTCCTGAAAATCAGTCTCTATAAATTTTTTGTACTTCAACAACTGCCCATCTCTCTCTTGAGAGAATATCTTGTTCTCGATTACAATGCACAACCTATTACTTCTGGATAGCAAGAGTAAATCAATGTTTTTATGTTCTCTTTTTATTTCCAAATCATCAAAATCCATTCTGACAAAGTCAAAAACAGAGAGTCCACTTGTTTCGTTTCCTAAGTCTTGGTAGTTATTGCCCTTGTAGTATAGTTTGATGAACTCTTTAATGAAGTACTCACCTAATCCATGCGATTCATTTGGACTGAATAGCCAAGCGAGAAGATTGGAATGTTGAAGTTCCTTGTTTTCAACACGAAGTATTGACATCAGGTTAATTTCCTCGTTCACCAACGACTGAATACTATTGAAGTCATCGTCCAATACCAGCATTTTTAAATGCCTTTCCATGTCTTGATTCATCATTTTATTATTTGGAGTTCAATGGCATTGGAAAAATTGGTATAACCTTTTTCTGTAAGCAGTGGGATGACTAAATTCCACATCGCCTCTCGGGCTTCGTTGAGAAAACTACCTTCTAAATTGCGAACCGTGTGCTGTGATAACCAGAACGTCAGCATAAGGCAGACCGTTTCAGCCAATGAATCATATTGCCCGTTTCGCGATTCTGGAAGCATGTTGCCCGAACCCACAGAGTATTCAATGATGGCCCGGATGTAGCGTATCTGGTTGGAGATATGTTCGCGGTGACTACTAGCAATATCGGGAAATGCACGCATCACCTCTAATATGTCAAGATAGAAGAAGCGATATTTCTCGTAAAGCTCCATCAAGGGAAACAATTGCGCATGAATGTTGGCTATGCTTGGCGCAATTTGCACCGTTTCGAGCAGGGCGTTTCGTTCTTCAATAAGTTGTTGATGAATGGCCTCAATGAGGTCATCTTTTCGTTTAAAATGATATGTGAGATTTCCAAGACTGATACCAAGTTCTTGAGCTAAGTCGCGCATGGTGACATTCACAAAACCGCGCTCGTTGAAAAGCGAAACAGCAGAACCTATTATTCTATTTTTAGTTGTAATCATACTTACTTGTACAAAAATAGTACATCTGTACTAATTTTGAGTATGCAACAATTTTTGACGAAAAATATTTTGAGATTTTATCAAATATCAGTGCTTGTTTTCAAATTGCTTCTACTTTAGCAAGCCAAATGAAATCACTTTCGGAAATATTCGAAGAGTTGGACTTGCACGGACTAGCAGAGGATCCAACCGTTTATTTTATCCCAGGATTTGTAGGCCTTATTTTGCTGGAGATATATCTTGGATATCGCGAAAAGCGCAATATCCACAAAGACATTAAAGACAGCTTTGCAAGTGTGAGCATGGGTATAGGCTCGCTCATTATTGATATTGGGATTAAAACTGCCGCCTTTGGAGTGATGATGTTTTTATACCAGTTTCGGATTTTTGATTTAGGCCCAACTCTTTGGTATGCATGGGTTTTATTGTTTTTTGCAGACGATTTCTCCTTCTATTGGCATCATCGTTTAAGTCATCAAGTGAGGGTGTTGTGGGCAGCACACGTAAACCATCATTCGTCTGTTAACTATAACTTGGCGGTTGCACTTCGTCAAAGTTGGACGGAGCTTTTCTACAAATTCACATTTTGGATGTGGCTGCCAATTGTAGGTTTTCATCCTATCATGATATTAACGATGATGAGTTTTAGCTTGATATATCAGTTTTGGGTACATACCGAAACAATAGGCAAACTTGGTCCTTTGGAGTGGATTTTGAACACACCATCGCATCACCGCGTTCATCATGCTAGCAATACCCGCTATTTGGATCGAAACCATGCGGGCACTTTAATTATTTGGGATCGCTTGTTCGGTACGTTTGAACCAGAATCTGAGAAAGTGAAATACGGTCTCACCACAAATATTCATACCTATAATCTGCTGGAAATAGCCTTTCATGAGTATCGCAATTTGTTTAAGGACATGAAACGCGCACCCAAGCTTGGTGACAAACTGCGTTATATGATTATGCCACCTGGATGGAGCCATGATGGAACCACCATGACTTCGGATGAGTTGCGGAAAAAAGAGGGTATTGTTTAAATAAAAAGGGCTTAGCAAAATTCGCTAAGCCCTTTTTATTGAAGTAGAAACGTTAAACTTAAGCCGCACGTAGCGTATTCAAAGTGGAATTCGATAGTTTGTTTTCTGCGTAACTTCTGGTAATGGTGATTGCCTTCTCATTTTGAGACGGTAATTCGAACATTGCATCAATAAGGATTGCTTCGCAAATAGAACGCAATCCACGTGCACCTAAGTTAAACTCCATTGCTTTTTCTACCACGTAGTCCAAAACTCCTTCCTCTATGGTAAGTTCTATTTTGTCCATGCGAAACAGCTTTTGATATTGTTTCACCAATGCATTTTTCGGTTCTGTTAGAATGCGTTTCAATGCATCAGCATCCAACGGATTGAGGTGAGTAACCACAGGCAAGCGACCAATAAGTTCGGGGATGATTCCAAAATTCTTAATGTCTTGAGGAGTTATATACTGGAGTAAATTCTCTTCGTCAATGTGTCCATGATCAGACTTTGTGGAATAACCAATGGTCTGTTTTTTCATGCGCTTGGCAATAATTTTTTCAATACCGTCAAAGGCACCACCGCATAAAAAGAGGATGTTTTTCGTGTCAATTGGAACCAGTTTTTGCTCCGGATGCTTGCGTCCACCTTGAGGAGGAACATTCACAATGGCTCCTTCCAGTAATTTTAATAATCCCTGTTGAACGCCTTCGCCCGAAACATCGCGCGTAATAGATGCATTATCACCTTTGCGCGCAATTTTATCAATCTCGTCTATGAATACAATCCCTTTTTCAGCCGCAGCTTGATCGTAGTCTGCCGCTTGCAACAACCGACTTAAAATGCTCTCCACATCTTCGCCTACGTATCCGCTTTCGGTAAGCACAGTTGCGTCAGCAATGCAAAATGGGACATTTAGCATTTTAGCAATAGTTCGAGCAAGCAAGGTTTTTCCAGTGCCTGTGCGCCCTACCATTATAATGTTCGATTTTTCCACTTCCACATTCTCCCCGTCCTTATCAGCTTTTTGCACTAAACGCTTGAAATGATTGTAAACGGCTACAGACAACACCTTTTTTGCTTGATTTTGTCCAATAACAAATTCATCTAAAAATGCCTTGATTTCAATTGGCTTCAGTAGATTAAGCGAACGATTAGAATTCTTATCCTTGGTGCTAAACTCCTCGTTTACAATTTGATGCGCTTGAGCAATGCATCGGTCGCAAATATGTCCGTGTATGCCAGCAATAAGAACCGCTGTGTCTTGTTTATCCCTTCCGCAGAAGGAACATTTGATGTGGTCTTTATCGTTGCTCGTTTTCATGTGTTTCATTCAATTTCATCCGCTAAGTTAGGCATAACCCAATGGCTTGTTCAATTTGGTTCGCCCACATTTATTATACTCATTACTAAAATAGACTAACAAGCCTATTTCAGTGATGGGCATAGACACACTAACGCTAGAAATGCCTTTTTATTTTATTGGTCGAACCAAAACTTCGTCAATCATGCCATAATCTTTGGCTTCCTGAGAAGTCATCCAATAATCCCGGTCGCTATCCGCCCACACTTTTTCGTAGGTCTGATTTGAATGCGTTGCGATAATATCGTACAACTCTTTCTTCAATTTGGCAATTTCACGAGCTGTGATTTCGATGTCTGAAGCTTGTCCTTGAGCACCTCCCAAGGGTTGATGAATCATTACACGACTGTGTTTTAGGGCAGTGCGTTTTCCTGCTGCACCTGCGCAAAGCAACACCGCACCCATACTTGCAGCCATACCAGTGCAAATGGTTGCCACATCTGGAGCAATGTATTGCATCGTATCATAAATGCCCAAGCCAGCATAAACCGAACCTCCAGGAGAATTCAAATAAATCTGAATGTCCTTTTTGTTGTCAGCGCTTTCCAAAAACAGCAATTGCGCTTGAATAATATTCGCGATGTGGTCGTCAATGCCAGTACCTAAAAATATAATGCGATCCATCATTAAACGTGAAAACACGTCCATTTGCGCCACATTCAACGAGCGTTCTTCTATGATGTAAGGAGTCATGCTCTTAATCGCGCTATCAAACACATTGCTGTTTATCCCTCTGTGTTGAATAGCGTATTTTCTAAATTCGTATCCGTCCATGATGTTGTTTTATACTAATGTTTGTTTAAACAATGAATGCCGAAAGTTGCAATTTATTGCAGCGTCCGGCATCCATAGTATGTTAAAAGTTGTCAACCGTTAAATGTTCTCCTGAGAAAGAGCGTTATAGAACTCTTCGCTGTTCACGAGCGTCTCATTTAACTTGAATTTGGTCTTGCAATACGCCATCACTTTTTGGTCATAAAGCTGCTCATTCACTTTGCGCACCTCGTCTTCGCGTTTCATAAAATTGTCAACCATTCCGTTCATCATTTCGGCATCTGCTTGATGAATACCGTAAGCTGCAAACTGTTGAAGTAGTTGAGCGCGAATGCCTTCACGCAATTCTTCGTGGTTAACCAAAATGCTTTGCTCCTTGATAATGTTGTTTTCGATTAACTGCCATTTTAACCCTTTGGCATAGTTATCATACTCACGTTCTATGTCTTCGGCTGTTACTTTATTCTCGTTAGAGATAACCAGCCAGCGTTTTAGAAAAGCATCAGGCAAGGCGATATTCACCTCATTGAGTAAATGAAGAACAATGTCGTTTTTCAACTTACGGTCGCTCTCTTTTGCGAAATAGTTAGAATAGTCCTCCGTGATTTTCGCTTTTAGTTCATCCAATGATGTTACAGAACCATCAGGATACATCCGCTTAAAAAGATCCTCGTTTATTTCAGCAGGAGTTAATCGCTGTATGCGCTCAACCGTGATTTTGAAATTGGGATTTAGATTCCCCAAATCTTCTTTCTGAACGCCAAGCATGGCTGCATGATCAGCATCATTTTCAGAAAAATGATTGTGATTCACAACTTGACTTTCACCCATTTTTAAGCCCAACAATTGCTGTTTAGCCTCAGCATCTTTCACATTGTCCATAGAAATTGAAGAACTGTGCAGTACGCCTCCTTCTTTGGGTGTGCCATCTTCTTTCAATTCTACCCATTGCACCTTCACCAAATCCGTTTCACCAACAGACTCTACTTCCGTCATTTCGCCACTTCTCTTAGCTATATTTTCGAGTGAGCTTTCTATGTCTTTTTCTGTTGGACGAATAACGTAGAATGTAAACGAAGCATTAAAAGCCGAGTTTAGGTTGATTATTGGAGCCAATCCAAGATCGTAGGTAAACTCCATTTCCTTTGGATTTTCCCAATCCGCCTTAGGTTTTGAAGTTTCTGATGGTAGCGGACTTCCCAATATGTTTAAGTTTTCCTCGCGGATATATTCATACACCTTACGGCTCAAAATATCATTCACTTGGTCGATAAGAATAGATGTACCGTACATCTTCTTTACCATACCAGCGGGCACCTTGCCTGGTCTGAAGCCTGGCATTTTTACTTTTTTGGCGTGCTCTCTCAATTTATTTTCCACCAAAGTTGTATAGTCTGAAGGAGCTAAATTGATAACGACCTTCGCATTTAAGTCGTCCACATTGTGCGTGCTAATGTGCATTTGTTAATCTGTATTTTGGTTAATTATTCTTTCGTTCTAAAGCAAAAAAAGGGAGATGCACTAGGCACCTCCCTCTAATTCAGTGCGGATGGAGGGACTCGAACCCACATACCTCACGGCACCAGATCCTAAGTCTGGCGTGTCTACCAATTTCACCACATCCGCAATTTTCAATCAACATTCCCCTTTCAAAAAGGGGAGTGCAAAAGTAAATAATTCCTTGGATTTAGCAAGTTCAAAAAAAATGATTTGAATTAGTAATCCATCAACGAAAAACACTCTGATTGAATCTCAGGAAAGCCTTGGCGCGCGCTTAACTTTGAAGCCGATTGAAATTGATAATCTTATGAAAACGATTGACCCAAAGGAACTTGAAATTGCCAAGTTTCATGGCTTGTTGCTAGGTGCGGTTGCTCCCCGACCCATTGCCTTTGCCAGCACTATTGATGATGATGGCAGGCCCAACCTTTCGCCTTTCAGTTTTTTTAATGTGTTCAGTGCCAATCCTCCAATTGCTATTTTTTCTCCTGCTAGAAGAGTGCGCGACAACACAATCAAGCATACTTTGGAAAACGTGGAGGTGGTGAAAGAAGTGGTAATCAACGTGGTCAGTTACGCAATGGTCCAACAAATGAACCTTGCCAGCACGGAGTATCCAGAGGGAGTCAACGAGTTTGAGAAGGCAGGATTCACGCCATTAGCTTCTGATTTAGTGCGGCCATTTCGTGTTAAAGAATCACCTGTTCAATTCGAATGCAAGGTGCGTGAGGTAATTAAGTTAGGAGAAGAAGGTGGTGCTGGAAATCTGATTGTGGCGGAAATTCTACGTATGCACATTGATGAAAGCGTGTTGGATTTGCATGGAAGCATCGACCCAAATCGAATTGATTTAGTGGCTCGAATGGGAAATGATTGGTATTGCAGAGCCTCTGGAAATGCCTTGTTTGAATTGGCTAAACCTGGCAGAGACCATGGCATTGGTGTCAACGCACTGCCAATGCATGTTCGAAATAGTAGAATTTTAACAGGGAATGATTTAGGTCTTTTGGGTGGAATTTCTGAATTGCCAACAGCTGAAGAAATTAAGGCGTATCGTAATCAGTCCAGATTGGATGAAATGATACAAGAGAAAGGCGATAATCGCAGGGAAGTAGAAAAACAATTGCATCAAAATGCCAAGATGCTGTTGAGTGAAGGAAAAGTGAAAGAGGCATGTATGATGCTACTCCTACTGGATGAAAACTGAGAAAAAGACCCCAGACTTTAAAATGACCGCCACAACTCTTGCTGGGTTGGAGGAGATTTTGGCAATAGAACTGCGCGAAATGGGCGCGCGAAACGTGAAATTGGCCCATCGAGCAGTTCATTTCAGTGGAGATTTGGGCACTTTGTATAAGGTCAATTTCCGCTCACGGTTTGCAATACGTGTGCTTAAACCAATAAAGAGTTTTATTGCCAACAGCGAAGAAGTTTTTTATCAGCTGGCCAAAACAATTCCGTGGGAAACCATTATCCAACCTGAAAGCACGTTTGCTGTGCACGCGGTGCTGCATTCTGAGGCATTTACACATTCAGGATTCATGGCGCTGCGATGCAAGGATGCTATTGTAGATTGTATTCGCGACAAACGGGGCGAGCGTCCGAACGTGAATGTAGAGAGCCCAGATGTCTCTATCAATGTTCATATCAATGTTCACGATTGCACCATTTCTTTAGACAGTACAGGCGATTCGCTTCACAGACGAGGTTATCGAATCATAACTGGCCAAGCGCCATTAAACGAGGTTTTGGCTGCTGGAATGGTAGAATTATCTGGCTGGAATCCGAATACTCCTTTCGTTGACGGCATGTGCGGTTCTGGAACGCTAGCAATAGAAGCCGCGATAAAAGCCCTTCAAATTCCACCAGGCATTTTCCGCAAAGAACCCTATGGATTCGAACGATGGGACGATTTTGACAAAGATCTCATGGAAGCGATTGTTGAATCGTGCATGAAGCGAATTCTGGATAGGAAGGTGGACATTCGCGCATCCGATATGCATAGCAACGTGATTTCGAAAGCGCGAAAGAACATCTATAATGCTGAGTTGGAGGATGACATTATGAGTGAAGTAAAAGAGTTTTCGGAGGTGGTCCCACCGCCTGGGCCTGGTACTATTGTTCTGAATCCTCCGTATGGCGAACGAATGGACAAGGAGGATATTGATGCGCTGTACAAACGAATGGGCGATACGTTCAAGCAAAATTTTAAAGGGTACACCTGTTTTATTCTAACCAGCAATCTTGAAGCATTGAAAAGTGTGGGATTACGCACTACCAGTAGAACTATTCTTTTTAATGGAGCGCTAGAATGCCGCTTTGCGCGTTACGATATTTATGAAGGCACAAAAAAAGTTAGAGAAATAGAGGAAATTTAAATTAATGTTTGAACATTAATTTGGAAATAGTATTTTTGCCACATCAAATAATCACATCAATAACTACAAAATCATGAAAAAATCATTCAACGTTTTCGGAGGAATAATTGCCTTCATCGCTCTGGTATCCTTTACTCCAGCACCAGTTTCTAAGTTTTATGGCATTGATGCTGCAACCAGCACAATCGTCTGGAAAGCTGGCAAAGTTGTGGGAGGTGGACATCAAGGAACAGTAAAATTGAAGGAAGGCGGATTGCAAATAACGGATGGGAAAATTAGCGCAGGCAAGTTTTCTATTGATATGACTACTTTGAATTGCACAGACCTAGAAGGAGGGATGCGCGAAAAATTCTTGAGTCATTTGAATTCGCCAGACTTTTTCGAAACTGCTAGTTTTAAAACAGCTAGTCTTGCCATAATTAGCGCTGATGCTCAAGGCAACGTGAAGGCAAACCTCACCATTAAAGGAAAAACCCACGAAGTTGCATTTGTTGCGGTTGTATCCGAAGCAAATGGAGCGGTTACTGCCACAGCTAATATCGTAGTAGACCGTAGCAAATATGATGTGCGTTATGGATCAACTAGCTTTTTTGATGATTTGGGTGACAAGGCCATTAAGAATGAAATTGAATTTGTGGTTACCTTAAAAGGTACTGCCAAATAATAATGGTGAATAGGATAGTTGGTGAGGGAGAGTCGCAAGGCTCTCCCTTTTTTTGCGTCAAAACCTCCATGCTATTGCCCTAAATTTGCGCCATGCTTAGCCCACGTCAATTGATACTGCGCCATTTAGCGCCCACATCGCAAAGTCCTATGGGCCTAATAATCGAACGTGCAGAAGGCATGTTTATGTTTGCTCCAGATGGCAAACGCTACATGGATTTGATTGCCGGAATCTCGGTGAGTAATGTTGGACATTGCCATCCTAAAGTGGTAAATGCTGTGCAGCGACAGGCCGAAACGCACATGCATCTCATGGTATATGGAGAATATGTGCAAACACCTCAGTTGGCTTTTGCTGAGCAAATATGCGCGTTGCTACCCGAGAAACTCAATTCAGTTTATTTCGTCAATTCGGGTAGCGAGGCCATCGAAGGCGCAATAAAACTGGCCAAGCGTGTCACTGGTCGAACTGGGCTCATAGGTTTTAAAGACGCATATCATGGCAGTTCAAACGGAGCACTAAGTTTGATGGGCAATGAGGCATACAAAGGCCCATTCTATCCATTGTTGCCCGAGGTACAACACATTATGTTGAACAATTTTGACGATTTGCTCAGGATTGAAAATACAACTGCAGCGGTTTTTTTAGAAACTATTCAAGGTGAATCTGGTGTGCAAATTTCAACCAAGGAATTTATGCGAGCGTTGAGAAATCGCTGTTCGGAGCAAGGTGCGTTATTGATTTTGGATGAAATTCAATGTGGATTTGGCCGAACAGGAAAGATGTTTGCCTTCTCTCATTTCGACATCATTCCTGATGTATTGGTTATGGCTAAAGGCATGGGAGGAGGAATGCCAATTGGGGCATTTGTGGCAAGTAAAGCGCTTATGGAAACGTTAAGCCACAATCCAATTCTTGGTCATATCACCACGTTTGGAGGACATCCCGTCAGCTGTGCCGCGGGTTTGGCATCGCTTCAAGTATTGCAAGAAGAGCATTTGGTAGAACAAGTGGAGCATAAGGAACAGCTGTTTCGCACCCATTTGAATCATCCATTAATTCGAGAAATTAGAGGAAAAGGACTTCTTTTGGCCATTCAACTCGATACCTTTGCGCAGCTAATGGCAGTGATAGATGTTTGTATAGCAAATGGAATTGTAACCGATTGGTTTTTGTTCTGCAACGATGCCATGCGTATTGCACCACCACTTACCATTACTGACGATGAAATAATCACATCCTGCAAAGTCATAAACGCGGCTATTGAAACTGTAAATTCCAAACAATAATTTTTACATGAAACGCTCACACCTGATTCTGCTCAATCTTCCTTTATTCTTTCTGCTGCCATTGTCGCTTTTGGCACAGGAGGCCAATTCGTTGCTTTGGAAGGTAACGTCACCAAGCAACGCCAAGGCATCATACCTTTTTGGAACACTCCATCTATTGCCAGAAGACAGGTATTTTTTTACAGACAAAATGCAAGAAGCATTTGCCAGCACCGAAACGTTGGCTCTCGAAATGGACATCGATATTCCAATGGGTGAACAGATGAAAATGGCCATGCAAATGATGATGCCTGACGGGAAATCGTGGGCAGATTATATGACTGCAGAGGAATTTGCAGCACTTCGTTCGGCCTATATCGACTCGCTAGGTGTGAAAGAAGCCAAGTTCGATAAGCAATATGTGAAAATAAAACCGATGTATTTATCCGCTTTGGTATTGTCGCAGCTCTTGGGGAAAACAAAGGCTTATGAACAGGAACTTTCGGGTATGGCCAAGAAAGCCAAAAAACCGCTAATTGGCTTAGAAACTCTTCAACAGCAAATGGATTTTATGGGTTCGGTATCGCTAGAAGATCAGATTACACAGACCAAAGAGGCGGGTGCATCAATTTTGCGGGAATACAATAAAATGCTCGAGGCATATTTGAAACAAGATTTAGCTGCCTTGCAGACTTTAGCCAAGGAAAGTGATGATTTTGCCGGAATTGAGGAGGAATTACTTACCAAGCGAAATGCGGCTTGGATTCCACTTGTAAAAGAGCAGGCTGCAAAGTCTCCTACATTTTTCGCTGTAGGGGCGCTTCACCTTGTTGGGGAGAAAGGTCTTATTAGTCAACTTCGCACTGCTGGCTTTAAAGTAGAGCCTGTAAATTGAGAATCATCCGAACTACCTGAGTTTAACGTGCCTAACTTTGAGGCGCAAAATTTTATCGAAATCCGCACTATGAAAGTCTCTTTTTTGTTTGCTTCAGTTCTAATTGTGTCACTTCTTTCGGGTTGTAGCCAAACCGATACATCAGCAGAAGATGCAGCGGCAGCCGCACGCATAGATTCTATTATTGGAGGTGGGGCCGCTACTTCGGCAGGTGGTACTGTTCCTAATGGTGGCAATACCGCTGGAAACGGGCCACTGAATCCCGCACATGGCGAACCTGGTCATCGGTGCGAAATTGCGGTGGGAGCACCATTAAATTCTGCGCCATCGGCAGAGGCAATGCCTCAACTTCAAATTACACCGCAGCCCGGTGCTGACGGAAAAGCTGCGCCAGCTTTTGAGCCAGAAATGAAATCTTTCTCGAATGAATC
>Ga0247843_1004279_pt1 | contig 21614 bp, 17 predicted proteins | sample LaCruzMarch2017__FD_192420 | JGI IMG/M metagenome (GOLD analysis project Ga0247843, IMG submission 192420) | Freshwater microbial communities from meromictic Lake La Cruz, Castile-La Mancha, Spain - LaCruzMarch2017_8m | ecosystem: Environmental > Aquatic > Freshwater > Lake | place: Spain...
CCCTTCCAGCCCCCATCGGCATTTTCATCGAAGCAGACCAGAGATGGAAACAGCTACAATCAGACAATCCACACCACAGTCAAAAATTCTACGGACTCAGCCATTATGCCCCAACACCTTCCATAACGACAACAACTAGGATTAGGTATTACTCACGCCTTCAGCACTCTCATCATCAACTCCTTCAAAAAGCTTGTCCATTCTCAGACATCACCAGCCCTTGATCACTATGACTTCCTGTTGCCTCGCGACCAAATTGTTGGTTTATTGTTAGATAACTCACTAGATGTAGAAATGTAAATAGACACACAGAGAGGAAGGGAATCAGTCAAACCGTTCCCGCTAACAAGTGGTGTCCGCCGTTCCCGCGCTACATCCCTCGATGAATCAACGGCCATGGATGTCGAATAATACAACACGACGCGAGATGGTGGTGCGACCACCCAACCAACACGAGGATTGTTCGTTCGGTGTATTATCGTCATCTGGTGTGTGTAAATCGCGAACGCACGACGTTATTGTTGATCGACGAGGAACGACGAGTCAATTATTCGAATGTCGTGAGAGGCGACGACTTTTCATACGACGAAGACGACATCGTACCCCGTCGTTACTAGTTGGAGGTGCTACGGTATCAATATTGGCCGTAACGATTGCGGTTATCCAACTTCATGCCTACATCGTGGAATATCAGGGACCGCTGGATCATATTATCGCTACGGCCGTCGAGCCATATTACGACATGTTCTGCCCGAAGATTTCAAATAATAATGATGAGACGTTGGAGGATTCACATGACTATAACAACCAATCTACGATTAATCTCGTGCTATCGTGGGATTGCAATAGTGGCGGTCCTACAATCGTAGACACTACTACTTTTCCTCGAATATTTATGATTGGTGCTCGTGATATGGCAGAAGACACATTTCAAGAATGGAATATAACATTGAATCGAATGAATTCCAACACAATGCATCACGATGTTGTTGGTAAAGAAGATGATAAGTCTCATTCTTCACCACGACTCGAGAGGATAAACACTCTTGACATTAGCAATCAATATGCAACAAGCGGGAATAAATTGTGTCGAAAGATTAAATGGGAACATCGTTTATTTGCAGTATATCAATACATCTTTACCAATCTACTGGTAACACATCCCGATGATTCCGGTTTTGTCATCATTGAAGATGATGCTATATTACAGAATGTGAATTACTTTAGACAAGATGTTTGTTATGCAAAACAACGCAAATTGGACTTTTACTCGCTGTATCGATCGCCCGTACAGTTACGAAAACGATGGAGATCGTGGTGGAAACAACATTCGTCGTCGTCATCATCGTCGTCGCTATCGTGTATCTATCAGCATGGGACCGTGGCATTCTACATCCGTAGGACGATGATGGAAAAGATTGTGAATGAACATCGACGAAACTACTTCTGTCGATACCCAATAGATATGTATATATCCAAACACGGACCTTGGTATGCCACACGACGAGAAATTGTTGGTCATTCCGACATGGGTAGAGTAGGGTCAACCTAGCTAAGATACAACCCTAGGTAGTTGTTGAGATGTGTATTTAGGATTCAACTCAACAAGGTTTTTGGATATACTGTCACAGTCTTTATATGTCAACTTGGACCTCCCCAACCGATCCTGACTTCAATGACCTACCGTTCTTTGCACTTGATGAGAAGGAGGATTCATACCCAGTCTCCTCTGATTCTCGACGATCATAAATTGGTATTAAGTCCTCCTCGTGAATTACCGATTGGATGGTCATGTTCATACTGCTAACATCCGCATCGCTTATGCCGTCTGCACCTCTACTGCTCTGTTGTTGCAGTAGCCGTTGATGCTGCTGCCACTGTGGATCGTCACGACTTTTCAAAGTCTCCTCTGCCGCACGGATCTCCTCGAGACAGGATGCAGTTATCGACAACACCATCGCAAATGTAATCCATGTTGAATAATATAGATTACCCAATGGTCCACCAGGCCCCTCTTCTCCAGTTAGGTATGCCACGGCAAAGGAGTACATTACCAGCAGTACAAATCCACTAATGCATTCAATGATGAAGACAATTTTGCTTCCCTCATTCCCGAATATGTATGATGATCGTATGGCAGCAATGGATATCCCAATAGCACACCCTATTATTCCCGCGGCAACACCAAATGCCGCACGTCGACAATACACAGTCGATCGTTCGCTGCCATGCCCATAACTCTCCTCGTTATTATTCATACTACCATCATGATCATTATTGATGTATTGTAGTTGCAGTAAACAACGTGCATCGTAACAACTAGCCGCACTTCCCATAACGATTACACTCGAGGCGACTACTCCGACCCAAGCACGAAAACGTCTTCCTTTATTCGATAATTCGACTAATGCATCTATTCCACGTTCCGTACGCACATACGATGCGAGCAGCCACAGACTAATCGTGAATGTGATCCACGTGGAGTAGTACAAATTACCGAAACCGATCCCACCATCGGTATTGATCGCTAGTCCATTTGCCGGGGCGGTGCATTCGATGACCGATACTAATGATAAACAATTCGATAGCAGTATGATCGTTAGTTCGGCTTTACTACCGACGAATGTCATTCGACGATGAATAATACTGCCGTTACTATCATGAAGACGGGACGATGTCGTCGTGGGTAGGATTGACTGTATTGCCAATGAGAACAGGGATATAAGGAAGACTCCTACGGTGCTTATTACCGACCACGAATACGACCTTGCGTCGTCGGACGATGACGACGATGATGATGGCAAGACATGACGTTGTAATCGAACGGCCTCAAGCGTCGAACCCATGGCAATCAGACTCGATGGAAGTAAACATAACCAGTGATGTTGTCGAGGCGATTTTGAGCGATTGTTATGTGATGTAATTGTAGTAGTCGTCGTCGTTCTTGTTGTTGATGCTGGATAAGATGAGGAGGAGGAGGATGGAAGAGATGAAAATGGTGGCAGCGACGATGAAGAATGTGAGAGTGAGCGGTCCATGAGTTGTAGTTCTACTACTTTTCATTATACCGGCAGCCAAGTATCAGGTACTAATCAATGATAACACGTTCGTGTATGTGAGCGTGGCAGATCCAGGAGCGTACGACCCAGCGGCGCTTGTAGCTGGAACGGCGGCGGCGCAGAGAAAGCAAATGTGTGTCTACAGACGGACTACAAAAACTACATCGGTCCAGCAAGTGTCCAAAAACTTCATCGTCTACTTATGAGAGTTGGGGGAATCGGCCATTGAAGCGTTGAAGAAGCCGTACGTGGCCTACAGCAACAGCACGGTACAGGAAGTATTTGATCACCTCTACAACAAGACAGCGGAGAAACAGAGAAGGATAAGCAAGACTATCTGAATGCGGGGTATGCGACAATATGGGACGGAGGAACGGACATGCAAGCATACTTTGCAACCATCGAGAGGCATGAATTAAACCTACCCGACCGCAGACTGGATGTGCCCACCGGACAGAAGGTATTAGCAGTCGGCGCGATGATGTGGGATAGTGGGCAGTTCACGAGTAAGCAAATGCACAATTGGGAGAACAAGCCCGCCGTTGACAAGACGTGGGACAACATCAAGGATTACTTCACCCAACAGTGGCAGGAGCAACAGGCATATAACAAAATGACGGAGGAAGCGGAGGTGGCGGAGCAGAATGCACAGATATTCACGCTTATGCAGACCCAGCACAATGAGCAGATGAAGAAGATCGTGGAGAACATGGCAAAGATGCAGACACAGCATGAGGGATTTCTCAAGCAGAAGAACAAGGAGAATCACAACCCAAACGTACCCATCGTGCCTGGTATCGTCCCTGGCATTGTCCCTGACCCTAAAATCAAGTACAAGCCAAACGTATTGCTCGGACTTAAAAGCCGACTGAACGTAAGATGGAGAGGAGCAAGTGCTCGCACTGCAAGCGTTGGGGTTGGCATAAGGATGCAGACTGTTTGGAGCTGGAGGCCAACAAGGATAAACGGCCCGCAGATTATAAGCCGGCGGCGGCAGGACTATGACATGCCGGTATGTGGATGTCGACTAGATATGAAAATAGGGGCTTCGTCTTGTCGATTGTTCATAAGGCAGAATTCGTAAACAGTTTTTAATGATGGTGGAAATCCTTTATATGAATATATTCTTCATCCACAGTTCGAGAATTAACCCCTCACTCTTAAAGCTATATATCACTCTAACATCAATAACGACGCTTTGACTCGGCTATGCACTTCTTCCTCCAACTCTTCATATCAATCGGGTGACTCATCTCACTTGCACGATCATCCTCTTTCCATATCTTAATAGTCTTATCAGCCTCACACGTGATAAGTCGTGTGCCCGTTAAGTCAAACTCTGCTGCGAATATTCCATTCTCGGCATCTAAACTGCCCGGCTGAGCCACAGTCTGGGATGTTTGGAAGCAGTGTCCGGTACTGTAGTCCCAAAAATTCATCGTCCCATCGTCTGCACCGCTTAGTACTACCCCATCATCATTAATTGCCAGAGCATTGATTACAGCGCCATGTCCTGTAAAGTTCTTAACGAATCGTCCATCGGTACCTACCCATTTCTTTAGTGTATCTGCGGCACCCGATATAAATGTATTTTCATAGTTTGGTCGAGCGAGAGCTCGGACTGATTTTTTGTGATGTGTAAGTGTAGTCATACATTTACCGGCTGCGAGGTCCCATAGTTTAATTGTCGAGTCGTAGGATCCGGTGATGATCTATATATGGAATAAACAATATAAACGTTGGATAGGTAGGAGGACAAAGAGTGTAAGGATTTGATTTCGAAACAAATGCACATCATGATCAGAAGAACGACAACTCCCAATAACTTCCCAGACGAAAACAAACACACACAAGTAATACTCACCTGAGGATCGGTACCCTTGGTCAGCAATGCTCCAACTGTATTATCATGTCCCGTCAAACAATGTACCTGATGTTTCGTTCTCATATCCCATACCCGTGCCACGGCATCTCGTCCACCAGTCACCAACAAGTCCAACGTAGGATGTAACTTTAATGCGAATATACCACTTAAATGTCCATGATAATGTCGTATAACCTGATTCGTCTCCAAATCCCAACATTTAATTAGCTTATCTTCTCCGGCACTAAATAGATATGGATGTCGTTCACTGAATGCCAATCCCCGCACTGGACTAATATGTCCCGTTAGCGTGATCCGTAATGCATCCTCCGCGGCAATGCATGATTTGGCTAAATCAAATATCTTAATAACACGATCCGCTCCCCCGGTGGCAAATAAAACATTCGTCGGGTCGAATGCCACGGACCGTACCCAACCTAAATGACTGGATATCACGGTGGATAATTTCCATGGTGCGTGCCATTTGGGTGTGGGTATATTTATATTCCCACCAGACGAACTGCCGTCACGTGGTATGAGGATGCCACCACCGACAGGACGTTGTGTGCCGGGTTGTAATGGTGCCGATGATGACCGAACGTTATTGCTCCCGCTTGAGGTGGTAGTAGATACGAGTGCACCACCTGGGCGGTTCCCATCACGATGAAGGACCAGTCGTCCCTCGTTTTCCCCCCCGTTTGACCCATCCTCATCCTCTGCAACTACTGGTCCAAGTCCCGATCGTACACGTTCTGATGCCATGTCACTTATTTCACGTAATGCACGCACCGTTGCCGTTTCCTTCTTACTATTACTCCTAGTACTCGTGCCGCCCTCCCCAGAAGACGGATCAAAGTTACGAAAGGCGAGAGAATCAACATCTGTATTATATGTCAATTCGACGCGTCGACTAATATTCGTCCTGTTTATGGAACCATCTCTATCGTACATGGGGGGTATGTAGGACGATATTACATCCCTAATCGAATTCGATGGCGATGCATCCGATGATGGAGGAAGAACGGCGGAGCTGCTATCGTTAAACAGTAAACGTGCACGTTTTAGCGATGATCGGGCACATCGTGGTGCTAGTTGAGTAGGATGAACTATTACTGTATCGTCCATTGTCATCGTTGCTGCGCAATAGACGTGACAATGAACGTTGGGGTCGGGTACGCGTGGTGTGTTCTTAGACCAACAAGGTATTTAAGTAACTTAGAGTGCAGAGACAACATCAGTCATAACACTCCTACTACACTGAATTCAATTTGACTAGGTGTCCATCTTCTTCCTAGCTCTAACAATGACACAATAAAAAAAAAACATAAGACTCAAGTTGATCTCTTTGAATTAGTAGTAATTACAGGACGAGACAAATCACGATGGAGACGATGGAATACCCCAATGTGCAAGTAGCCATGTTGCCTTTTCCTCATTCCATCCCGTGCCATCGTCATTATCTGACACTTCCTTGTACTTCAAGAATAACTCAGAATCTTTTGGTACATCCTCAAGTGCAAGGAGTTTAAAAGTTGCATAATCATCATCTGATATGTCGAATGTTAAACACAAATTAGGACTCGATGAGTGATTTATCATATCATGCATTGGTATTACTGCCGCGACATCATCCGACAGACCAACAGCACGTGACATTAAAGTACAGTACAAGCTCTCAGAGATGGGTACTCCTCTACGCGTGTGTGTTGTTGCATACTCGTAAAGTTCATTCAAGCGAATGGCAATGGCGGCACCAATGTTACATTCAGATATTTCAGGTGCCATGGTGTGAAAATCTGTAATTGCCGCCTCGATTGCATCATTCTTCCAAGGATAGGTTACTGTTGCTGCTGTGCTGTCCACGAGACGTTGTAAGGGATCATCTCGTTTCCATTGCAATATCCACGTTGACCAAGGATGTTCCTGCTCCATTGCCTCCAATGCGTAGGCTGTAAGATCAACTTGCCATTTATCGTACGTTCCCAACGCTGGTCGTTGTCTAATAGTTTGATTCCAAATATTTCTACAAAGTCTTTGTAATTTCGATTTCCATCCGTCTGCTTGTGAATGTGCTAATGATAATTTGCTAGCGAGTGCTGGAAAGTACTTTTCACAATTATACTGTGTCATTACTGTATGATGTGGAATCGATATTACCTCGTCCCCCTTAACTAAATCTTTAGTACTAAATACGCCACGTCCAGCTACACTCAGTGGAGTAGTTCGGACCTCTGCGCCAGGAGAGATTATGCCAATGTCTTCGCACCATGAGTTAAAAATAGCATCATTGTCATTGATACTAACACCATCGCCACTCCTACCTATGGCTGATGACGCGAATAGGTGCAGGTTGGCTTTCATTGTGCACTTTCGGTAAAGGTTGTCAATGTTTGTTGAAAAGTGCTTCGATGAGAGCATGACTACGTACTATTTTATATTTGGCGGGAAAAACTCCCACCCAAAAAAGAAAAAAGTGGTTCTTATTCAATGATGGACCCGACAACACTCTTACCCGGTGTCAAAGCCTCTGGCCGGTGTCCTCCCCTTCTCATCCGTGACGATGCCATCGTTGAGGGAGGTGTCTTCGAAATGGCATTGCTCCGTTCGTTAAATATGGTTCACGGTGAGTCTTCAAAATCAAACAATAAATTAATGGATTTCGTACCCGATATTAAGAGTGGGGGATTGTCGTACGCTGGCACATTCGTTCGATCGTATTTTGCCCACGGCTAGGATATATAGTCCCCCCTCCTTCCTATGAGATGATAGGGATTTCATTTCATCCCAACCCCTCACCCCCACACTTTTTTTATTTTCCTCATCCTTCCGTTCCTTGTCCTCCTCTCCTACGATCCTCTTTTATAGGTTTATTTCTCAGCACGAGTCCGAATGCTGTCGAGAATTTCACAAGTGCCACGAAGGTAAGTTGAACATGAGATTGTATTGTACTAGCGGCATGATAGAGGGGGGAAACATTGCGGGGGGAGGGCAATGGGAGAGAATGCGTAGCCAAAGGCAAATCAGAAGCTGAGCGTGGAGGGAGGGAGGCAGAGATAACTCTTCAAGGCCGATAATACGGGGCAGAGTAATCTGCCATCTAAATTCTTCGTAAGCGCTCAAGAGTTGTACCTAAATCATCGGTTCTAATGGTGATGGGGGAATGGTCAACAAGAGTAAAGAAGTATCAGACAGTAACAAGCTGTCGATCCTTCTATTGATGCCAAGTTCCAAGTCGTATTTGATGCCATGTCCCCAGTTACGCCACAAATCAAGATTTCCTATGAGACACATTTCATTCTGAAAGGCTCCCACTGGCCGTGTATCATGGAGGCATCACGTTTGTGGAAATAAGGAGTTCCGGGGAGGTTATGGTATCTTCTTTTTCACGCACGGATTTGCTAGTTGGCCTAACTAATTGTCTGGAGTGTCCATTTAGCCGACCTAAGCCGTATTATGGATCTTTATTCTAGCTCCGGGATCCGTTCCCGTTTGAATTTAGTATTAAAATTGATTCATACCGAGTAACCATGTGCACGGCATGAAGACAGATTGCTCTATCAAACAAAAATACTAGTAGCTGATCTAGGTAGCTAGTCACTTACTTTGACATTTATCAATTGTGATCCTTGATATTGATCCCTTACGAATTGTCAATGACGGCCAGTTGCGGGGAGCCTTCATCGTACTTGATGGCAGGCTCGTAATCTTGGTAATTGGCGGTGTCTGTCAGGAGTATGCATCGAATCGAGACTTTACTCTTATTGTCGTAAAGCCGGACCTTCATGGCCATTTATTTGTACAGTGTAACAACATCCACGTACCATGAACGTGGTGTTGTCAATGCCCGATACTCAGCAGGAATTTGGCTCCCACAAACATTATCTACTCCGAATTGTCATTGGACTGTAATGAATAATATTCTTTACTATGTGCATCATCACCTATCAGACCAATACTAAGTCCGATTAAGTATGGATTACATGAAGCACTCGGTTATGAAGCAACTGAAGCTGCCCATGACTATCAATATTTGCTTTCTATGAGTAGCTCCACTATGCACAATTTGAAATGGGCAGATGAAACTCCGTGCTTGTGGACAAGAGCGACGATAATCGAGGTTTAATTCTTTTAATCCTTTTTGACGGATGATATTAACCACGCCTTCATATGTTAGATGGAAGTCTTCTCTCGTGGAAGCTATTGATACAGCGTCCATTCTCCATGGCTGTTTTAATCAAGATCTTACTAGCTGATTTGCTATTGTGTTCTGCGTTTTCCTTAACACATACTCTTTCAACTCTAACTTTTGTTTCTTTATAATCACAGATGGCATCCGGGGGTTCAGACTCTCGAATACTCGAGCAACGCCGCTGCATACTTCTAGCTGTTATTGGGTCGACCTCAGAAACCATGTCAGACAATGCAACACTGAAGAGTCTATTGAATACCGGCCTTCTAGTGACAATTAAGGGATGGTTAGATGATGTCTTGGCTGGTAAAGTTGGAGGCGTCGATCTTTTGCTTCATCTTCTAAATAACATCATTCCAATTCCCGTTACTAAAGAATTAGTTACCAATTCTAAGCTGGGTAAGACCGTGTCGTCTGTAGAGAAGCATATCATTTGTGCAGCGTCGGCGAATGAATCTGCAATTAAAAAGAGGATCCAAGATTTGAAAGAGCGCTGGAGTGCATCAGTGAAAGCCATGAAAAGTGTGAGTAAATATATCCAGAAAGAGATTTCATTTGTCGCCACTACTCGAAATTTTTTGAGTGATTTCCGTTCCTATTCTAATTTCTACGATTGCTTTAGAATGGTAATGGATCAACAAAACGTCAGCTAGAGCATGATGCACCTCTTTCCCTTGCTGCAGCAAAGAAATCCAAGCAAGGAGGTTCAGCACTTTCAAGTCTATTGAAGAAAGTGGAGAATACGAACATTACTGTTGTATCCTCAACGATGTCTGCGGCTGAAAGCATGGAGCAGCAAAGCATGAAGCAGCAAGAGCGGGCGACAATTTTAAAAGGTGCAAACTCCATGTCAAAGATAGAAGTGTCGAAAGAGAACAATGGTAAGCACAACGCCAATTATACAGATTATGAGTTTCACTTGTAGGAAGAATACTAATGTCAATGATCGTGGCTCTCTAGATGCTAAGCCAAAGAAGGGCGACCGACGAATTCAATGGGCTGATAATAATGGCAAATTATTAGCTGTAACAGAAGATGGGCAAGATCCCAAATCATCAGAGACAGAGAAAGTGCCTGCGAAAAAACGAAAGTCGCGGTGGGCTGACAGTAAGAAGATAGAAATCCAGAATGAAAAAGAATTAATGATGCAGGCGAGGAAAACTATATCCCTAGATACCGACAAAGATGATGAGCTGGACGCAATGTCGATGATGGTCAGTTTTCTTTTCTTCTGTCAATTCATTGTGCACTCGTGATTTAGATACTTACAAATGAAAACCACTCATATCTTTTTCAGGCTGTTTGGAGACCACCTCAATTACTCCCGGACAACGGAATCAACCCTCCAGTACAGGTCGTGTCCAATGAACTCACTCTACAGGCAACCCGCATGAGCACAACTCCCGCAGTCAAATATCTGTCGGATAATGATGTTCCAATTTCTCCTCATCTTTTGAGTGAAGTGGAGAAGGCATTAGAGCTTACTTTACACAATTCTGTAATCCCAAATGTATTCCCTTTTTTCACTCCCCAAGCTGCAATTGATCCAGTCGCCAACTTCACAACACACAATGTTGCACCAGCATATTCACAGCCGCCATTATATCCACAGCCTTACAGTATGAGTACATCTACCGAAGCGGATGTGCAGACTGTTCTGGGTCTAGGGTTACCTTTTTTCTTGGTCGGGTTCAATGTAATTGCTCTTCAGGCTCTTGCAGCAAATCCCAGTCTGCTAGCTTCGTTTAAAGATGTGAATGGTGTGTATAAGCAGCCAGAGCTTATCAATCTTGTGCAAACACTGACACAAAATCTGGCGCCACATGCAGCAATCCAACCGACTGCGATGACTGGATATGCTGCATTCAACTCAGTACCGACATACATGCAGCAGCAGCCGACTTTACCATCATTTAGCCAGCCACAGCCGCTCTTGCAGCAGCCGGGGCCAGGAATGCGTGGGTACCGTGGCGACCAAAACATCGGTGATGCCAATCTTTATCTTAGTGGCTACGGCCCAACAACTACAAATGATGATATTAGAGCGATGTTTGCCCCGTATGTCCATGTTACTGAAATTGTGAACAAGAGTGGTTTCTCTTTTGTCAATACGAATGATCCCGAAGGAGCAACACGAGCCAAAGAAGCGTTAAATGGATCACTGTTGGGTGGATTACCTTGTAGAATTAACTCTGCGAAACGAAAGGAGAGAGATCCTACGTTTGGTTTAACGGGGGCATCATCTGCTATTCCTAGTGTAGGGACTACTGTATCAACTATTGGTTTTGGGCAGGTGGATGTGTCTCAGATAAAAGATGATCGTGGCAATCCTGCAACAAAGAATTTATTTGTTGCCGGTTATGGACCGGGTACGACCGAACAGCAGCTGAAAGATTGTTTTGGGCAATACGTATCTGTCGTTAGCATCGTACTGAAGAATACATTCGCGTTTGTGAATACTGTGGACAAAGAAGCGGCTGTTCTTGCCCGGTCTTCGCTATTGGGGCAGTTGCTTAACGGTGGACCACTGCGAATAAATTTTGCGAAAGAAAGTGGACGACTTGGGACTAGCTTTGACCTTGGGTATCATGGCCCTTCAGGAGCTTCAGCATCAGCATATGGGCCTGGACGATACTAAAGATACCTTTGTTAGTCTTAGTTAGTAGAATGACTGGTTTTACTTTTCACTGAGTGTGATGTCTTGTTCCTTTACCTTAGTTAATAGGTAGAAAGGTCTCGCTCGCTCACGTTTGCGGCTTTACAATTTCTATTCCCAGCACACCGCACACAGAATGATGAGGAGAGAAATTGCTTGGTTGGCTGTCGTCATTCCCTTGGTTGGCTGTCGTCATTCCCTTGGTTGGCTGTCGTCATTCCCTTGGTTGGCTGTCGTCATTCCCTTGGTTGGCTTCGTCATTCCCTTGGTCTCAAACATTTTGTCACCAATTTCCAGTCACGGCATGAACATTTCAGTCACGACATCCTGAATCTCCTTCCTTCTGCCCTGAGCGATCAATCTCCGTATGGTAGATGGTGAGCTCCTCGCGGCCGCATCAGTTGTGGACACGCATCGACATCGAACCAGACGCGTCATTGATCTCGTACAATGAACATGAGCGATGTGTAATAATTAACAAAGATGATGAAGACGTTGCTACCTTCTACTGTCTCTATGGACCGTGCGAATTGGAATTATACAATCATCTTCAATTACGACAGAATGTTCGCCTTGCCAAATTAAATGTTTGGTATCCAGGCTCATGGCAAAATCATTCTAATCGAGTCTGCTTTCGTACGACGTTGTCATTGCCCACGGTAGGATTTCCAAGCGTTGACGACGATGACGATGACGAAAATGGGAGTATATTAATGAAGTTTCAATCGAATGCAAGGATCATCGTAGCCGTGATCCAATTTGGGGAGGAGGAAAGCTCTCCACTGCGTTGGAAATCGACAGAACGAACAGTTTCGTCAACTACCAATCACGGCAAAGGAGAGACGATTTACTATCATGTCATTCATGTTCCATCCTCCTCTAAGATTGATGACAATCACACCACGTGTGTTTTCACCTTGACATTGGACTCGACACATGCAGATGAACTAACGCCAGATGAAGAATTGATGGACCCACCACCACCACCTTGCGTTGTATTGACATCTTCATCAACCTTTTCTCCAACTAGATGGGAATGGAACAGTCCTGCTGCTACCATCGACAATGATGAATGGATCCCAATTACTTCATACTGGAGAACAAATGATACAAAGTCAATCAATTTTTTAGATACCAATGATTGCACTAACACATCATCATCATCATGGAGATTTCCACACCAATTGGGCTTATGTCAAATTTCCACTGTTCTGCCAACAAAGCGATTGTACTTGAGAGACGGTGGCGGCGAGACTATTGTTACGAATACTCATCCGATTGATGAATACTCTCGCAAAGGCAATGAGATAGTTTACGACTTTGATAAGGAGTACTTCGGGAGGGTACACATAACAATGTCCAAACAACATCCACGTCCTTCACTACTGATAATTCGAGTAGGTGAAACACGGGCAGAGGCAATGAATAATGATGCAAAACACTTTGAACAATGCGTTGATATTTCGTATTCACTTCAATATGATTCCCATACCTGGTATAGTCAACATCTCGTTGCATTCCGCTATGTAAGAGTAATTATATCGACGGAGGATGATAATGCTGTACCATGGAATGATATTACTATTGAATGCGAGGCCCATATGCCTCTCTTATATCCACAGCGTGGCGGTACATTCTCTTGCATATCTACTACTTGCACGACAGACAAATCTAGCACATCTACGTGCAATCTTGATACTAGAATATGGCATACCGCAGAATATACATTACAATTATGTACATACCAAAATTTTATCATTGATGGGGTTAAACGTGATAGATTACCCTGGGCGGGCGATTTGTTTATTGGTCTTATAGCGAATGCATACACTAGTAGAAATGTTGAATCCATTCGTTCGACATTAATAGTCTTGGGACGGTGTGGATTAGACAATCTCATCACTTATCATACTCGTAACAACAATATCGTTGATACGACATCTAACTTGGTAGATACGACGATCAACAGCATGGAAGATACTACACACATTAACGGAATGGTTGATTATACACTTTGGTTTATCATTTCACATTGGTCATATCAAAAGTATTATGATGATATTTACTTCTTACGACAAGAATGGAAAGTCATTAAATTACGACTAACACATCTTCTCCAGTGGTGTAGTGATCCTGATTCAGGCTGGTTAATTGTTACCAATCATGACCGTGTATTCATCGATTGGAGTGATGATAGTCATGATGTAAAGTCTACAACATTACAGATACTTTGGTGGTATGTATTAGATTGCGGCATTGCTTTGGCTAAGAAGATAGATGATGGACATGAACAAAGTAATACAAGTGACATTCTTTTGACTCTGATAGAGACACAATCGAAGATGGAAATATCTTATTTACAGATGAAGGACATACAAGTAAATTTCTCTCGACATTCACATACTATAGGAATTATTTCTGGTCTGTACAAACGTTTGAATACACGGGCTAGTGGAGATTGGTGGGACCATAGTACTAGTGACGAAAACTGGCATACTATTCGTAAAGTACGATTTCTATACGATCGATCACGTGAAGCCTTGCTGGGCGATACACTACCCAAGGTATCAACTCCTTTCTTTCGTCATCTGGAGGTATTGGCAATCAATGCACTTGGTGAGCGAGTGTTGGCTTTGAATAATCTTCGAAGATATTGGGGTGGAATGCTGAATGCGAATGCAACAACATTCTTTGAAGCATACACCGAAAATGAGACAACAATCACTGATATTGCCCAGTTTTACAATCGACCATACGGCAGGAGTTTGTGTCATGCCTGGGCTGCAGGACCGTGTGTACTCTATCCAGAGATACTATTAGGATTGTGTCCATTATCCGATGGATGGAGAGAATGGGTGTGTGATCCACTACTATCTTGCATCCAATCTATATCATGTAGAATCGAGACAAAGTATGGGTTCATTCATGTTCAATTAGATGATTTTAATTTACAAGTTGTTGTTCCCCAATGCACCTCAATGCTGCTAATGGACAAAGTATATACAGGCGGTGACCATTTGTTCCCTCGCAAGAGTCTAATCTCTTCACATGACACCCATGAATGGTCAAAGAAGTATAGGGATTGGACGTACCATCCAACTCATGTTATCCAGTCGTGCCCAATTATTCCAGGATATGATGGAATTATAATGACAGACGTACCCACTGTTTACCAACTACCGAACAATGACTTGTTTTACATGAGCTTTGTAGGGTTTGACGGGTCCGGATACCAAACGTTTGTCACAGAATCTACCGATTTACTAGAATGGACAAACATGCGTCTGGCCATGGGCTACGGTGACGAGGGCTCGTTTGATTATGGAGGAGTAGTTCTTGGAGCATATCTCTACGAAAGTTATGATCTAGAAGCACCGCGAGTTCTGAAGAATTTGAATGGTAAATTTTATTCGTTGTATGGAGCATATATGAAACGAGGAGAGTATGAGCCTGATCCGGGATTCCAAGGACTAGCATCAAGCATTGATGGGATTGTTTGGCAGCGGGAACAGAATGAAAGCATACTGTCGATTTACGGCCCTGACACTGTGCAGAAATGGGAGAAAGACAGTATCTATATGCCATGGATTGTAGAATATAATTCAGTGTATTACAACTTTTACAATGCAAAGGAAATGCCTCAATGGATTGAGCAAATAGGTTTGGCAACCTCGACAAATTTGCGTTCTTGGGTTCGTCATACCGACAATCCCATCCTTAAGGTCAGCAGTCACAGGAACAACACAGTCATCAACGGCGGATATGATACACAATTTAAATCAGATGCAAAAGTATTCTGGGACGACAGTGAATCACATTGGGTTATGTTTTACTTTGGTGTTGGTAATGGAGGTGCCCACATAATGGTAGCATTCTCATACGATTTAATCCATTGGGTTTGTGATCCAATTCCATTACATATGGCTGTGGCGAATCCATCTGGACTTGACAAGCAGCATGCACATAAAGTATCACTTGTACGTAATCATAAGAATGGAGTATGGTACATGTTTTACTGTGCAGTGGGTAATGCTGGGCGTGGTATTGGTTTGATCATGAGCCATGGGAAATAATATAAGCCAACAAATACTAAAAACATTTTGTATTCATTGCTTGTATTATTAAAGGAATATATATTTTTTTCATAGCCTTACAACTATAAATTTACATTTGCCTTATTGAAAGAAGTATCCCTCCAACGGTTCCACGCCGCACGAATCCTGTAAATATCCGCTCACCATTAACTGTCCCCAAGCCGCGCTAAGCGTCGGCCCACCGCGATTCTGACACAATCGTGTCTTTTTCGTGAATTCATTATACCGTCGTACGCTCCGTCCATACTCCATCGTTTGTTTCGGCCCGGCCGGTGGGATGGGCATTAATTCATTCAAACCCGTGGCTGTATTTAATGTAACGAAAAATGAATTTAATGCCAATCGGCCATCCTCCCATGCCGACATGGCACGCGGGATGACGTCGGCATCGATTTCGACCGATAGACCACGACGTATCCCTCCCGTGGCCTTGGTCAATTTCGACATGGCGCGTTCGAATGCGAATTGCGAATCGCGTATCTCATCCGCCACATCGGGGGGCATGCTTAGTCCTATAATGCGCATGGGATTGACATAATCGCGTTCGATCCGACTGGCACCGCCACCGCCTCCATTGGAGGAACGGGAGGCTACCAAGTCATTGACTTCGCCAAAACTATCAGTATTGGCAACCATGGATTGTAAATCGAAGATGTAAAAGTCCGCGGCCAGTTGGAGGGGGTATCGGTATTGCAAGTAGGATCGTATAGCCTCGGGTGGGAAATCGGGCAGGTTGCCCGACGTGGCATCTGTGGGTGTACGACGGCGTGTATTGGTCGTAGTAGCAGCAGCAGCAGTAGTTGCTGATTGTTCGTCGATTGGATTCGCAAATGCATTATCGATGGGCAGGACAAGGTTCGAGATTGCAACAGCTGTAGTTGCGGTAGTTGTGGCTACTTTCTGGAGCCATACTCGCCTCGCCATCGTTGTGATGATTGCTTGCTGTCCGTCAGGAGCACTGAATGCAGTAACTGAAGAGTCGGGAATGATGAGCAGCAGTGATGCTGCCACAACGACGGCCCGCATCATCATATCTTGACGTGAGAGTATGTGACTCCCAGCATAGGAGGACGACCACACGACCAACCTACCAGACGACTGCTTAGGTACGTATGTACCACATACTAACATGATGAGCCGAAGGTGCTACGCTTGAGGGATGCTGGGATGCGCTGCACTTGGGGACTATTCGGCTACATGTTTTTCAATTCTGTACACATACATTTAATAATTTTTATTGATCTAAACACACCTTCACAAACCACCATGACAATAGGAAGACATAGGACACAATTACTTCTTTCACTAAACACACACACGACACAACAGCAGGGTTAACAGTACATAGAAGTCTTCTTCTTGTCGCTTATTGTACTTCACATTGTTTAACTTGCTTGGAAAAATTCACCCCCACTGGACCTTCACATGAGACAATTTGTTTAAGTAGGGCAGGTGGCACACCACGGTCCTGTACGTCCTGTAGGACTGTTCTTGTTAGGGCAACCAGTGCCGAAAAACATGCTAGAAGCATAAGTGGTATAACCAAAGTTCAAAGGCAACTTGTGACCCCAAGGACAGAGGTCTCGGTTGAAGCTTGATGCACGCTCAAACATGCCATTCATGCCTTTCACACGCCCAACTTCCCACCTTGAGATGTCAGAATTAAAGCTTGATGCATCACGGAACATGATATTCATGTTTGTGACAGAGCTAACGTTCCAGCTCGAAATGTCGGAATTAAAGTTTGATGCCTGATAGAACATGGCCCTCATGTCTGTCACACACCCAACTTCCCACCTTGAAATGTCGGAATTGAAAGTTGATGCACCAAGGAACAAGCCAGCCATGTTTGTGGCACGCTTCACACACCAGGTTCCAATCTCTCCATACTGAGTACGCGTGGCACAGGTGGGAGTAGTTGCGCAACTCTGGCTGATGTAGTTGTTGACGGCAATTTGTAAAGTTGCCTTATCAGGGAAGCAGTACTGGGTGGGATATTGAGTCGGGCTTGCAGTAGTGGGGCGTGCAGTAGTGGGGCGTGCAGTAGTCGGGCGTGCAGTAGTCGGGCGTGCAGTGGGTTTGGATGTCGTGGGATAGGATGTCTTAGGGGTCCAAGGTGACAAAGCAGCTATGTTAGCAGCTTTAGCTGCTGCAGCAGCAGCAACTTCGACAGCTTCAGCAGCTTCAGCTTCAGCAACGCAGTTGGGAAAGCATTTTGAAATAGCAGCTACATCACTCCCAGTGAGATCATCAAAAGAAGTAGCCCATGCATCAGCATCATCAAAATGTGCCTTCTCATTGAGAATATTCCCAACCAACGTTTTGATCTTCTTGAACCACCCTAACTGACGACGTCCCTCGGGTCCACCACCAACTGAGTTGCACTCCCCTGGCTGAGCATCTGCAAAGCAGTGTTCCTTCCCATCTGAAGAGCGGAAGCATGTCCTGCCACTTGAGGAGATCTCGGTGGCGGCATCTAGAGAGAGGATGGTGCGTTTATCGAGGCCTTCTTCCTCCACATCAAGGATTACCTTGGACCCTTGAAGGACGTTGCTTTGGATAATATCAAAGGTCTCGCCTGCAATCTGCATGTCGCAATGTTGATAAAAGGACATGTTTGAAGTGAGAAAGGGGGAATGATGATGAGTGACGACATGTAAATCAATTCATCATACTCACACAGAGGGGAGTATCCTCGGAGGTATTGAAGAGCTGGAAGCGAGTGCCATGGGCAACGGTCGAGAGCATCCGAGAGCCTTCCTTGTTCATGAGGGCACCCGACGAAGACACCTGAGTATCTTTCGTAGCCTTGACTGCGACAAATACAGCTCCGAAGGTGCAAGCACCCAGGACGAGGATCACAGCTGCAGAAACTCCTGCCACTAGACCCAGATAGTGCTTGAGGGATTTACTCTTGGTCTTCTCGAGTTCAAAGAGCCTAACAAGCGTGTATGCTTCCTCCTCTGGATGCGTTGGAGAAGGCAACAACTAGTTAGCATGATATGGCGTGGGAACATGGACATTGGACAATAACACTATTGACTTACTACTCAATGTGCCACTGTTATCCTTATCCAGAAGATGAAAGATGGAGTTGAAGCGCTATTTAGATGTAGAGCAGAGAACATGAATCACCATCATCAACGAGGGAGAAGTGGGGAGTGAGATAACATAGTAATGGCGAGGGCATAAAAACAGACTTAACCAAGCATCCGTCCGCTCGTCGCCAATGGGAAGGCCACATCCTCTCACCCTTCCGCGGCACCTTCACCTTCGTCCGCATCCTCTTGCCCGTCCGCGGGCACCTTCACCTTCGTCCGCATCCTCTCGCCCGTCCGTGGCACCTTCACCTTCGTCCGCATCCTCTCGCCCGTCCGTGGCACCTTCACCTTCCACCTTCGTACCCCGTCCGTGGCACCTTCACCTCTCATTGCCAATCTTCGTCCGTGGCACCTTCACCTTTGTGGCGGAGAACTCCGGCGGCTTCAAACTCAGCCTCAATGGACAAGCACTTTTCACTCACCTCATCATTCGAGTCATAGTTATCAGGAGCAGCGTTAATGTCGGCTGCAAGATCACGAACAGACTTGGTAAGGTTCATGATGTTCTATGTTGATTGAGGTGGTGCGGTGTTGTTTAGTTTTGAGGCGGACGTGACGTAAGTGGTTGGCCTCTCTGGGCTGAGAGGTTCTTACTTATCTACCGCTGTCAAACAAATGATGCTACCTACGTAAGGTGAGCTACTGGTCTCAAAAATCATAATAGTTCCTCTCTTTGATTCTACGTGACGATAAAAAGCATCGCAATAAATACCTTCGCAAAAAAGGTTAAGGCGTCAATTGTTATGACAGCGGTAGTATCCCCAAATTTTCATTCGGGGGAGGTCTTGCTTGTGAATTCATCACACCCTACCTAGTAGAACACCCTAGAGAACACCGCGGACGTGACGACGTGATTATCTACATAACGACCATCGCAACAACGAACAAACAACTATGGGGTGCGGCTCTTCTTCAGCGGCAATGTCATCCTATCCTGGCAATAGACGTGTGGCCCAACCAGTCTATGTACCAAATTCGAATGAATATAAACAAATCGATGCCAATACGGCAGTGGCACAGGCGCACTTTGTGACATGTCCGGGGGGGAATGCATTGCGATTGATGAGTGGGGCGAGACATGAGGAGAGTAGTTACATCCACCCCATGGAGAAGGTTGGTGCTGCTGGTGCTCCACCCACGTATATTTCAGGTGAGAGATCGGAGATTCATTTTGTTTGTTTTTTCGTTTTATGTTCATTTATTTATTCTCACACTACTTCCCATCTCTTCGTTTTATAAGTTACATTACCACCAGGTGTTTGTTCTGGAGATGTCATTCATGTCAAGGCACCCGATGGACGACTTAATGCCATCGTCATACCCGAAGGGATGGGTCCAGGATCGACCTTTACCGTCGAATTTGCAAACGACTGTGTTCCACCGATGAATATGGCACCTGGAACATTTGTCCCTACTGTCATTGCCGAACCGGAAGTGGAAACGGGTGTACCTGCCTCGTATTACAACGGAGCTGCGTCAGAACAGGCACCACCTGTGGCACAACCTATTTCATCAATGGCATATGCACCGAAATAAAAGAGGAGAGGGGTGGAGAACGAGAGGAGGAAGAATCAGAAAACAATCTTTTTTAGGGGGTCTTTAAAGCTCGAAACTGTCTAGTGTGTTTGTGTCTTAATAATTGTATGAAATAGTAAAGTAATGCGCCAAATGGTGAATCGTCGATTTTGTCAAGAGATGGAGGAACAATAATTATCATCAATTGGATTTTTTTAAAGATATCCTCTCTCTTCCATCTGTATCTTTCATTAAAATATACTTCTGATACTTTTCGTCTATCCCGATGTAAGTATTGACCAGAAAAGTGGGTCTTCGTTATTTCACCCATTGTTATTTGTTGGTAAGCTGTCTCCTCATCTGTTCAAGGAAGGATCCATCATTCGCAAATGGTATTTGCTGTTGCATTACAGTTCCATTTTCCTCCTCTGGTGGAGCTTTTCGATTAGAAACTTCATTATCTACATTATCCGGCATAGCGTCCGTCGTCTGCTGCTGCTCCCCTCCTCCCGTTGCTGCCACGGCCACGATGGGCGTGTAATCAAACTCATCTTCCTCGTTATTTTCTCCTCCACCTCCCGTCGATCGATGATGATGACCATTATTACCATTACTATTTACGGTACCAGTAGTAATAACGCCACCGGCCTTCGTAACTTTCTCACGTCGCTTGGCATCCCTCTCGCGTTCTCTCTTCCTCCTTCGTTTTTCGGTCGCGGCCGCCTCCTCTGCCGCATCTTGGGATACGCGCGCTCGATACTCGGCCTCGGCTCGTCGATCGGCATCGTCTGCGCCGATTCGTTCCCATCGCGCCATTTCGCGCGCACGCGCGTGACGGTAGACGTGGAATTCGCCCGAGCCCGCGCCCGCCGTGGAGCCGTAGGGGTTGTCCACCCTCTCGGTCGCGAGTGGCGCCGCCGGTGCGGATGTGGAGGAGGATGCTGCGGTCGATGTCGTGCCAGTCGCCTGAGCGTAGTCGACTGCACGCATGTTTGGATTATTATCGGCATAGGCCTGGACGGTGGTGTAGCGACCCATGGTGTGACGATTGACAAAAGGGGTGGGCGGCGCGCGGGGATGGTGGTTGAGCACCTTGGATGGAGGAGAAATTTAATTCTTTTGGAGGTACTCCTAAA
>Ga0247843_1004283_pt1 | contig 21591 bp, 12 predicted proteins | sample LaCruzMarch2017__FD_192420 | JGI IMG/M metagenome (GOLD analysis project Ga0247843, IMG submission 192420) | Freshwater microbial communities from meromictic Lake La Cruz, Castile-La Mancha, Spain - LaCruzMarch2017_8m | ecosystem: Environmental > Aquatic > Freshwater > Lake | place: Spain...
GGGCAGGCGCAAGGCGGGCAGGCGCAAGGCGGGCAGGCGCAAGGCGGGCAGGCGCAAGGCGGGCAGGCGCAAGGCGGGCAGGCGCAAGGCCTGCCCTTACTGGGGTAGTTGCGTCAATCCCTGCCGCGGCTCGTGGCTTTTACGTGGTGGGCAGGGGCCTGGGCAGGCGCAAAGCCTGGGGGCAGGCGCAAGGCCTGCCCTAACTGGGTTAAAGTAAGGCTTTCTTTGTTTCTCGCGATTTCTTATGGTCGCCAAGAGATTTTGAGTTCGTTTTTTTCTTTTTGAAATATGCGCTCAACGCTTTTTCTTCTTCCGCTGTTAATGAACCTAAACCACCTATAAAGTCCAAATCTGATTCTGTTTTCTTTATTCTCATACTATTGATTTTTGAAGTATTTGTTTATTAATTTCAAAGCAGTATTCGTTTCAATTATCATGATTCGCCCTCCAAAGTGAATTGCGCCAAGAGTTTTTTCATAATGTTCTATGAGTTGTGTCTTTGAAAGAAAAGAGACATTTCCTTTATGTCCTCTTTGAAAAGATAACTTGCAAGCAAATGCTACCAAATTTCCAGCTACTCCTGTGTAAATCTTGTTCTTCCCTTTGTTAAAAGGAGCACTCTCTACTAGGTGCATATAAACGTGGTCTTCTTTCACTTCCAGACTAACCAAGCCTTGGATGATATTCTGATTATTTACAATAGTCAGTTTATATACATCTCTCGCAGGCTCTTTAAACTCGTCTCGCCAGTTAAAATTCCATCCGTTCTTCTTAGCGACAGACTTCAAATCCGCAATAGTTAAAACAGAAATTTCCGTTGCGAAACTATCCCCAGTTACCACATTCTCAATGGAATTAGTTAGGTTATCAACGATGAAGTCTAAACCGTCAGAAGTGTTTCTTTCCACAACCTAAATTTACGAAATCTATCCGTGTTTCCAAAACATTCAAGGTGACCGGGAAGGCATGTGGCAAAACGGTTTGCGGGGGCCTGGGGCAGGCGCAAGGCCTGGGGCAGGCGCAAGGGCTGGGGGCAGGCGCAAGGCGGGCAGGCGCAAGGCGGGCAGGCGCAAGGCGGGCAGGCGCAAGGCGGGCAGGCGCAAGGCGGGCAGGCGCAAGGCCTGCCCTAACTATTTATCTCGAACGACCCAAGTAGATTGGCGCTGTTGTAAATTACCAGTAAGAACAAGCAAATAGGTTCCAGGCTTAATTCCTAAAAATGGAATAGAATACTCGGCGTTTGGGTTCAAAATCCATTCATCTGTAATTACGCGGCCTTGAAGGTCTATTATTCTAAATCTTAAAGGGCGTTCCGTCCAATCACCCAAGTCAATGCGGCTGAAATCTGTGCAAGGATTGGGCGAAACCTTAAGAATTGACTTAGCGTTGAACTTAAACAAGTCGTTTCCAGGTATTGAATACTCATGGGCACCGATGTCATATAAGCCACCAAAGGGCAAGGTGTTTCCAAAAAAGTCAAAACCTCCGTTGGATGCTCCTAAAAAAGGTTGTAAGTCTGCACCGGCATCAATAGCTGCTGAGCCTGCGGGCAATTTGTATGCAGTTAAACTGTTTAAAGGAGCTGGGTAAATGGTTGGAGCAGGAGACGAAACTTGGGTCAGCTGGGGGTCGGCTTCCAAGCCTGAGGGGGTTCCATTCCAATATTCGCAGTTCGGTCCTAAAGAGCGAAATGAGGCCAAGCCAGAAACACTTGAACCATAAAAAAAACTGCCCGTATTGCCAGAAGCCCAGTATAAATTGTTCGCAAAAAATGGCTGGCTGCTTGTAAAGGTGGCGGGAACATGAATAAAGGGCAAACCGCCGAAGGTTTGAAAAATATTGTTGAAGCAATTCACGCCATTCATTTGGTTTCCATAATCGGTCATTTGAAAAGCACTAAAAGATGGATACGTATTGGCAGGAGATGGGGAAACAACCACCGTGTTATTGTAAAAATCCAATCCATTCCATTGGGTATTCGGGGCAGTAAATAAAGTAACAGGACTGTTGTTGGTTTTGGCATCACCAACACTTAGGTTATACCGCACAACATTGTTACCCCAAGGGCGAGCTCCCCAGTAATTTCCGAGTAGAATGCCCGCCCCGTCGTTGTCGTGCGAGTAGCAATACTGAATGGTTGAGTTGGTAACTCCACCGTCTAAATCAAATCCAAGGCCATCGCAACCAGAGCCCGCAGAATTGTGGTGGCTTTCGCAATATTGAATGGTAACCCGATTGGCCGAAAACACCCAAATACCTCCAGGCCCACCACAAGCGGTATTCAAACTGCCGGTTTCATACGCTTCGCATCGCTCAATCAAGGCCGAATCGATTTGAGAAAGGACTATTCCACTACCCTTATGGTTGTTGGCTGGGTACCCTGTGATATGATGAACGATGGTATTGGTTATCTTAAAATTAAAATGCGGATACGTTGTTGTTTGCTGGTCGTCATACGCCAAAGATACTATCCCGTTTTCTCGGCAATTTTTCACCTCGCAGGAGTCAATCCAAACGTCTTTAAACCCTGCTTGTATCCCTTGTACGTAGTTGGAATAGAATCGGATTCCACAAAAACCAAAACCACTTACCATTAAATTACGCAAGCGAACGTTCTCAAAGTAACCCGAGGGTAAGTTGGTATAAAACAAAATTCCATCGGAGGGACTTGCATTTCCGTTGCCGGGTCCAATAAAATTTAAATTCTCAAGGTAGATACCCGCTGTATTTGTGGCTTTAAATCCACAGGTACTTGTTAAGGTTGTATTAATGGTAGCCCGACCCGATCCAAAACTAGTTAATACCATGGGTATTCCTGGGTTGTTGGCATCGGCTGCATCAAACTCCAAATTGCCCTGAAAAGTATGCCCGCCTTCAAAGAAAAGGGTGTCTCCAGGTAAAAATGTCCTGGAATTGACTTGAGACAGCTGGGTCCAACCGTCAGAAGGACTTAAACCTGTGGTGTTGTTGCCGAAGCTACAAATGTAGTATCGAGTTGCCCGAACTGAATTCAACAGCAAACCACAGGCAACGAAAGAAACGATAAAAAACAGCCTCATGATTCTATGAGATTACCTAGAAATAGATTGCTTGTGGGCTGCACGCAAATTGCCCTGTTCAACAAATACAAATACGACCCCTTCTTTGAATAAGTCCGAATTAAGCTGGACCTTGGCACCCTGATGATATGCTTGATAAAGCAATCGCCCATGCAAATCCAAACATCGAATCTGAACGGGTTGCGATTTTAAAAAACCTTCCCATTCAATCCATACAGGACCAGAAGATGGATTTGGACGCATATTTACGGCAACCGATGGACTAGGCAACGTGTTGGTAACTGACGTGTTGGGCTGAGGGCGAATCAACTCAAATAATCCTTGAGCATACCAACGGGCCAAGTAATCGTTCGGGTGCAATGAATTGGCTGTACAATGCTTAGCTCCCTTGCGTTGATAAATACTGTCGCTCAGTTGGGTCATATTGAAGCAAACCACCCCTTGAGATTCAAGGCCAAGCAATTCACTTTCGAATCCCTTCATTAATAGATTTCCGTTGGCTGGGGCGCCCATTCCAGCTACATCTGGCAACATGTTGGCAATCAAAATAAACTCAACGTTTGGATTGCCTTGCCGCATTTTGCTCATCATAGATTGCATGTAACTTCGAAATTGGGCATTGCTGGTGTTCCCCCAAATGTCATTCATTCCAAAATCGATTAACACCAAGTCGGGTTGGTTTGGATTGACTAGTGGGATGCAATAATCATCGCCCCATTTGGCGGTCTTTCCTCCGCAAGAACTATTAAATAGTGTTACCCCAACCCCATATTCGCGTCGAATTTGTTCTGCGAACATTTCAATATAGCTCTTCATATAGGGAGTATTGGGTGCGAAATTGTTGGGGTCGCCCGCAAAACCACTTACGTTGAGGCCTGCTGTGATGCTCATTCCCAAAGCCTGAACGGTAATGTTTTGTTGAGCATTAAGTTTGCTTAGGGTATTTGAAAGTTGCCCACCTCTAAAACGTGTTAGGCTATCTCCGCCCCAATTGGCTTGATTTGGGATGTAGGTAACATTGATCCAAGAACTGTGTTGTACATTTTCAAGCCCTGAACCAAAGGTGGTTGAATAGCCTGCAGAAAGGCCGGGTGAAATTTGGGTGATGGTTCTGCCATTCAAACTGTAGTCTGCATTGAGGCTAAACTGGGTTTGATAATTGTAGTTGCTAACCCCTAAAATTTGCTGAGGTTCAAACATTAGGTTTGCAGAACTTCCGGCCCCCGTTAGTAGAATTAACTCATTGAAAATGGTATCGGACTTCCAAAAAGGCTGCGTGTATTTTCTCAGGTCAACCTGAGGTGCTGTAGTCGTATAATTTGGAAATTCGTAATACCCCCCTGCTACTGGGTTTACCAATACCCATTTGGCTTTGGCCGGCGAACAAGACCAAATAGCCTCGGCTGCCGGAATGGTAGTTAAGACATTGCACAAAGAATCATAAAAAGTACAGCTGCCCCCCGCGTAATAAATGACGTTTGCATTGCAACTTGTTGAGCCTGTTGGAGGCGTACATTGGGCTGAAATATACCCAACACTAAACCCCAAGAAAATCAGGATGTTACTTAAATTCATGGCATGGATTATTTAATTTGGAACCAAGCTAGATTAACTTTTTCAAAGAAAATCCGTTTGGTTTCTTTGCAACTAAGTTTTTAACAAACATTCACTTAGTCTATAAAAGGAAAAAGCACCGTGTTTATGGGTTGTTCAAAAAAGCCAATAGATTAACGCCGCCAGCGGCAGGGATTGACGAGGCTACCCCGCAAGGACCGAAACGGCAGCCGGCCCCGCTTGGCAGAGCGACCTTGGGAGCTACTGCCGGGCGGGAGCCGGCCCGTTTTCGGTACGCGGAGTAGCCCGGAAAGCCCGGCTGCCGCCCAAACCAACCCCTTCCCCTACCCTCTTTTTGACCAAAATCGACTCCAGGGAATTTTGTACCAGCCGTACAGCAAAACCGGGGCCAGAAGTGGGAAGGTGTAGCGCTCTTCGATGCCGCGCTGAACAAAAACTAAGTAGCACAGGTACAGGCATATCCCTGCAAAAAACCAGCGCTGAGGCCCGCCCCGCCAAAGCCAATAGCCCAGCAGAATAAATGCCGTGGCATGCACGAAAACACACAGAATCCGCAGCCACTCTACCCCCCATTGCCCCCGACCTGTATGCTGAAAATAATAGGCATTTAGGTTGCTGTGCAGCAGCAATTCGCCCGCCACTTTGGCCGGAGTTATCAGAAAATACCGCAGGGGTTGCTGTTGGCGAAAAGCCCCCGCCAAGGAATCGAACAGCGCCACGCTTTGGGCCTCGGCCGCCAACAATTGGCTGGGCATAAGCCGGCCACTCAAGGCAAAGGGCCGCTGCGCCTGAACCGCACGCACATACTGCACATACGCCCGACTCAAGGCCGCGGTTCCCAAACTGCTGCGCGCAAACTCTGGCGTTTGCCGCAACCAATGCCCAACAATACCCGTGTCGGATTCGCCAGCCATGGCCGCTCGGTAAGTCTCATCCATGGTTTCATGAAAGCGCCAACCCAAGTGCTCCCAGCCCTTAAACATCCGCCAAGCCGCGGCATGAGGCTCCCGGTACTGCCCCGGAAGTTCGTTCTGGTAAATGGGATGCAGGTTCAAGCCCAGCCCAAACAACACATGGTTGCGCAGCAGCCAGCCCGACAAGGGCAGCAAAGCCAAGGCCAGCAGAAGCAGTCCTTGCTTCCAGCGCCGAATACAAACGGGTACAAAAGCCAAAACCAAGGGCAGCAAAGCCGGACGAACCAACCACAAGAGTCCAAAAGCGAAAGCGGCCAGCAAACCATAGAGCCAGGCCGCGGTTGGTCGCTGCCCAGCTTCGGCCTTTTGCCAATGCTCCCGCAAGAAAAACAATCCAAGCCCCAACAAAAAGGGGCTGATTCCTTCGCTAAGGGTGTAGGCCGAGAACCCATACAAAAAAGGCAAAAGCAGCAGCGGCAACGCCCAAAAAACCCTCCATTTGGGTTGGGAATCCATGGCCCAAAGCAGCAGCAAAAACAAAGCTAAGCCCTGCAGCAAGGCCTGACTAATCCGCAGCGAGAGCAAGGCCTTTTCTGGTTCAGGGAAAAGCGCCAAATGCAGTCCATACCAAAGTCCATACCCGGGAGGCCGTACTGTTGCCAACCGCCCCTGCAGGCCCGAATTTGGAAAAAAACCCTGTTGCTTCCATTGATCTATGGGCCGCAAATACGAAGGGTCGTCGGCGGTGCGCAGCGTTTGGCCTTGTCTTAGCAGCGTCTTAGGGGTTGTGGCCAGCTGAAAATTCTGCCAGCCTAAGGCGCAAGCCAAACAGAGCAGCAACATCAACAGGAGTCTTGCCCGCACCAAAAGCCCTAAAAAAGCCTTACCTTGCATACACCATGTTTCGATTCTCGGGTAAACTTACGCAAATCCTGTGGTTGCTGCTGAGCGGTGTTTCCGCACCCTGCCTCAGTTGGGCCCAAGCCTGCCTGCCCCCCTCGCAACAAACCTATTTTTTGGTGCCCGATTCCATTCGAACCGACAGCGTGCTGATTTCGTGGATGCCGGGCAACGGAGACGGAAGGGTGCTGTTCATTTCACAACAAAATTCCTTTGTGGCTCCCACGCCTGGAACCATTCCCAGCCCTTCGACCACCTACCAAGGCGGCCAACAATGCGTGTACGATGGCAATGGATCTGGCCCGCTTTGGATTAGCGGTTTGCAGCCAAGTACGGTGTACTTTGTTGCGGGTTATGAATATTGCTTGCCGGACAGGGTGTATCAAGACACCGTGGCGCTGCTGAACCCCGCTTCGTTCATAACGGCAGCCCTGCCATGCAGCGTTCCCACCGTTCAGGCTTCGAACATTGGTTTGGTGCAGCTGGGTTTTTACGGGGTTCAGTTTTATTTTTCGCAGGGGAACGGAAGCGGTCGAGCGGTATTTCTGAGCGATGGGGCTCCGGCATCGGTGCCTCAAAACGGCTTGCAATTTCAGGGCGACACGGCCTTTCAAGGCGGCCTGCAATGCGTTTACTTTGGCCCTGGTTCTCCGACACTCAGCCTGAGCGGTTTGCAAGACGGTACGAACTATTCAATCCGCATTTTTGAATACTGCGGAAGTTCGCCCGTGTATTTGGCAGACAGCAGCCAAGGGAATCCCTTTTTGTTTAGCACACCGGTTGACAGCATTCAGGCTCCTTGCTCGGCCCCCACAACGGGAGTTGCGGGGCTTAGCGCGGTTTGGTTGGGGGGCGACAGCATTCAGGTGGACTGGCAAACGGGCAGCGGCGACGGGCAGCTGATTCTGCTTGGAAGCAGCGCCCCTGTTTTTCCGCCGGTGAACGGTCAGGCTCCGCCGCCAGGCTCGAACCAATACCAAGGCAACCCCACGGCGGTGTATTCGGGACCGCTTTCGGGTCCGGCCAGCGTTCAGGGTTTGACACCGGGCACCTATTTTTTATCGGGGTACGGTTACTGCTTGCCCGATTACAACTACGATTTGCTGGGCATGCAAACGGCTCCCATTCAGGTGGTTGTAGGTGCGCAGGGCTTGAACCCGGCAAAGATGGAACCGCAGCTGCTGTCGAATCCGGTTCCTGGGGCTGCCTGGGAATTGAAACTGGGGGAGTTGGAGCGGCAGGACATTGAATTCAAGCTGCACAGCATGCAGGGCAAGGACCTGCCGGTTGCATTTGAGGCCAGTCCGGGGGGGCTTCGCTGGGTTGGCGAGGTTCTGACTGCGGGGATGTATGTGCTGAACTGGAAGACGCGGGAAGGCAGATTTGGGCGCTTGCCGGTTTTGGTTTCGGGGCAATGATGGGGATTTGCGGGGCCTTCTGCAGGCATTGCGGCAAAAGGGTTTCAGGACTTTATCCGTTATTTAAACGTTTAACTAACGGCTAATCGGACAGGGTGTTCGTACCTTTGTAGTGGGGGGCCAGTTTCCCCCCAGGGGGGAGGAATCGGTAGCTCCAATTTCGCCTTTGGGCGGGCTGTGCCCGCTCTGCAACTTTATTTTTAGGGGTTAAAACGGGCGTTCGGGGCGGGCGGCAGTGTGGAGTTTCGCGGCCATCTGCCGGCATGGCGGCGAAAGGGTTTCAGGACTTTATCCGTTTTCGCCTTTGGGCGGACTGTGATCGGGCCAGATTTTTTGGATTTACCTGCAAAATTGCGCTTTGGGAACGGGGCCTAGGTCGGAATTCCAGGGCCTTCTGCAGGCATTGCTGCGAAAGGGTTTCAGGACTTTATCCGTTATTTAAACGTTTAACGAACGGCTAATCGGACAGGGTGTTCGTACCTTTGTAGTGGGGGGCCAGCTTCCCCCCAGGGGGGAGGAATCGGTAGCTCCAATTTCGCCTTTGGGCGGGCTGTGCCCGCTCTGCAACTTGATTTTTAGGGGTTAAAACGGGCGTTCGGGGCGGGCGGCAGTGTGGAGTTTCGCGGCCTTCTGCAGGCATGGCTGCGAAAGGGTTTCAGGACTTTATCCGTTTTCGCCTTTGGGCGGGCTGTGCCCAGTCCGGATTTTTTGGATTTACCTGCAAAATTGCGCTTTGGGAGCGGGGCCTAGGTCGGAATTCCAGGGCCTTCTGCAGGTATGGCTGCGACAGGTTTTCAGGACTTTATCCATTTTACCCTTTGGGCGGGCTGTGCCCGAGCCGGATTTTTTGGTTTTTTCTGGAAAATTGCGCTTTGGGAGCGAGGCCTAGGTCGGAATTCCAGGGCCTTCTGCAGGCATTGCAGCAAAAGGGTTTCAGGACTTTATCCGTTATTTAAACGTTTAACGAACGGCTAATCGGACGGGGTGTTCGTACCTTTGTAGTGGGGGGCCAGTTTTCCCCCAGGGGGGAGGAATCGGTAGCTCCAATTTCGCCTTTGGGCGGGCTGTGCCCGGGCCGGATGGAGGAAAGGGATTTGGGGGGCGGCAAACGGGCTTTCAGGGCAAGTCCGCGGTCGGAAAGGCCGGTGCCAGCGGGCTTGCGGTGGCTCCTAAAGTCGCCTCCGCGCCACGCGGCACCTGGCCTTTCCGTCCTTGCGGGCTTGCCTCTTCAATCCCTGCCGCACCGAACCTACACCGCCAAAAACCATTGAACTGGAATTCAAAATCAAGCCAACGGCAACTACAGCCAACCCGAACATCCAAGGGTCCAGGCCTGAACGTTTGTAAATCCAGCGGCTTGCAAGGCGGAGCAACAGGCCTTCAAGGTAGAACCGGTGGTAATAACGTCATCGACCACGGCAATGCGGATGTTGGGGTCGAGCAGAATGCCCGGCTTACAAGAAAAGGCATGTGCGACATTGTTGCTGCGCGCGTTTCGGGAATTTTTTGTTTGACTTTCGCTGTGTTTGTCTCGTTTTAAAATCCTGGACTCAACACGCCCACCCAACACCGACTGCAGGCCTTGAGCCAAGGCCTCGCTTTGATTGTACCCACGTTGCCGAAGCCGTTTGGGGTGCAGGGGAACGGGAATCCATATTTCAGGAATTGAAATTCCGGAAAGGCTGCCTAAGTCCCGACCCATCGCTCGACCTAAATCCACAGCCAAAGGCCGGTCCGATTTGTATTTGATTCGATGAATTAGGTGCCTGACCGCATTTTTCTCGGAAAAAACAAGCCAACTTCTAACTCGAACATTCTGAGACTCAGCTTGGTCTTCGGAAGCCAACAAAAGACCTTCGTCCAGCCAAGCAAAAGGGAGCAAACCTGAGCACCCTACACATATTCCAGATTCTTTGGGCAGCAAGTCAACCTTGCACAACCGACACGATTCCCCAAGCCAAAACCTCAGCCATGTATGCATAATTCATAATTATTAACATGGGAGGCGGAAAACTTATCGGAACAAATTTACGGTATGTAATTAACAATTGTAACTTTGAAATAAAAACAATGCCAGATAGTCCATTAGCTTCAGTGCCACAGGAGAAAAAAAAATCCGGCCGTAGAAATATCCTCTTGCTCCTATTGCTTTTGCTGCTGCTGCTTGGCGGGGCATCTGGATATTTAGGTTTGCAATACCTGAGCCATACCCAATTGATTGCCGAACAAGAAAAGCAAGTTGCTGAATTGGAGGCCGATTACCAGCAGGCCATGAGCGAACTTGAAAAAGCCAAACAAGAGTATGAAATGCTGGCCTCTGAAAAAATGATTTCGGATTCCCTGGCGGACTCTCGATTGGCCGAAATAACTCGGTTAATGGACGAACTTAAAAACGCCAAAGCCCGCGGACTTAGCTCGGGCGGTGGGGCCAAATACCGCGAGTTAAAAGAAGAACGCGACCGCCTCATGGGCGACCTGCGCAAACTGAAAGCCGATTACGAAAAATTGTCGGGGGTACGCGATTCCATCTTGGTCAACCTAAACACCTCGGAAGAAGTCCGCCGGCAGCTTTCAGACACCAACCAACTGCTGACCGAGAAAATCAACATTGCCAAACAACTCAAAATTTACAGGGCTGAGCTGGTGGGCGTTCGCGAACGCAGAAACGGCGATGCTTTCTCTGAAGACCGCCTAAAAAAATGCAACCGCCTTGAAGTGGAATTTGACGTGCAAGAAAACGAATTGGCCGATCCCGGGGAACGCACAGCTTACATCGTCATCTATACCCCAGGCAAAGTTACTTTGAACGAAAACCCCTCAGACAACTTCGATTACATGGGTTCTAAAAAACTGTTCTCGGTACGCAAAACCTTTACGTATTCAAACAAGCCTCAAATGGTGGTTGCCGAATACAACATCAACGACGACTTGCCCGAAGGATTGTACACCGCCGAATTGTATTTAGATGGGGTTTTGGCCTATACAACCAAAGCCAAATTCCGCAAATAAGTCCTGTTTCTTCCTCGCCTGCATTGCTTCTTAATACACATGCAGGCGATGAACCCAACCTGATTTCCTGTGCCAGAAATTCAAGTTGCGTATTTTGCATAGAATAGATTCCATTCATTGACCCGAAGTTGGCAATTTCATCAGGTTTTTCGCTACGCAAGCATGCTTGCCCTAAGCGTAGTGCTGGCGCGAACCATCTTAAACCGCGAAGTACTTGCTTCCATTGAGTGGATTTTCTTGTTGGGCTCCATTCTTAGCTCGGCCCTAGTCAGCTCTGTTTTACAAGCAGGACTCCTTCCCGGAGTACCAAAGGCCAATCTAAAGTCAAGCTTGCTGATTTTAGGGACTTACGGATTTCTCACCTCAATGCTGTATTTGCTTAGCAAGGAATACACTTCGTTTTGGAATTCCCAGGCCGAACTCCAAACCGCCGCGGTGGCAGCATGGCTGGCCTTCCTGCCTATGGGCTTTGTTGTTGAACATGCCTTGTTTCGCCACGAAAAGTCAAAATGGCTTTTTGCAAGCAGCCTGGCCTCGGGATTGGGATACCTTTTTTTGGGGACTTCCTTTTTGTGGTTGGAAGGCAGCTGGAGTACCTGGCCCGTATTCCCTGGCTTGGCTGTTTTTGCGCTTGCAAAAGCCGTGGCAGCAGTTATTTTGGCCATCAAAACAGAACCCGAAAGCTCCGTCAAGCATGCCCTTCGGCCTTTGCTTTTTAAGGCGTGGCCATTAATGCTGGCCTTTTTATTTGGGGTATATTCAATGTATTTAGATGGGATATGGGTGGCTACCTGGGCGGGGCCGGCGGCTTTTCTGCTTTTTAGTTATGGGGCAAGAGAATTCCCCCTAAGCCAACTTCTGGCGAATGCCCTTAGCGAAAACCAACTTCGGCAATTTAGAAACCAAGGCGTTTTTAATCGGTTTCATGAAGAACAGGTGCGCATTGCATGGCTCACGGTTCCTGCCGGCATTGGGCTCATGTTTGCGGCCCCGTATTTATTTCGCTTGGTTTTTGGGGCCGATTTTGCAGCGGCGGCAGGAATCTTTCAAGTTTACCTGCTCCTGGCAATTCCCCGCCTGTTTTTTCCGCAAACCCTGTTGTTTGCCTATGGGCATTCTAAATGGGCTTTGCCGGCTTCGATGGTGGAATGGGTTTTCAACGTAGGCTGCTCCATTTGGTGGTTGCATGTTTGGGACTGGACTGCGGTGGCTTGGGCTACCGTATTGGCCTACCTGATTGAAAAGGCCATTTTATTTGGTGTTTTGGTTTGGAAAGAACCAACGCAATGGAGGAATTCCATTCCGCCAGGTCCGGTGCTTTGGTTGCTCAGCGGTTTGGTGTTGGCCTTTGCCGCTGCTCGGCTTTGGCTTTAAGAAAGACCCTTTGGGCACATCAATCGTAGCCCAGCCAACGCAAAGAAGCATCGCTGTCTCTCCAGTCTTTTTTCACTTTTACTTGAAGTTCCAGGTACACTTTTTTGCCTAGGAAAGCCTCCATATCAAGCCGGGCTTCGGTGCCCACGGTTTTGAGCCGACTTCCTTTGTGTCCGATTAAAATTGCTTTTTGAGAATCGCGGCCCACGTAAATTTCTGCCCGGATTCGGTCAATGTCGTCGGCCTCTTTGTATTCAATGATGGCTACGGCACAATGGTAGGGGACTTCTTTTTTGTAATGCAGCAATAATTTTTCGCGAATGAATTCCGCAACGAAAAAACGTACAGGCCGATCGGTAATTTCTTCTTTGTCAAAGTAAGGGGCATGTTCGGGGCAAATGGCTTTAAGGGTGTCGAGCAGTACCTCAAGGCCTTGCTTTTGAACGGCCGAGCCAAACAAAATATGAGCCAGCGGGAAGCGTTCTCGGCAGATTTGTTCCTTTGCTTGCCGCTGTTCTGCGTCCATATCTTCGGCTTTATTCACAAAAACAAGCAGAGGTAGGCCAGGCTGTTGTAGGCGCTGTTCAACGTTTTCGAGCCAAGGCAGTTTGTCTTCCCAGTGCCGGCGGTCGGTGGCATCAAGCACCAACAGATAAATATCGGCATCTTCCATGCTTTCTTCCACGCCTTTCATCATGCGTTCTTGAAGTTTGTAGGCCGGCTCAATGATGCCGGGGGTGTCAGAGAACACCAGTTGGTGGCCCTCGTCGTTGTAAAAGCCCATAATTCGGTGCCGGGTGGTTTGGGCTTTGTGGGTGATAATGGCGAGTTTTTCTCCGAGCAGGGCGTTCAACAAGGTTGATTTGCCCGCATTGGGTTTTCCTAAAATATTTATAAATCCGGCCTTGTGCATATACATAGTTTGGGGGTAAAGGTAAAAGTTCTTATATTTGCCCTCCCAATTCGACAAAGTTCTTTTAAAAAATATACAGTGCGGGGTGGAGAAGTAGGTATCTCGTCGGGCTCATAACCCGAAGATCGTTGGTTCGAGTCCAACCCCCGCTACCTACGAAAAAGCCGGTCTTCAGATCGGCTTTTTTTGTGAAGGTCCCGTAGTAGAATGGATACTACGTAAGTCTCCGGAACTTAAGATACAGGTTCGATTCCTGTCGGGACCACAACTTTTAGTGGGTAGGGGGTAGTGGGTAGGGGGTAGGGGGTAGTGGGTAGGGGTAGTGGGTAGGGGTTAGTTCTTTGGTGAAAGCGATTTCTGCAAGCCATTCAGCATCTTTCCGACTTCTTCGCAGTTCATCAACAAATTGCTTGAATTTTTTTGAGTCAGAAAGTCCAAGTTCGCTGATAAAAGAATCAAAGTCTGCAATTCCGCTAAAGAACCTTTGGCTATCCCCAAGAATTGACGGAATTCCCCCGTTGTGTTCCGTGATTGGCCTTCCGCTATGTTTGCCGGAATGCTCACTGCCGCTCTTCGCATTTGAGAGGTTAAGCCAAACATCTCTTCTTTGGGAAATGAGGAGGTATGCTGATAAATCTGCTTGACTAAGGCCATTGACTTTTGCCAAACTATCAACTCCTGAAAGTTTTTTAAAGGTGTCATAGTGGGTAGTTTTTAGCGGGTAGTGGGTAGTGGGCAGTGGTTAGTGGTTAGTGGTTAGTGGGCAGGGGGCAGGGGGTGGTGGGCAGTTCTTTGGTGCCATTCAGCATCTTTCCGACTTCTTCGCAGTTCATCAACAAATTAATTTTTAGTGGGTAGTTATTAGTGGGTAGTGGGTAGTTGGTAGTTCTTTGGTGCCATTCAGCATCTTTCCGACATCTTCGCTCATCAACAAATTGCTTGAATTTTTTTGAGTCGGAAAGTCCAAGTTCGCTGCATAATTACAGAGTGTTTTCTTATTCCTATCCACTACATACTGCCCACTAACCACTGCCCACTACATACTGCCCACTAACCACTGCCCACTACCCACTGCCCACTACCCACTACCCACTAACCCCACTATCCTTGCGGCCTCAATATGGTGATGGCTGCTGTTGTAAGTAGCTTCTCCCCCTTTTAAACAAATCACCTGTGGACTTTGATGCGGAACCCCAGTGCGCAACTCAATTTGATTTGACACCTCACGAAACTGAATCAAATCCAAAAAATGCAAGTCAAATGCGGGCATTAGCAGCCCTGTACTCTCTTTTAAATGGCTCCAGGCATGCGACGACACCGGGCAACGGGTGCTGTGCTTAAAAAGCAACTGAGGACGTGAATTGGAAGCCAAAAAGACGGCGTCCAGCTGCTCCAACGTTTCCAGCACATTCCAACCCTCAGGCGAAGCCGGCTCTTCTTTCGTTTTTGACCAAAACCAACTCATTCCCCTTGACCTAAGGAATATCCCCGCTCTCCATCAAAACTATACAGGTTCTCGGTTTTTACGACCTCTAAACCGGAATCTAAAAACTGCTGAATTACAGCAGGAATGGAATTGCGCTCTGGACTTTGGCCATCTACGGTTAGCAAGCGGCAACGCCAGTGGTCCGAACAAAAGGTTTGCTCAAACCCATCGGGATATACCTTTACGCCCCGGTTTGTAATCATTTTCAATTTAAAGGGGGGCTTCACCGCAGCCTCAACCAAGGCTCCAAGCTCGGCAGGCTTTTCGCCCGGCCATTCCAAAAATACATCGACCCCAAGCAATTCCTTTTTCACGCGCTTGCGAACATAAGGGCGGGTCTCAATCGGCTTTGTCGAAACAACAGAACCCGACGCTAATGAGGTTTGAGGAGCCAAAGCAAGGCGCTCAATGACGGCATCGGCAAATTCGGCGGTTCCTACTTTTTTAGCGCTGCTTTCTGCCTTAAAAATGTCGGCCGTGTGCAGTCCGTCTTCCAAGGTTTTTAACCACGCCCAGCGAATCCGTTCCGCAACGTCGTTTTGCCCCAAATGCTCCAGCATCATCAAGGCTCCATTTAGCATCCCCGAGGGATTGGCAATGCCTTTGCCTGCAATGTCGGGAGCAGATCCATGTATGGCTTCAAACATCGCCAAATCGGTGCCAATGTTCGAAGATCCACACAAACCGACCGACCCGCTTACCTCGGCCGCAATGTCTGAAATAATGTCGCCGTATAGGTTTAAGGTTACCACCACATCGAACCGGTCGGGATACCGGGCTAAGCGTGCACTGCCTATATCGATAATCATGACCTCTTGATCGATTTCTGGGTATTCGGTCCCAATTTCACGAAAAATGTCCGCAAAAAGACCATCGGTTAATTTCATGATGTTGTCTTTCACCATGCAGGTTACTTTCTTGCGTTTATTCTGACGCGCATATTCAAAAGCATACCGTACAATACGCTGGGTGCCTGGAATGGTGATTAGTTTTAAACACTGAAATGCATCGGTGGTTTGCCGGTGTTCAATACCGGCGTACAGATCCTCTTCGTTCTCGCGCACAATCACCATATCCATATCGGGAAAAGGAGAGGGTATGTAGGGTTTTAGGGTAAAGCAAGGCCGAACATTGGCATACAAGCCCATGGTTTTCCGAATGGTTACGTTCAGGCTTTTGTAGCCTCCCCCTTGGGGTGTGGTAATAGGCGCTTTTAAAAATATGCCGGCACGAATCAAAGAATCCCATGCGTCTTGTGGAATGCCCGAGGTGTTGCCCGCTAAATACACTTTTTCGCCAATATCTATAAAGGTAGGTTTGTACCGTGCTCCGGCGGCATCAAGAATACGTAGGGTAGCATCGGTAATTTCTGGGCCTATGCCATCGCCTTTGGCTATAACAACTTCTGGATAATCTAAGGTACTCATGGGAATGTGTGCCGATTAAAGGTTTTTTGGGTTTCTTAAAAGTCTATCCTTTTTTCGCTCTCAAAGGTAAAAAAATAAAAAAAGGGATGGCCCCATAGGACCATCCCTTTCAGAATCGTTATCGTGAAATTAGTGACCGCGCACCAACCGGCTGGTAAACAATTTGCCGTTGATGTCTAAGGTCAGCATATAGGTGCCCATGGACAAGCTCAACGGAGCTGTTTCCAATTCCACTTGGTGGTTGCCCATTGAGCGCTGACCTAGATCGAAGGTAGCAATCAATTTGCCGGTTACATCGCGTAGGCTGGCAACAACCTGAGCGGTTTCGGTCAATTGCATTCCAACCATCACATTCTCGCTGAATGGGTTCGGATATACATTCAAGTTCATGGCTTCGGCATCAGGTCCACTGAAGGAGAAGATGTCTTTGGCCGTTACAGAATCGCACTGTGTTGAAGTACAGCCGTTTTTAGAAACGCTTACACATACATAGTACGTACCGGCTTGGTTGTAGTTTTTCAGCGGAGTAGCCTGGTTTGAAGAGGTTCCGTCGCCAAAGTTCCACAAATAGCTGGCTCCGTTGGTGGGGCTAAACAAGCTGAACTGAATCTGATTCACTCCCATGTTGTTTGAAATCCACGTTGCGTCTGGAGTTTGGTTGATAACCACGTTTTGTACATGGCTATCGGCACAACCCTGACCGGAAGAAACCGTTAGGCTAACCGGATAGGTTCCAGGCTGAGTAAACACATTGGTTGGGTTTGCCACGTTAGACGTGCCATTGCCAAAGTTCCAGTTGTAGTTTACAACGCTGCCGCTTGAATTGTCATAGAAATTCAAAGGCTGGTCGGTACAACCATTGGACGATAGGAATCCGGCTACTGGAGTGCGCTCAATGGCAACAGTACCAGCAAAGTTCGACACGCAACCATTCACCCCAGTGGTAACCAAATTGTAGTAATAGGTTCCAGGAGCTGAGAAGTTGTGAGATACCGACTGACCGTTTCCGGTGCTGCCGTTTCCAAAGTTCCAGTTGTAGTTGGCTACGTTGGTTCCGCTAACAAAAGCTGTAAAGGCAGCAGGAGCTGGGAAACACACGTTTACGTTTTGAACAGAGTCAACCACAGGGTTGGCGTTCACTTGAACCAGTTGAGACAAGGTGTCGGAACAACCTTGTGGAGTGGCCACAATCAAAGTAGCCTGATAGGTTCCAGCTGCTGCATACACATGGTTGGTCGTGAAACCCGTGCCCGTATTGCCGTCGCCGAAGTTCCAGTTGTAGGAAGTAATTACTCCTCCTTGACCGATGCCTGAGTTCTGAGAGAACGACGTTTGATTTCCTTCGCAAACCGCGGCTGCACTCATTTGATACAGCACTGGATTTGGAAGCACGTTCACCGTTACCGGAGCCGAAACAGTTACACAACCGTTGGCATCGGTCCCTACTACAGAGTAAGAACCGTTTGACCCTGCTGTGTAGCTAGGCGTGTTCGCGCCGCTGATGGGGCTTCCACCGTTGGTCCACTGATAGGTTACAGCTCCAGAAGCGTTCATCGGTATAGATGAACCAGAACAAATGTTCTGAATGGAGTTGGGAGCCACAGTTACCACAGGCATGGGGTTCACCACAATGCTTACAGTATCGCTGTTGGTGCAATTCGCATTGGATACCATGTAGATAACCTGTGCGGTGCCCGTACCAGCCAATTGAACATCAAACAAACCGCTGTTGCTGTTGGCCATGCCGTTTCCGTACCAGTTGCCACCAACGGTAGCTGCTTGCAACAGAATGTTGGACGAGTTGGCACAAAGCTGCTGCGGAGCGTTGCTGATGTTGGCATTGGGCGAAACAAACACCGTCAATTGAGCACTGTCGCTGTTTACGCAACCGTTGGCCGTTACATTGTAATACACCATGGTGTTGCCCACCAAGTTGGTGTTGGGAGTAAAGAGCCCTGTTAGGGTATCGGTTACACCGGCTCCAGTAAATACACCACCGGTAGTTCCGGGCTGTAGGTTGAACGGAGCATCGGCAGAACAGATGACCGAAGGAGCGGTTACGCTGGCATTCGGAGTAGGATTCACCACAATTTGAACGCTGTCGGTGCTCAAGCAACCGGTAGCCGCATCAAAAATGCTGTGATACGCTTGATAGGTACCGGCAGTCACCGATCCTGGGTCAAAACTCACGTTGTTTCCAACAGAGCTTACTCCATTGCCAGACCAGTTGCCACCGCTGTTTAGCGCAGCAAGGCTGATGCTGTTGTCGTAGTCGCACAATTGGGTAGAAGCTGTAGTAATGGAGGCATCTGGCCCTTGAACCACATTGATGATTAAGGAATCGGTAAAGGTGCAACCGTTGTTGCTTACAGTGTAAACAACGGTGTTGTTGCCCAATACACCCAATTGAGGGTTAAATGTTCCAAGTAGGGTATCGGTGATGGTTACACCAGACCAAACCCCGTTGGTATCAGAAGGCTGAGGGATGCCGTAGGAAATGCTTACATAACCCATTCCAGAATTAGCGCCACTTGCGTTCAGTTGATTGGTTCCAGCATTAAAGGAACCACCGCCGCCACCAGCATTGCTTTGACCATCGCCAGCACCACCAGACCAACCGCCACCACCGGCAGCACGGTGTCCTACACCAGCACCACCGCCAAATCCACCTGCAGGACCTTGATAGTTCAAATCAGGATTGCCACCAGCACCACCGGACAAGAAACTTTGTCCTTCGAGGAACGGAGAACCTCCGCCGCAATTGCGGCCACCAGCGGTGTAAAAACCACCACCTCCAGAACCATACGAACATGAATTACCAACACCTCCAGGGGTGTTTTGAGTACCAGCAGCGCCCGAAAGAGCACCACCGCCACCGCCGCCGTTTAGGCCGCCAAATCCACTGCTGCCACCAGACGATGTGCCATCTACGCCGAACACGCCCGGTAAACCAACCTGGGAAGATCCGGCTCCGCCACCACCACCTGCCACAATCAAGGGCGTGTTGTTGGCGGTAGCAACGAATGTACCACCACCACCTGCACCAGCGCAGTTAGCCCCACCACAGAGGCGGGCGATGGGCTGTTGACCCACTAAAATTTTAAGCGTAGTACCTGCGGTCAAGAAGAAATCGCCTTCCATTAAAGCACCATTTCCACCTGACAAACCAGCACCCGTTCCTCCTTGAGCACCTGCAGCAACAATTCTGTAGGTAGCAGTGTAAGGAACAACCCAGTTTTGAATGCCTTGGTTTACAGTTACCAATCCAGGGCCATAAGCGGTGTTTGCGGCCGCTTGGTCAGGACCAAATTGGCCTGTGGCACCGCAATTGGTAAAGGTCAATGAATCTTGCAAAAGCGGGGGATCAAAACCTAGATCCACCAAACCATTGCCTACGCACACCGTTCCGGGGTCGCTCAAAAGCGCAACCGGAATAGGAGTAACTTGAACCAAAGCGGTATCGAATTTAGAAGGACAACCGTTTACCTTGTAGTTTACGTGGTAGTTGATGGTTTGAGTCAAAGAAGGCGTAGTCCAGTTTTGACCGATGTGCACCAAGTTTCCTCCCCAGTTGTCGTACCAAGCATAGTTTCCGTTGGGGCCAGTAACCGAAAGGCTAGCCGAACCGCTTCCGCAGAAGGCGGTATCGCCGCTGGCGATAGGAGCTGGAAGTGAATCCAACCAAATAACCGCAGGAACCCTTGGGCTTGCGCAAACGAGGGTTACGTTGTATGAAATCACAATCTGACCGTTTCCGGACCGGAACCCTTGGGTGTGTGTGGTTGAAGATGTGCGGGTTGGGCTAGCAAAGCTAGAACCACCACCGCCACCGCCGTAGTAACCGCCGCCGCCGCCAAACTGACCGCCGCCGCCGCCGCCGCCAGACTGGCCGCAAGTACCACCTTGTCCGCCCACACCAGAAACACCTGCTGTTCCGCAGCCGCAACCGGGTTGTTGACCTCCGGCGGTGGGCGAAGCGCCACCACCTACTGTGCAGTTACCAAAGTTGTTGCTGCCGCAGTCAAATCCATTTTCAGCATTGGCAGAGCCACCGCCGTGGCCGCCGTTCATACCAGAACCGCAGTTCCAGCCGCCGCCGCCACCGCCACCAGCGGTAACAACGCGGTTGGCCAAACCAGTACCGCCGCTGCGGATATCAGAACCGCCGCCGCCGCCAGCACCGTTTGAGGTGCCGTTGCCGCCGCCATTCCAACCGCCTGTGTTGGTGGCGGTTGTTCCACCTACGTTCACAGCAAGAACCTCACCGGGAGTTACGCTCAAGGTTGTTTGAACCCGACCGCCCAATCCACCAGGGTTGTTGCCTGGGCTAGGAAGTGAGCCGCCGCCTTGTGCTCCCAATACATCTACTGTAATTGAGGTTACGTTGGCAGGAACCGTATAGGCTTGGGCAGCTCCTGTAAAGTTAAAGGTTTGTGTTCCGCTTAGGTTGCTGGTTAATTGTGAACCAGCAAACAAGGTGTCAGAACCTAAGATTGGGGGCAAAGAGATGCTGGGGCCAATGGCGATTAGGTTGCCACCGGTAGGAGCATCAAACCAAGAAACCGAGTTGTTGCTGGTTGCTGTTAAAGTAACGGGAGTACCGCAGGTTACAGAGTCGCCTTGGGTAACAGGAGCCGCCAAAGGAGCTACGTTAATGGCCACAGGCACGCGGGTGCTGGAGCAGTATGATTTCACAAAACTGACAACGATTTGTCCATTTCCGTTTTGGTCGCCTTGAGTGTGGCTTACGTTGCTGGTTGAGTTGGGGTTCGCGTAGCTGGAACCGCCGCCACCGCCGCCATAGTAGTAGGCACCGCCACCACCGAACCAGCCGCCGCCACCGCCGCCACTTGGGTAACCGCAACATCCAACCCAGGCATTGCCGCCTAGACCAGCCTGACCAGACTGTCCGGGACCACATTGAGCACCCTGACCGCCCGCACTTTGCGTTCCACCATTACCAACATAACACGTTGAATTGCCACCACAATAAAATCCGGCTTGAGCGTTTCCGCTGCCACCGCCGTCGCCACCGCGTTCGTTGTTTGAGTTGCAAGCATTACCGCCGGCACCGCCGCCGCCGCCAGCTACAACAACCCGATTGTTCAGGTTGGTGCCGCCAATGCGAATGTCAGAGGCTCCGCCGCCACCGCGGGCTTGGTCGCCGTTGTAGTAGGCATAGCCATTGCCGCCGCCGTTCCAACCGCCAGGGCCAGTAATGCCGGTGCAGCATCCGCCCGTGCCGGGCTGGTTGCCTACGTAAATATTTAAAGTTTGACCTGGAGTAACAGCCAAGGTTCCGGTTACTTTACCGCCCTTACCGCCGTTGTTCCAAACGTTTGTTCCGCCTTGGGCACCGCGCACATCAAATGCGAGCGAAAACACACCAGCAGGAACCGTCCAGGTTTGAAGGCTACCTGTGTAGTTGAACGTTTGAGTGCCCGATGGGTTGGGGTCAGAAACCGCTTCAACATAAATTGTGTCGGTTTGAGTTACAAACGACATAGCGTAGTTGG
>Ga0247843_1004284_pt1 | contig 21588 bp, 14 predicted proteins | sample LaCruzMarch2017__FD_192420 | JGI IMG/M metagenome (GOLD analysis project Ga0247843, IMG submission 192420) | Freshwater microbial communities from meromictic Lake La Cruz, Castile-La Mancha, Spain - LaCruzMarch2017_8m | ecosystem: Environmental > Aquatic > Freshwater > Lake | place: Spain...
CCTGCTGCCCGAGGCCCTGGAGGCCTGGGGGCTGGAACTGTTCCAGCAGCTGCTGCCCCGCCAGCTGCAGATCATCTTCGAGATCAATGCCCGCTTCCTGCGCACCCTGCGCATCCGCTTCCCCGGCCAGCCCGATCTGCTGGAGCGGCTGTCGCTGATCGAAGAGGGGCCGCACCGCAAGGTGCGCATGGCCCACCTGGCGGTGGTGGGCAGCCATACGGTCAACGGCGTGGCGGAGCTGCACAGCCGCCTGCTCAAGGAGAACCTGTTCGCCGAATTCGCCCAGGTCTGGCCGGAGCGCTTCACCAACATCACCAACGGCGTCACGCCGCGGCGCTGGCTGGCGGTGGCCAACCCGCCCCTGGCCGACCTGCTCAACGACGCCATCGGCACCGACTGGTGCCGGCACCTCGACCAGCTCCGGCAGTTGGAGCCCCTGGCCACCGATGCCGGCTTCCTGGAGCGCTGGCAGGGGGTGCGCCAGCAGGCCAAGGAGCGCCTGGCTGCCACGATCCGCCAGGACACCGGCGTTCTGGTGGATCCCGCCTCCCTGTTCGACGTCCAGGTGAAGCGCATCCACGAGTACAAGCGCCAGCACATGGCGGCGCTGCAGGTGGTGGAGCGCTACCTGCGGCTGCGGGCCGGGGAGGATCTGCCGCCGCGCACGGTGATCTTCGGTGGCAAAGCCGCCCCCGGCTATGCCATGGCCAAGCTGATCATCCGCCTGATCGTGGGCATGGCGGAGATCATCAACATCGACCCGGCGATGGACGGCCGTCTGCGGGTGGTCTTCCTGCCCAACTTCAGCGTCAAGCTGGGCCAGAAGATCTATCCGGCGGTGGATCTCTCCGAGCAGATCTCCACCGCTGGCATGGAGGCCTCCGGCACGGGCAACATGAAGATGTCCCTCAATGGCGCCCTCACGATCGGCACCCTGGATGGGGCCAACATCGAAATCCGGGACCGGGTCGGCGATGACAACTTCTTCCTGTTCGGCCATACCGCCGAGCAGCTGGCCGCCATCAACCGCAACGGGTACCACCCGATGCCCTGGCTGGAGAATGACGCCCTGGCCAAGGAGGCCATCGACCTGATCGGTTCGGGCCACTTCAGCGAAGGCGACCGCGACCTGTTCCATCCGCTGCTGGCCAACCTCTGCAGCAGCGACCCCTTCCGGGTGATGGCCGACCTGGGCGACTACCGCCGCGCCCAGAACGAGGTCGACGGCGCCTGGTGCGACGCAGGACGGTGGAGCATGATGTCTGTGCTGAATACAGCCCGCTGCGGCTTCTTCAGCAGCGACCGGTCGATCCAGGAGTACGCCGAACGCATCTGGAAGGTGGTCCCGGTCCCCGTCAACTCCTGCAGCGTGATTCCCCAGCCGTCCCCATGAGCCTCCCGCAACCCGCATGAGCTGGCCCGCATGAGCTGGATGGACAGGGTGGCCGAGGCGGCCGAGTCCCGCCTGAGGGCCGCCGGCATCCAGCTCACCCTCGGCGGTGAGCCCACCCTGGTGCCCCTCGTACCGGAGGGGCCGGAGTGGAGCGTCATCGCCGATGGCCCCACCAAACTCCCCATCGCCCGGGCCATGGCCCGGGACCTGCAGCAGCGGGTCTGGCCCGGCAGCACCCTCCTCTACTGCCCCGGCAAGCGCTACGACGGTGAGGTCAATCCCCGCTGGGCCCTGCGCCTGTTCCTGGGCGACGACGGCACGGTGCCGGTGCGCTGGCCCGGTCTCTGCCAGCCCGGCCTGGAGGGAGCATCGCTGACGGCCGAGGCTTCCCCCGCCTGGCTGGAACAGCTGGGCGCCCGGCTCGGCATCCGCCTGCAGCCTGTGCTGCTGCGGGACCCCTTCGAACCCCAGCGCCGGGTCTGGGCTGCCCCCCTGAGCGTGGCGCCGCCCGAGGCGGACGACCCGGCGGCGGCGGTGGCCTGGGCGGTGGCGCCCTGGCCCCTGGCGGACAGCCTGCGGGAGCTCACCGGTGCCCCCGGCCCGGCCGGCCTGCGCCTGCCCCTGGAGCACCTGCCGGAGGGCCTTCCCCGCCAGGTGCTCACCCTGGAGGTCGATCCCGACGGCTGGGAGCTGTTCCTGCCCCCCCTGGAGCGGGAACCCCTGCGCCTGCTGCTGCAGGCGGTGGCCGACAGCCTCGGCGACCTGGCCGCACCCAGGCTCAGCGGCGTGCTGCCCTTCGATGCCGGCGAGCGCTGGCAGGTGCTGGGCCTGACGGCCGATCCGGGCGTGCTGGAGATCAACCTGCCCGTCTGCCACAGCTGGCTGGAGTACCACCAGTGGCTGCAGCGGCTGGAGGAGGTCGGCGAGCGGGTGGGGCTGCGCAGCTGGAAGGACCTGGGCGACGGCCGCCAGGAGGGCACCGGCGGCGGGAATCACCTGCTCTGGGGCGGGCCTGACCTGGCCCACCATCCCTTCTTCTCCCGGCCGGCCTGGCTCACGGGGATCCTGCGTTACTGGCAACGGCACCCGTCGCTGGCGTATCTCTTCTGCGGCCCCGGGGTGGGCCCGGCCTCCCAGTCGCCACGGCCGGACGAGGCGATCGGCGAGTGCTTCGATCTGGAGCTGGCCTACCGCGCCATCGAGCAGGCGGAGGGCCAGCCCTCGGCCGAACCCTTTGGCGATGTCCGGGGCCTGATCGGCGAAACGTTGCGCCATCTCCATGCCGACCGCAGCGGCAACAACCACCGCAGCGAGATCAGCTTCGACAAGTTCTGGAACCCCGGAGCCCCGGCCGGCTGCCTGGGCCTGGTGGAGTTCCGGGCGCTGGAGAGCCTGCCCCGCATGGAGTGGAGCAGCACCATCGCTCTGCTGTGGAGCGCCCTGGCCGCCCACCTGCTGGAGCCCCGCCACCGGCCCGAGCGATTGCACGACTGGGGATCGGCCCTGCACGACCGCCAGCTGCTGCCCGGCCAGCTGTGGGCTGACCTGGAGGCCATCCTGGCCGACCTGGCGGCCGACGACCTGGCCCTGGATCCGGCGCCCTTCCGGGCCATCTGGGAGTGGCGCTTCCCGCCCCTGCTGCGCTGGCAGGCGGAAGGCGGCGCCGCCGGCACGGAGCCCGCCCTGGAGCTGCGGCCGGCCCCCGAGCCCTGGCCCCTGATCTGCGACACCCCGGTGCAGGGCGGGTTCACCAGCCGCTTCATCGACGGCTCCCTGCGCCGCTTCGAAGTGGTGGCGAATGCGGCCTTTCGCCGCGATTGCGGTCTGTTCATCAACGGCCGGCCCCTGCCGCTGGAGCCCGCCGCTGACGGGGCCGCCCCGGCGCTGGCGGTGCGCTTCCGCTTCCAGCGGCTCTATCCGTGCCTGCATCCGGCGATCGCCCCCCACATGCCCCTGGAGCTCCTGCTGCGCACCCTCGGCGGCGATCGCACCTTCCAGCTGCACCCGGACGGGCACCGCTTCGATCCCATTCCGGAGCCGCTGACCGGGCCGGTGCCTGGCGCTCCCCCCTGGCAGGGACGCCAGCGCCCGACGGATCTCACCATCGACCTAAGGATCGACTGACCCGCCGGGGCGAGCAAGCATCGAAAACCCAGTCCGGACGCGGGATCAGCTGCTTTGAATTCTTCTCTTTCCCTCACTTCTGAGGCCCCTGGTTTCCCAGGCCTCCAGAGAAGTCTTCAGGAGCAAGGCCGTCATCCCGCCTCCCTTCAGTCCGGCAGGGGGATTTCTTCCACATCCTGGTCAGCAATGAAAACGCTGCCTAAGATCCTTCGTGAATGGAACCGTCAGTGCAGTCTTTCTGGTTCAGCATCCCGGAAGAACAGGGGTCTGATTCCTTGCGTCGAGAGCGTCGGCGATGCCCTGCGTTTTGCTACCGACCTGGGCAGCGATGATCTGGTTGTGCTTGATCTGGCCAGTGGCCATTTCATCGACTGCAACCGTTCGGCCCATGAGCGGCTCGGCTACGCCCGCGAGCACTTCCTCACCCTGAATCCGGCGGCGATTCAGGCGGATGGGGAGCTGGCCGACGACCTGATGCGCGACCAGCTGCGGACGATGCGATGCGGCAACAGCCCAGGGGCAGCTTCGCCACACGCCACCGGCCCTGCTCCGGTGCCTGCCGGGATGTGTCCGTGAGCTATCAGGCGCTCGACCTCTGCGGCCGGCTGGTGGCCCTGGTGAGCCACCGCGACCGCACCGACCTGGACACGGCCCTGCGGGAAAGCTCCCGGCTGGGCACACTGCTGCAGGAGGCCGAGCGACTCACCCGCGTGGGCAGCTGGGAGCTGAACCATCGCACCGGAGAACTGCTCTGGTCGAACGAGGCCTACAGCCTTTTTAACACCACCCCGGAGCAGACGGCCCCCTCCTATGCGTCCTTTCTGAGCACGGTGCATCCGGACGACCGCGCCCTGGTGGATGCCACCTTCCAGGAGTCCTTCCGCACGGGCCGGCCCTACCGGATCGAGCATCGGCTGGAGCTCGGCGACGGCCACCTCAAGGTGGTGTTGGAGCGGGGTCGCACCAGCCTCGGCGACGACGGACAGCCGCTCTCCACGGTGGGAACGGTTCAGGACATCAGCGAACAGCACGAGATCCAGCAGCGGCTGGAACGCATCGCCTTCGTCGATCCCCTCACCCGGCTGCCCAACAAGGCCGCCGCCGTCCGCCAGCTGGCCCGCCTGCTGCGCACCGCCGGCACGGACCAGTGCATCGCCCTGATCAACCTCACTCTCGACAACTTCCAGTCGATCAACAACAGCCTGGGCCACGAGATCGGCAACCAGGTGCTCAGGGCCAGTGGCACCTGCCTGCGCCACCTGATGCGGCCGGACGACTGGCTGGCCCGGGTGGGCAGTGATGAATTCATCCTGCTGCGGCCCCTGGCCATGGCCGACCGGGACCAGGTTCTGCCGTGGGCGGAGGAGATCCGTCGCACCCTTGGCAACACCCCCGGGATGGGCACCGGCTTTGCGGTCCAGCCCAGTGCGTCGCTGGGGGTGGCCCTGGCCCCGGACCACGGCCTGGACCCGACACCCTGCTGCGCTGTGCCAACACGGCCCTGATGGAGGCCAAGCAGCACGGCAAGAACCAGCTGCGCTTCTACAGCCCGGAGATCAGCCAGCAGTTGCGCGAGCGCCTGGAGCTGGAGCTGAGCCTGGCCCGGGCCATTGATCGGGAGCAGTTGCGGTTGTTCTACCAACCGCAGATCGATCGGGGCGGCAGCCGGATCGCCGGGGCCGAGGCCCTGTTGCGCTGGCGTGACCAGAGCGGCCGGATGGTTTCCCCGAATGTGTTCATTCCGCTGGCGGAGAAGACCGGCCAGATCCACAGCATCGGCCTCTGGGTGATCGAGGAGGCCTGCCGGCAACTGCATGTCTGGCACAGCAAGGGGCTGCGGCCGGGGAAAGTGGCGAGCAACATCTCGGCCCTGCAACTGGGGGCCGAGAACCCCTCCCTTTCCGAGCTGCTGGCCGGGGCGCTGAACACCTACGACCTGGTGCCGGAGAACCTCGAGCTGGAGATCACCGAAACAGCCCTGCTGAACGATCCGGGCCGTGCCGGCGAGCAGCTGCGGCAGCTCGCCGAGAGCGGCTTCAGCCTGGCGATCGATGACTTCGGCACGGGCTACTCCTCCCTGACCATGCTCCACTCGCTGCCCCTCGACAAGCTCAAGATCGATCGCTTCTTCGTCGATCGCCTCGGCAATGACCGATGCCGACCTGGCCATCGTCAAGGCCACGATCGTGATGGCCAAGGAACTGGGCCTGATGACCCTGGCCGAAGGGGTGGAGACCCCCGAGCAGCTGCGCATGCTGCAGAACCTCGGCTGCGACCAGTTCCAGGGGTTCTTGCTGGGACGGCCGATGTCCGCCGAGGCCTTCGGAGGCCTGCTGTCCAGCACGGCGGCCTGAGGCCTTCTGAAGTCCTTCCCCTACCAGCTCACCCCGTGGAGCTTGGGCAGGGGGGCAGTCTTGGAGGTCACGGCGAACAGCCGGGGGATACGGTGGCTGTTGTAGACCCGGAACTCGCGCACCACGCTGGCGCCCTCCTCGCGCACGGCCTGGTTGAGCACCAGGGAGCCGTCGGGATCGGAGACGGAGCGGTGGAACGTGCCGGGGGGAATGCGCAGGATGTCGCCGCCGCAGTCGAGGCGGACGATGTGATACGGATAGTTCCAGCCCAGGTTGACCAGGAAGAAGGTGCGGCCGCCATGCATGGCGAGCAGATTGTCCTCCTGGTGGGGATGGAGATAGAACTGCCAGCTGCCGGACTCCTGACAATCCGGCGGACTGACCGCCGGGCCCGAGTGGACCACCAGATCCCGCTTGTTCGAGGTGGGCACGGTGATGTCGAAGAACCGCACCGAGGGGGTGTCGCGGAACTTCTCGTAGGGGATCAACTCGAACATCGGAGCGGGCCGGGGACCCTGGCCGGCCCCCGAGGGCCGGTGATCCTGCAGCTCGTCTCTCGACGGGACGGTGGCGGTCATGGGAGCGACTTCGTCAGAAGCCTCTGCGGTCTGTTCAGTGAACCTAATCCTGGTGGGGTCCCACGGTGAGATCGGCTACGAAAGCCCGCGGGCGTTGGGCCAGTTCCAGTGGTGGTGCTGCCTAGGGTGAGCCTCCTGCGCCCCGGGCCCATGGGCCGCCACGACCATTGTTTCGGCTTCGAAGCCGACTTCGTCGGCGACCTGCGCTGCATCCCGATGGCGGTGCGGCGCAAGCTGGATCTGATGGGCGTCAAGTTGAAGCTGAGCCACTGGAGCGACCTCAGTGATCCGGAACGGCAGCAGCTGCTGGCCTGGCCGGACGACCCCGCTGCCCTGGCGGAACTGGACCACTGGCTCGGCCAGCGCACCGCCGCCATGGCCGCCGGTGTCGCCGGTCGGCTGGAGCCTGCCTGCGGAGCGCCCTGGCAGCGGGACGACGCCCCCCCCCAGGTGCTGCTCGCCTCCTGCCGCCAGCTGGGGCTGACCCTGCCCCCCCACGCCTGGGGGGAGCTTGACGAGCTGCAGCGCTTTGCCCTGGTGAAGCTCAGCCATTCTGGCCACGAGCACCGCAACCTGCCGCGGGCCCTGGCGGAATTCGGCCTGCTGACATGAACGGCCTGCGGGCCTGCCTGCTCAGCGGCGGCGCCAGCCGCCGCATGGGCACGGACAAGGCCCTGCTGCCCCATCCCGCCGGGGGCACCTGGCTGGAGTTCAGCCTGGCCCAGCTGGCGGCGCTGCCGCTGCCGATCACCCTGCTCAGCCACCACCGGAGCCACCACGCCCTGGCGCGGCCCCTGCGGGACGGGCTGGGCCAGCCGATCACGGTCCTGGAGGAGCAGCCGCCCCGGGAGGGGCCGCTGCTGGCCCTCGACCGGTTGATGCATCGCTACCCCGATGAGGATCTGCTGCTCTGCCCGGTGGACATGCCCTGGCTGGAGGTCGCCACCCTCGAGGCCCTGGTGGGGGCCGCCGCCGCTCCGGTCGCCACTGGTCCCGCCGCCATCCATCTGGCCTACGACGGCCGGCGGCTGCAGCCGCTGCTGGGGGTCTATCCGGCCCATCCCGGCCTTCGCCGCCGGCTGCGCGCCTTCACGGCGGGTGGTGGCCGGCGGCTGCAGGACTGGCTGGCGGGAGAGGAGGTGGTGCCGGCGGCCTTGCCGGCCGCGGGCCTGCGCAACGCCAACCGGCCCGACGACGCCACCGGTCTGTGGCCCTAGCTTGCCTGCCATGGCGGAGAGCCCCCTGGATCTGCATGGCCGGCCCCTGGGGGTGCTGCGGCTGTCGCTCACGGCCCGCTGCAACCTGGCCTGTCCCTACTGCTGCCCGGATCTGGAGGACCCGCCCGACTTGCTGACCCTGCCGGAACGGCTGGCGCTGGTGGAGGCGACCGCGGGCCTGGGGGTGCACACCCTGCGCCTCACCGGCGGCGAACCGCTGCTGCACCGGCGCCTGGAGGAGCTGATCGCCGCCCTGCAGCCGCTGCGGCGGCGCGATCCCGGCGATCCCCGCGGCGCCCTGCGGGAGATCGCCCTCACCAGCAACGGGGTGCTGCTGGGGGCCGAGCGGGCCCGGCAGCTGAAGGCGGCGGGGCTCGACCGGATCACCCTCAGCCTCGATGGCACCGACGGGGCCAGCGTGGCGCGCATGGCCGGCCTGGGGGGCGCGGCCGCCGGCGCGGCCGTGCTGGAGAAGGTGCTGGCGGCGATCGGCCACGCCAGGGAGGCGGGCTTCGATCCGGCCCGCGGCGCCCTGAAGCTGAACGCGGTGGTCACCCGCTCGGGCAATGCCGACCAGCTGCTGCCCCTGGCGGAGCTGGCCCGGGAGCAGGGGCTGGAGTTGCGGCTGATCGAGTTCATGGATGTGGGCAACCGCAACGGCTGGGTGCCGGAGCAGGTGCTGCCGGCGGCCGAGATGGTGGCCCGCATCGGGGCGGCCTGGCCGCTGGAGCCGGTGGGACGGGCGCCCCACGGCACCGCCGGCCGCTGGCGCTACCGGGATGGGGGCGGCCACCTGGCGGTGGTGGCCTCGATCACGGCGCCTTTCTGCGGCGACTGCAACCGGCTGCGGATCACCGCCGACGGGGTGGCCTACAGCTGCTTGTTCGCCGCCGACGGCACCGACCTCAAGCCCTGGCTGCGGCCCTGCGCCGATGCCGCCGGCCTGGAGGAGGCGCTGCGCCGCCTCTGGCTGCAGCGCCGCGACCGCTACAGCGAGGAGCGGCAGATGATTCGCCCCGGTGAGGGGGTGGGAGCGCCTCTACGGCCCCAGGCGGAAATGGCTTACCTTGGGGGTTGACATGCGGTTGTCTTGGCAGGTTCGTTGTTCAGAAGTGACGAAGTTGACCCCGCCGTTCCCTGATGGTGGAACCGATCAATTTGTCTTCTTTCTGAAGGCGTCGATCGTCGTCAATCCCTTGGTGGTCGCGCCGACCACCTCGGTGGCAGAGGCCGCGGGCCTGATGGCCGAAGCCCTCGCTCCTCGGGGTCAGCCCAGCGACTTCCCCGACCAGGACAGCCTGCATCAGCACGCCCGGGCCAGCTGCGTGGTGGTGATGGACCAGAAGCAGCGGGTGCTGGGCAGTTTCAGCAGCATCGATCTGGTGGCGCTGGCGGCCACAGCCCCGTCCCTGCACGCCCAGACCATGGCCGAGGTGATGATCCAGCCGGTGCTGTGCCTCTCGGAGCGGGAACGCCCTGGACTGGTGGAGCGCCTGCGGGACCTGCGGCGCTGGGGGCCCCGCTATCTGCCCGTGGTGGATGACGAGGGCGCGTTGCTCGGCCTCCTTCACCTCGACAAGATGTTGCGGGCCAGCCAGCCGCCCGCCACGGCGCTGGCGGACAGGGCCGGGAGCCTGGAAGCAACCGTGGCAGGAACCGGGCCAGGGGTTGGGGATGGCGAGCAGGACGGTGCCTCGCTGCCCCCTCGCGCGCTCCAGGCCCACCGGGCTCTCGTCGAGCTGAGCAGCCAGATCCGGGGCTCGATCGGCATCCATGACATTCTCGAAAGAACCCTGCATCTCAACGCTGAACTGGAGGATTTGCTAAGGGAAAGGACGCTCCAGTTACAAAATGAGGAGGCCAGGTTCCAGGATCTGTTCAACAACACCAATGATCTGATCCAGAGTGTGCGGCTCGAGGATGCGCACTATGAGTTTGTGAACCGGGCCTGGCTGCGGTTGCTTGGCTACGAACAGGCGGAGCTGGGCGCCCTCACGCTCTATGACGTGATTCACCCCGACAATGTTCCTCACTGTCGTCAGCTGATCGAAGCGATGCGAGCGGGCTCCGTGCTCGATCTTGCCCCTATCGAGCTGACCTTCCTTACCAAGGACAGGCAGGAGGTGATCGTGGAGGGCAGCGTTAACTGCCGGCAGGAAGGGGGCGTGGCGGTCGCCTCTTGGGGCATTTTCCGGGATATCACGGATCGAAAACGATCAGAACGGATGCTTCTGGAGCGGGAGGCGCGCTACCGCGCTCTGATGGAAGGGGCCAGTGATGCGATTTTCCTGGCCGATACCGAAGGCCACCTGGTGGAGGTGAACCGCCGCGCCGAGGAACTGATGGGCCTCAGCAAGGAGCAGCTCATCCAGATGGATGTCTCGCAACTCCATCCCAGCGAAGAGCAGGAGCGGACCAGAGCCGCCTTCAGTAGCCTGGCCGATAGGCAAACCTACCAGTTGCTCGATACATCTATCCAGAACAGCAGCGGCCAGATCATTCCGGTTGACATCACCTGTTCGCAGCTTCAGGTGGGTAACCATGTGATCAACCAGGCCCTGTTCAGGGATATCGGCGAACGACGCAAATCCGAGCCGATCGTTCGGCAACAGGCTCAGCGCGACGGCCTGCTGCGTGAGGGGACCCAGCGAATCCGCCAGTCCCTCGACCTGCAGACGATTTTCGACACCGCCTGCGATGAGATCAGAGGCATGCTGGGCGCCGATCGTGTGGGCGTCTTCCAGTTCCATGACGGCTCAGGCTTCAACGATGGGAGCTTCGTTGCGGAGTCTGTCCTGCCGGCTTATCCGGCAGCACTTAAGGCGAACGTTCACGACCATTGCTTTGGGGAAAACTTTGCGAGCCTCTATGCCAAGGGCCGCTTCTTTGTCTCTTCAGATATTCAGAAAGATCGCCTGGAAGACTGTCACCGAGATATTCTTTCGCAGTTTCTTGTGCGTGCCAATCTGGTGATTCCGTTGGTGCCGGGCGACCTGCTGTGGGGATTGCTCTGCATCCACCAGTGCAGCCATGCCCGTGAATGGTTGCCCAGTGACATTGATCTGGCCCAGCAGATGGCCAGCCAACTCGCCATCGCCACCCAGCAGGTCCTGCTCTACGAGCAGGTGCAGAAGGAGTTGGAAGTGCGGCAGCAGACAGAGCAGCGCTTTGCCCAGCAGCTCCGCCAGCAGGAAGCGCTCGGCATGATCGCCAACCGCATCCGCGAAACCCTGAATCTCGACGACATCCTTGGCATCGTTTCCTCCCAGGCAAGAGCGATTCTTCAGTGTGAACGTGTCATCGTCTTCCGGCTGCATCCCGATGGCTCCAGCCAGATTATCAGCGAATCAGTGGATCAAGATCTTCCAAGCCTCATCGGCATGAGCTGGGAAGATGAGATATGGGATCAGGAGATTCTCGACAACTACTTGAAAGGGGATCCTCGGATCGTTGGCGATGTGATGAATGATCGCTGGACGGAGTGTCTGATGGAGTACTCCGTTGCCGGTCAGATCAAATCAAAGATCGTGGCGCCCATTCTGGCTGACACTTGCTCCACTGCTGATAGCCGTTGGATTGCGCCGAATCGTAAACGGAAGCTTTGGGGTGTGCTCGTTGCCCATGCCTGCAAATCCGTGAGGTCCTGGAAGCCAGCGGAGGCTCAGATGCTGCAACAGATTGCCAATCAACTCACCCTGGCCATCAACCAGAGCGACCTGTTCACGCAACTCCAGCAGGAGCTCACGGAAAGGCAGATCGCCCAGGCACAGCTGACGGAGAGCAATAGCGAACTGGCATTGACCAATGCTGAGTTGCAGCGGGCCACGTTGCTTAAGGACGAGTTTCTCGCCAATATGAGCCATGAGCTGCGAACCCCTCTCAACGTGATCCTAGGGATGGTGGAGGGATTGCAGGATGACGTGTTTGGTGTGATCAATCAGCCCCAGGCCAAAGCCCTTTCAAATGTACATATCAGTGCCACCTACCTGCTCGAGCTGATCAACGATATCCTTGACCTTTCCAAGTATGAGGCTGGTCGTCTGGAGCTCAGCTACGCTCCAACCAGTATTGCTCAACTATGCCAGTCGAGCTTGGCGTTCATCAGGCAGCAAGCCTCCGAGAAGGGGATCCAGGTGTCGATCAGCATGGAAGAGGCGCTGCCCGAGCTCATGATCGACGAGCGGCGTATGCGCCAGGTCCTGATCAACTTGCTCAGCAATGCTGTCAAGTTCACGCATTCCGGTGGCACGGTGAGTCTTGAGGCTTCCCTTCTGCGCGGCGCTCAACGGGCTTCCGGTCGTTCCTCCCTTGATGGGACTTTGCGTCTTTCCGTCGTCGACACGGGTATCGGCATCGCTCCTGAAGACCAACCCAAGTTGTTTCAGCCTTTCGTTCAGATCGACAGCGCCCACAACCGTCAATGCGTCGGTACAGGTCTCGGACTGGCGCTGGTGAAGCGCATCGTCGAGCTGCATGGGGGGCACGTCGCCATGTCCAGTGCCCTTGGAGCCGGCAGCACGTTCGATGTCGAACTGCCTTTGCCGCACTTGGTCACCACCAGCGCCAACGGCAGCATCGACACCCCGGAGTCGAGCGAGGGCGATGGTCTGAGCCCCCCCAGGGGCTCCGCCCCCCTGATTCTGCTGGCGGAAGACAATGAGGCGAACATCACAACGGTGTCCAGTTATCTGGTGGCCAAGGGGTATCGGGTGGTGATCGCCAGAAACGGCGTGGAGGCCGTTGACATGGCGACGAGCGCGGCCCCTGACATGATCCTCATGGACATCCAGATGCCAGTGATGGATGGATTGGAAGCCATGCGGAACATCCGCGCCACATCCATTCTGGCCTCCCTGCCGATCATCGCCCTTACGGCCCTGGCCATGGATGACGATTGCGAGCGTTGCCTGGAGGCAGGGGCCGATCGCTATGTCAGCAAGCCGGTTGTCCTACGGAAGCTTGTGCTGATGATCGAAGAACTTCTGTCATCCGAGTCGGCATGTTGATGAACGTCAAATCACTTCTGGTCGTTGACGACCAGCCCTCTAATTTTGATGTGATTGAAGCCTTGCTGAGTTCCCCCCACAGCGAACTGGCATCTGGTCATACCTTCGAGTTTCATTATGCCAATGGAGGCCAGACCGCCATCGACGGTCTCGCCTTCACCCGGCCTGATCTGATTTTTCTCGACGTCATGATGCCTGGCATCGATGGCCTGGAGCTCTGCCGCCGTCTCAGGGCCATGCCGGAATGGTCCGCCGTGCCGATCATCATGGTCACCGCCCTGGCCACGAAGCAGGATCTGGCCCGTTGTCTGGATGCCGGCGCCGACGACTTCATCAGCAAGCCGATCAACCGGGTGGAGCTGGTGGCACGCACCCGGTCGATGCTGCGCATCCGCCAGCAGTACCTGGAACTTGAGGCGTTCAACACCCGGCTTGAGGCTCTGGTGGACGAACGCACCGCGCAACTGAAGCGCCTGCTGTACGAAGACCAGCTCACCGGCCTTCCCAGCAGAGCCTCTCTGTCGGCGTCGCTCGCGACGGCCTGCCGGACTGCCAACCCCCAGTTGACCGTCGCTTACCTCGACTGCGACGACTTCAAGCGGGTGAATGGGGCCTTCGGTCATGCCGTCGGCGACCAGTTGCTCAAGGCGATCGCCCAGCGACTTCAGGACCAGCTCCGCCCCGGCGATCTGCTGGCCCGCATGGGAGAGGATGAATTCTGTTTTCTGCTCTTCGAGGCCCCCGATGCGACGGCAATCGCCAGCTGGGTGGAATCGATCCGCGAAGCTCTCCTTGCTCCTTTCTGTATCGGCACGATCAAGATCCCTGTGACGATGTCCATCGGCATCGCCCTGGGCATGCAGACCATCTCGTCGCCGGAAACGATTCTCCAGGCGGCTGACGCGGCCATGTATCTGGCGAAACGGCGAGGTAAGAATGGCGCTGAGACGTTCGACCGTGCTCTCCACTTCGCCACCCGTGATCGACTGATCCTCGAGAATGACCTGCAGAAGGCTCTGGATTGTGGGGAATTCATCAATTACTACCAGCCGATTGTGCAGCTGTGCTCCCGGCGGATCGTGGGATTCGAAGCGCTGGTTCGCTGGCGGCATCCCTCGCGCGGCCTGGTGATGCCCGATGCCTTCCTCCCTGGCCTGGAGGATTCCAGCCTGGTGGTGCCTGTTGGACGCGCGATTCTTCATCAGGCGTGCCTGCAGCTGAGCCGCTGGCAAGAGCGCGGCTGGCCTGGGCTCACGATGAGTGTGAATCTTTCGTCTCGCCAGTTCGCTAGCGCCACGCTCCTCGATGACATCGATGCTGTGCTGGCGGACACGGGGGTGGATCCCGCCACTCTGAAGCTGGAAATCACCGAAACGACCGTGATGGATGATTCCGAGGCGGCCACGCTGTTGTTGCAGCAGATTCGTCAGCGGAAGGTTCAGATCAGCATCGACGACTTCGGTACGGGGTACTCCTCCCTCTATTACCTGCACCGTTTTGAGCTCGACAACCTCAAGACCGATCGATCCTTCGTGAGCCAGCTCGAGGAATCCAGTCGCAATCTGAGAATTGTTGAAACGATCATTAGCCTCAGCAAGGGGCTGGGCCTGACCGTGATCGCCGAGGGCATCAGTTCCGAGCGGGAGCTGGCAGTTCTCAACGGCCTGGGCTGCGAGTACGGCCAGGGCTTCCTGTTCTCCCGCGCCGTTCCCAGTGAGGAAATCGACGTCCTGCTGAGGGCCGGCGGCGAGTTCCCCGCCCTTAGCCCGTCTCCCTGACCACCGGCATTGGCCCCCGCACCAGCACCGGCACCCGCTTGAAGGCCGGCGTGCCGCAGCCGGGATCGATGACGGCCTTCATGATCACGTTCACCTCCGGGTAGAACATCAGCGCCGCCCCCTCGCGGATCTCGCCGGGGATGATCTCGACGCCGTCCAGCGCGCCCGCCTCCCCCTGCACCGTCACCCGCTGGTGGGCCGCCAGGCCGCAGCGGCGCAGGTCGGCCCGGTTCATCAGGATCGTGTGGCGGTGGGGCATGCCCCGGTAGCTGTCGCCGGCCTTGTAGACGACGGTGTTGTGCTGGCCGTAGCTGCGGGCCGTGATCAGGGCCAGCACCAGGCCGGTTTCCCCGGGCTCGAGGCCGCCGAAGTGCTCCGCCTCCGGCAGCGACAGCTCCGGCAGGGGGGTGGGCGCCATCCGGGCCCGGCCGCTGGGGGTGGGAAAACGCGGGGTGTCGAACAGACGCCCTTCGACGTTGAACTCCTGCCGGGTGGCATCGATGCGGGCGATCGGGCCGTAGCCGGGCACGGTGCGGCCGATCAGGTCCCGCACGTAGGACGGATCCTGCAGCTGCCCCCAGTCGATCGGATCCGTGCCCATCAGCCGCCGGGCCAGTTCGGCCAGGAACGTCACCTCACTGATCAGGTCGGCGTGGCGCAGGTGGGTGGAGCCCGGTTCGTTGAGGCGCACGTAGTTGTTGCCCGATTCGGTGGTGGTGCGGTGGGGGGTCTCGAAGCGGTTGAACACCGGCAGCACCAGGGTCTGGCGGGCCGCCAGGCCGTGGAAATGGCCCTGGTTGGGCTTGGTGGCCAGGTACAGGATCGTGTCGATGCGGCCCAAGGCCCGCTTCGCCTCGCCGCTGTCGGGGTTGGCGCCCCAGAGGTTGCCCCCCAGGCACAGCAGGCTGTCGACGTGGCCGGCATCGGCGGCCGCGATCAGGGCGCGGGTGTCGTAGCCGGGCACCCGGCTCAGGGGCCGGCCCAGCAGCTGCTCCAGGGCCTCCTGCATCTCCGCCTGCAGCTTGACGGTGACCCCCATCGAGCCGAAGCCCTGCACGTTGGAGTGGCCCCGGATCGGCATGGTTCCCGCCCCCGGGCGGCCGACGTTGCCGCTGAGCAGGGCGGTGTTGGCGATCGCCTGCACGTTGTCGATGCCGTTGGCATGGTGGGTGATCCCCATCGCCCAGGCGAACACCACGCCGCGGGCCGCGGCGATCACGGCGGCCGCGTGCTCCAGCTCCTGGCGGCTCAGGCCGCAGCTGGCGGTGATCGCCTCCCAGGCGGTGGCCTGCAGCTGCTCCAGCAGCGCCTGCCAGCCTTCGGCATGGGCGGCCAGGAAGTCGCGCTTCACGGCGCCGGCCTCCAGCAGGGCTTTCTGCAGCCCCAGGAACACGGCCGTGTCGCTGCCCGGAATGGGCTGCAGGAACAGGGAGGCGATCGCCGAACCCTGCAGCATCGATCGGATCGGGAAGGCCGGCGAGCCGAACTTCAGCAGCCCCACCTCGATCACCGGGTTGATCACGAGCACCGTGCCGCCCCGCTGGCGCAGCTTGATCAGCTCGTTCATCAGCCGCGGATGGTTGGCCGGGGCGTTGGAGCCCACCAGCACCACGCAGTCGGCCTGCTGCAGGCTCTCCAGGCTCACCATCGAGGTGCCAGAGCCGAAGACGGCATTGAGCCCCACGGTGGAGGGGGCATGGCAGAGGTCGGAGCAGTCGGCCAGGTTGTTGGAGCCCATGGCCCGCAGCAGCAGCTGCAGCAGGTAGGCGGCCTCGTTGGAGGAGCGGCCCGAGCTGTAGGAGGCCACCCGCTCCGGCGGGCGCCGGAAGGCGGCCTCGGCGATCGCGAACACGTCGTCCCAGCCGATGCGCTCGTAGTGGCTGCGGCCGTCACGCAGCAGCATGGGGTGGCTGAGGCGGCCGAGGCGGTCGGCCTCCATCGAGGAGAGCTGCTGGAGTTCAGCCAGGCTGCGGGTGCCGAACACCCCCTCGCTCACCGCCGGCTGCAGCTCGGCCATGATCGCCTCGACGCTCTTGAGGCAGCGCTGCAGCGGCTCCCCCAGCTCGTCGACGAAGCCGCCGTGCTGGCCGCCGGTGCCCCAGGCGCAGGAGAGGCAGGCGCTCTTGTGGTTGAGGGTCTGCCAGAGCTTCGGGCCCCGGGGACTGAGGGTGGCCTTGGCCCAGCCGTCGATCAGGGGCCAGCCGCCGCCCTGGCCGGGTGTGGCGGCATCGGCGGGGCTGGCGTCGTCGCTCATGGGGCCGGCCGGAGTTGCCCCTCACTCTGGCCGCTGGGCTCCCTGGGTGGGGGGCAGGTAGCGGGGTTTACCCAATGCGCCAGCTTCCCTGGCTTCGGGCGCACTTTTGCCATCCAGGCCACCTAACCCCACTGCCGTTGAGGCATCCTTGGGCGAGCGCGTCGGCCCACTGGCTCCAACGGTCTGCCATGGAACAGGGCCAGCTCAACTGGATCGCCAACTTCATCTGGGGCATTGCCGACGACGTGCTCCGGGATCTGTACGTGCGCGGCAAGTACCGCGACGTGATCCTGCCGATGACGGTGCTGCGTCGGTTGGATGCGGTGCTGGAGCCCACCAAGCAGGCGGTGCTGGATCTGAAGGCTTCCCTCGATGCCGCCGAGATCGTCCATCAGGACCCGGCCCTGAGGCAGGCAGCCGGCCAGGCCTTCTACAACACCTCCAAATTCACCCTGCGCGATCTCACTTCCCGCGCCGGCCAGCAGAAGCTCAAGGCCGACTTTGAGGCCTATCTGGATGGTTTCTCGCCCAACGTGCAGGACATCCTGGAGAATTTCGAGTTCCGCAACCAGATCCCGCGCTTGTCGAAGGCCGATGCCCTCGGCACCCTGATCGGCAAGTTCCTCTCGCCGGATATCAACCTCAGCCCCACCGGCCTCGACAACCACGGCATGGGCACGGTGTTTGAGGAGCTGGTGCGCCGCTTCAACGAGGAGAACAACGAGGAGGCCGGCGAGCACTGGACCCCGCGTGATGCCGTGAAGCTGATGGCCAAGCTGATCTTCGTGCCGATCGCTTCTGAGATCGAATCCGGCACCTACCTGCTCTACGACGGCGCCTGCGGCACCGGCGGCATGCTCACCGTGGCGGAAGAGGAACTCAAGGAGCTGGCCGCCGACCAGGGCAAGGAGGTGGCCAGCCACCTCTACGGACAGGAGATCAACGCCGAAACCTACGCCATCTGCAAGGCCGATCTGCTGCTGAAGGGCGAGGGCGACGGCGCCGACAACATCGTGGGCGGGCCTGAGCACTCGACCCTCGCCAACGACGCCTTCCCAGCTCGGGAGTTCGATTTCATGCTTTCCAACCCGCCCTACGGCAAGAGCTGGAAGGGGGATCTGGAGCGGATGGGCGGCAAGGGCGGCATCAAGGATGCCCGCTTTCTGATTGAGCACGGCGGCGATCCGGAGTTTTCGCTGATCACGCGCTCCAGCGACGGACAGATGCTGTTCCTCGCCAACCTGATCAGCAAGATGAAGAGCGGCACGGCTCTGGGCAGCCGCATCGCCGAGGTTCACAACGGCAGCTCGCTGTTCACCGGGGATGCAGGGCAGGGTGAGAGCAACATCCGTCGCTGGATCATCGAGAACGACTGGCTGGAGGCGATTGTGGCCCTGCCGCTGAATATGTTCTACAACACAGGAATCGCCACCTACATCTGGGTGCTCAGCAACCGTAAGCCCGCCCATCGTCAGGGGCGTGTGCAGTTGATTGACGCCACAGCCTGGTTCAAGCCCCTGCGCAAAAATCTCGGCAAGAAGAACTGCGAACTCTCCGAAGCCGACATCCAGCGCATCGTTGACACCTTTCTGGCGTTCGAGGAAACGGAAGAGAGCAAGATCTTTCCAAACCAAGCCTTCGGCTATTGGAAGGTCACGGTGGAGCGGCCGTTGCGGCTGGCCATCCACAGCGATGCCGAGCATCTGGCGACGCTGGCTGAGGAAGCCGTGATAGCGGGTGAGGGTGGTCTGGAGAACGTGGTGGAGGCCGTGGATGAGGTGATGGGGGATGGCCCCCACATGGATGCCAACCAGTGGCTGGAGTTGACGGAACGGGTGGCCAAAGGCCAGGGTCTGCGCTGGACGGCTAAGAAAGCCAAGCTGCTGCTGTCCCATCTGGGGGAACGTGAGGAGTCGGCGGCACCTGTGATCACCAAGGTGTTCAAGCCGGGAAAGCAGGCGGCCGATCCCCAGAGGGGGTTCTTCTCGGTGGAGCTGGAGGAGGGCCAACGGGTGGTGCAGTACGAGCCGGACCCCGAACTGCGGGACACCGAACAGGTGCCACTGCTGGAGGAGGGCGGCATCGATGCCTTCCTTGCCCGCGAGGTGTTGCCCTATTCCCCCGAGGCCTGGTATGACCCTGGCAGCGTGAAGACAGGCTATGAGGTGAGCTTCACGCGTTACTTCTACAAGCCCAAGCCGCTGAGGACGCTGCAGGAGATACGGGCAGACATCCTGGCGCTGGAGAAGGAGACGGAGGGGCTGCTGGGCGAGATTGTCGGAGGGGCCGCATGAACACTGAGATCCTGCTCGAACCTCGCTTCACAGGGGAGCGTTTCCGTGCGAACACGCTGCCGCTCTCGCTGTTGAAGGACTTGGAGGCGCTTCAGGGAATCATCTTGGAGATTGCCAAGGACGAGTTTCGGCAGTCCAATCCGAATCGTAGGCGCACACCGCGCGGGTTCAGCGAGGGCCTAACAATGCACCTTTTGGGTTCGCGCGAGGGCAGTTACGTTGCTCAGATCGGCATGGTCATCGAGGAAGATCTTCTGCCTGGATTGAATTCTCGTGCTCAAGCAGCTCGTTCAGCACGCGATCGATTCGTCGATGCAATCGCCCATGCACAGGATTCCTCTCAGGGATCATCGACCCCTTTACCGGCTGGAGTCTGGCCATACGTTGAGAAGTTTGGTCGTGGTCTGCACGATGGGGAAGCCATTGATCTCGTTCGCCGCGAAGGCACCACCGTCCAATTCACAAAAGAGCTGCGGCGGCGTCTGTTGCTCACTCGGCCGGGTGTTCAGATACTTACCGATGAAGTAGAGCTTGTTGTGAAGCTCGGGGATGTGCGCCCCAAGGAGCACAGCATCACGATCGAGTTTGTGGACGGCCGGTCGGTTGCCGCAACGGTGACGGATCAACAGCTTGAAGAGCTGAGCGAAGTGCGCGTTGGTGAGTTCGGGGTGAGTTGGCTCCGCGTAAGCGGTGTGGGTAGTTTCGACCGTTCTCAGCAACTACAGCGCGTCGATGAGGTCACAGCCATTGAGCTGCTGGATCCCTTAGACCCAAGTGTTCAGCTGGAGAACTTTAAGAAACTCCGTGATGGCTGGCTTGATGGTCAGGGGGTTGTTTTGAGTCAGGATCTGCTCGCGCGGGTAGGCACCTGGTTCAACGAACATCTGAAGGACGAAGCACAGCTTCCCCGTCTTTATCCAACACCTGAGGGTGGCGTGGAAGCGGAATGGCTCATCGGGCGGCTTGATGTGTCAATCGAGTTCGATGAAGTCACCGGGCATGTCGAGTGGCACGCGATGGATCTGGATACCGGGGAGACTGAGGAGAAGACCATCGATTTCGATGACACGGAGGCCCTCGAAGCTCTCGGGCGCATGATGGCGCGGGTGATCTCCAAGACAAGTACGAGACCCGAGGATGGCGATGGAGAGCCGACTCCGTGAATCCAGAATCACCCTTGTGGCGTCAGATCCACCCCTCGTTTGTTGAGGGGGGCCACCCAGGTAGCCAAGCGTTTCGACCCACGCCGAAGGATCAGGGCCTCCTTTCCTTCGATGATGGCAGCCGGATTGCCGCAGAACTGGCCTGGCATCGTTACACCGTGGAACGCGTCCGGCAGTCGGTGGGTGTCCTTGGAGTTCTGGTCGGTGAATGTGAAGGTGAAGGCCTCGGGGTCATTCCTGATGGAGTGCCAGACCCTGAGCATGTGTCCATCGATTTCACGGGCAAGAGCAACGGGGTGCGTAAATCCATCGCCAAGCGGCTGCGGGACCATGCCCTGCGCCGTGGCTGGCAGTTTGGACCGGTAGAGGTGAGCCCGTGATTGACGGTCTCAAGCCCTATCCCGCGATGAAGGACACTGGCGTGCCTTGCTTGGGGGAGGTGCCGGAGCATTGGACTGAGAGGCGAGCCAAGTACTTCTATCGTGAAGCGGATGATCGTTCCGAAACAGGCAAGGAGGAGCTGCTTTCTGTCTCTCACAAGACTGGAGTAACGCCTCGCAAACAGAACGTCACGATGTTCCTCGCGGAATCAACCATTGGCTACAAAATCTGCCGACCAGGCGATATCGCCATCAATACAATGTGGGCATTCATGGGGGCTCTTGGCATAGCTCGACAAGTGGGTCTCGTCAGCCCTGCCTACGGCATCTATCGGCCTCAACGATCCGATGAGCTGAATCCCGAATATCTTGACAGACTTCTTCGAATTGACGTCTACAAGTCGGAGTACATGTGTCGCTCGACAGGCATCAACTCTTCCCGATTGCGATTGTAACCAGACGAGTTCCTTCGGATTCCAATCATCTGCCCCCCTCTCCCCGAACAAGCCGCCATCGTCCGGTTCCTCGACCACGCCGACCGCAAAATCCGCCGCTACATACGCGCCAAGCAGAAGCTGATCAATCTGCTGGAGGAGCAGAAGCAGGCCATCATTCATCGCACCGTCACCCGCGGCCTTGATCCCAACGTGCGCCTAAAGCCCTCCGGCGTTGAGTGGTTAGGGGATGTGCCGGAGCATTGGGATGTGAGGAAGCTTAAGGATGTAGCCGGCGTCCAGACTGGCTTGACCCTGGGCAAGGTATACCTTGGATCGCTAACTATTTCCTATCCTTACCTTCGAGTCGCAAACGTCCAAGTCGGACGAGTTGACTTGAGGCACGTTAAGCACATTGATGTGCCGGAACGCGAGGCCGCAGGGGCAATGCTTCGTCCAGGTGATGTCCTTATGACTGAGGGAGGGGATATCGACAAACTTGGTCGAGGCTGCGTTTGGCACGCCGAGATTCCTGTTTGCCTGCACCAGAACCATGTGTTTGCTGTCCGCTGCAATAGGTCTCTACTGCTTCCTGAGTTTCTCGAAGGCCTGA
>Ga0247843_1004287_pt1 | contig 21581 bp, 19 predicted proteins | sample LaCruzMarch2017__FD_192420 | JGI IMG/M metagenome (GOLD analysis project Ga0247843, IMG submission 192420) | Freshwater microbial communities from meromictic Lake La Cruz, Castile-La Mancha, Spain - LaCruzMarch2017_8m | ecosystem: Environmental > Aquatic > Freshwater > Lake | place: Spain...
GGTAACCGCGCAAGAGGGGTAGCCCTAGAAGCTATTTTCCCGGCAAGGTTTACATTGTAATTTCCTAAAGCTTCTGGGCCTATCTTCATGTCACGCATGAACTTGGCAGCATCAAGGGCGTCGCCTTGACCCTCTGCAATGTTTTGCAAGGCACCTACAGCGCGCGCTCCAGCAGCGTCTGGGGCTTGTATGTACCTAACTAAAACTTTTTCTGTTCCAGACTCAAGTGCTTTCTGCAGTCGGTTATGGCCATTAACAACAAAATCATAACCATTTTCTGGATCTCTCCAAACACTAATAATGCCAGCAAGCTGAGGGTCGTACTCTTTGGCTTCTTTTAAAGAACCGCTAACACCTGTTCTAGTTTTTGAGCCTGCAATTTTATATTGGAATCTTTGAGGATCTGCTGCAATACTTGCAGGGCGAACTTCTGCTACGTTGCGAGCAATGGGCCTATCTAGCTCGTCTGCAAAAGATGGTTGCTCGCCAGGATCTGCTTCCCTTGTTTCTGTTTGCCTAACTAATTCGTTCTGAAAAGAATCATTAGCGTTCTTAACATCATCAATGGCTTCTAATACTTTTGGATCTTTTAATTTATCTAATGTGTTTTTACCTTCAACAGCTTTGTTGTAATTTGCAGCAGCTTTAACTTGTTTAAAAAACCGGAAGGGCACTTCAAGGGCGCCACCAACAAGCAAACCTTCAAGGGCATTTTTAAAACGACCCTCTAGCGCCCCGTCGTTTGGATCACTTTTGAGGTAATCAATAACAAGGGATTCAAACGGTGTGCCTTTAACTAAGTCGTTTGCAGCATCAGTAAGCCTGCCGGTGTATTGGTCAAAGGCAACTACATCAGTAATGGCAGATGTAATGGCAGCTTTGCCTGTTACTTGAGAAAGGCCAGACTTGGCTACAGCTTGTGCGCCAGCTTGAGCAACTTGGCCAACAGGGCCTGCAGCTTTTACGCCAGCTTGCACGGCTCCTGATATTTTTGCACCGGCTTGAACGACAGGTGCTGCAGCTTGCGCAAAACCTTTAGCAGCTCTAAGCCTGGTCGTAGCTACACCAAGCCTGGCTGCCAGGGGCAAGGCGCCAAAGGCACCTTTAATAGCCATGCCACCTAAACCTGTTGCGGCAGAGCCAGTAATAAACCCCATTCCTAGCTGTACAGCACCAACTGCCAGGTCTTCAGCAGCGCCGCTACTCCTAGCTCTAGGCAATGCAGGCAGCACACCAAGCAAAGGTGCGTCTGGTGTTTTAGCTGATGTAGGAGATTTATTGCCCGTTACTTTTGCGCCAACTTCTTGTGCAAAATCGCTGGTTTCTTGCAACGTAGTAAGCAGAGCCCGTTGCGGAACTCTCTTAATCGCACCAGCAATACCAGTACCTTTATTGCTTTCATCAACCATTGCCTTGGTGGTAGCACCAAAAGCTTTGCCAACGTCACCAGTTTTTTGTAAAGTCTGCAGCCCAGCCGCTCCTGCCTTTAGCCCTTGGCCCACCATGGCAGTGGGGTTAAAAGTTTCCGCAATGCTTCTTGCGTCTGCAATTCCCTTCCCGGCCTTTTCAAGCAGCGATGGCTCGCGCTTGGGTTTGACCGCTGGCTTTTGGGTGCCAAACTCATACACCTCAGTAACCTTGCCTGTTACTGGATCGGTTTCGTACTTGACGGGCATGGGTTAGGTTCCTCGTTGGACGCGGCGGAGAATGTCCATTGTGTATTCCCTAATGGAAGGATACCGTTTCCCCCCACTGGTTTGCACCCTGTTGTTGTCGTATAAATTGGGGTTGCCGCTATACCAAGTAGAAGCAGCTCTGCGAATAGCAATAGCTTCTGAACGACCAGCCGCTCTTTCACCGTTGTAATACTCTTGCAGTTGACCCTTAACTACAGCGTCTTGAGCCGCTCTGTTGTATCTGTATTGGTTTGGGGTTAGTCGCTGCCCATAGTGCTTAGCTGTCCACGATGGCACGTTGGCAGGCATCACTTGCCCTATCCCAATTGCGCCAGAGTCTGGGTTCAGTATTTCATAGTTACCACCGCTTTCTTTACCTATAAGCGCCACCCTTAACCTTTGCCCTACATCGCCGCCAATGTATCTGTCGGGAAGGTCGGGGCCTCCCATGCCGGTGAATCTTGTTGGAGCTGATATTTTTGCGTTAGGGTTTTTTCTAGCAAATTCATTAAGAGCATCTTGTATTATGCGCATCACTGGTGTCGCTGTTGGAACCATGGCAAAGCCTGGGTAAGCGTTTGTAGCTGGCTCTGAAGTAGATACTTGGGTGCTGTTATCTAAATCTAAAAGTCTTTGCTCTTGCCCAGGCGCTAATTGCATATTGTGATTCTTCATTTGATTAAAGAAAAATTCACTGGGTTTTACTGTAGAACTTTTAATAATTAATTTAGTAGCATCGTCTAATTGTTTGCCGTTGCTTAAATCGTCTAATTGTTTAATTAATATAGTTTTGTCGTATAATCTTGTATTTTTTATTTGCCTGTTTAAAGCATTTACTTTTGTTGGAGTGTTTTGTTTAATGCCACCAAACATGCCGTAACCAAAACCTTGCTGTTCTAAAAGTTTTTTGTATGCCTCAGGAGTAGCTTTAGCTTGAGGGGCAGGGGTTCCTCCTCCTGTTGGGCTAGCTCCTCCCGTTGGAACAGTTCCAGGGGCTGCAGGGGTTGGAGCAGCCTTGCTGTATTTGTCTGCAGCTTTTGAATACAAGGCTTCAAGCTCGGCACTTACATCCTTGCCTTTGCTTTGCTGGATTATGGTATTCCCTCGGCGCATTAAATCGTTCCGTTCTCTAGCGCCATCTAACTCTTCCTTTTTGCTAATTCCACCAGCTTTAAAATCTCCATAAAAACTGGTGCCAAAAGCATCTTCTTGCCGTTTCCTAAATGTTCTATTTAAATCTTTAAGTAAATCCATGTTTAATCTATTCTCGCCAGCTTGCCGTTGTGTGTAATTTCTATTAAGTTCATTAAAGGCTTCTTGCGATAAATTGCCGTTTCGATATTGCGTCAGTATGCGTTGCTTGCCTTGCGCAATGTCGCCAAGCATAGAAGCTTCGTACTCTCTTGTAAAAGTTTCTTGTTGTATAGGAGCAATCCGGGCCGATGATACTGCAGCGACTACAGTGCCTAATCGAGCATTAGCAACAGCAAGTAGCTCAGGTTCGCTTCCGTAAATTGTAAGTAATTTTTTTTCTAACTGTAGCCTAGCTTGCTGAAACTTTGTGGGGCTTGCCATTACGTCTTCGGTAAATGTATTTTTAATAAAATCTGCAGTCATATCTTCTGTGTTTTGCCTCTTCATACGGTCTTCTTCTGCTCTCTTTTCATTTAAACCTCCCTTCACCATTTTCTCTAATTCAAATCTTGCTACTGTTAATGGCACACCAAAAGAACCTAGAAGGCTTGGCCGTTCCCCTGTGGTAACAGCCGGGCCGGTCTTAACAGCATTCAATACTGCCAATGATTCTAATATAAATTTGTCTGGGTTTTCAGCACCTTGTGCTATTACATTAAGAATTTTGCCAATGTTAGATAAAGCAGCGGCTTTATATTTTTCAAAGTTTTGCGGGGTAGTGGAATTGTATAAGGTTTCTTCAAGTAATTGATACGCTTGGGCTGCACCATTTGGGCCTATTTGGCGTTCTTTAAGTTGTTTCATCAATTGAGAAACTTGTGAGAAATGAGTGGTAATTATTTTTTCATCAGCTGCGTCGGTATAGCGTTGTAATTGCGCAGCGTTTTGCGAACCTATAGCTTGCACTATACTCATTGAATTATTGCCTATTGCTCTCCCATCAGCATTTTTAGGCAGCACTAACTCGGTAACCGTTTGCTTCCATTCATCCGTGGCAGGGTTTAAATCTTTTATTGGTGTGCCAAGTACGCCTGTCTTTAAAGCATTTACTTTGCTAGGCAGGCTAACAACGTTAGATTGAATCGCTAAGTTACTTAGTGCTGAGTTTACATAGCTTTGAGTTTCTGGCCAAGCTGCTCTTAATTGGTTGTAGACAGGTAGCAATGATGGGTCACTTTGAACCTTAGAACCAACGTCAGCAATTGCTTCTTTAAACGACACATAGCCTCTAGTTGCCAACGAGCCTGCAATGCTTTGAGCTTCAGCTTGATTCTCTTTAGTTTTTACTTCACGTCGTTGATCAAGGTATGTACCTAGATCCCCTAAGTTTTCGTTAAAGCCAGACAGTGCCTTGGCTAAATTAGATAAATCGTTATTAGGCCCCGGCGATGCAGGCCGGTCAAACATAAAAGGCTTACCACCTAACTCAGCTTTACCAGCTTGGATGTAGGTATTAACTGGCGCTGCTTGTGGGCTTAAGGCTGGTGTGCCCATGCTGTCTCCAGCAATAGGAGCACCGCTTGATGTTTGAGCAAGGCCACCTAGCAGGCGTTGCGATGTCGCCCCTGTGAATTTATTGAGTTGTTCAAAAGCAGATCCAGAGCCAAGTTGTTTTGCCATGGTTATCCCCTCTTAGGCATGTTCATAGATTTATTGATGCCAGCCCCTGCTTGAACAAGAGCCCCTCCTGCCTGTAGCAGGTAAGGAGTAGAGCTAGGTGCTTTCTGCATGATGGGGGCAATGGGGTCGTAGATCTGTTGCTTCACGTATTCTTGCTGAGAAGCAATCCGATTGGCCCTTTCAGAGCCAGAAGCGCGTTTCTGCTCTTGCGATTGCATAGAAGCAAAGGCTACGTTTCGATCTGTCACATAGTCGTATTGAGCTTGCTGCCTGTAGTAGTCATTAATTAGCGCATCAATGCTGTTACCGACACGACCAGCGGCTTTGATCTCTCCCCTTGATTGCATCCCTTGTATTGCTGATTTTTGTTTTTGCTGGGCCGCGACTTCCTGCTCCTGCATCAACCGCATGTTGATACTGCCTATCTCTTGGCCGTAAGCAATATCAGCTAGTGCTCTGGTTTGAGCCCTTAAAGCTTCTTGCTGATTGAATTTAAGATTCTCGTAGTACCTGGCATTTGCTTGTTGGCGTTGTTGATATTCATAATTGCGCTGAGCCTCGTAATTGCGGAAGCCAACAGCTTCTTGCTCAGCTTGGTATCCAGCCTGTGCGCTAGCTATGCCTAGCCCGCCTTGAGCTACTGCCAGTACCCCAGTTGCAATGCCGCCAGTTGGATCACACATGGGTCACCTTGCAGAACTCCAGGAATAAACGACCTTCTGCTCCATAGTTTGGCTGTTTTGCGGTAAAAGTGAAGCCCATCCAGTCCAGCCATTTTTTATGCACGGTGTTCCGAGCATCCATGTAATTCCATAGAACGTCGTACTGCTGATCCAGGTCACCTACCCAGGTTTTAATGTTGCGCAGAAACCTGTGCCGGTTGGTAAAGTCATCGACCATAGCGTTGGTGCCTAACATCCATACTTGCCCAACCCGTGGGTTTAACTCATCAGGCACAACACCCCCAATAGCTATAGGCTTTTGGCTATGCGACAGCATTGTTTTCATTGGCTTGCTAATGCCGTAACTGTAAATCAAACAAGTTCTTGGGCTAAGGCCAGAAGCAGCTTTTACTTCCATAACGTCTGCTTCTCTCATATCTTCAGCAACAATCTCAAGGTCGCCCCATTCAGTATCCCTAAGTAAATTCATAGCCTTGTAGCCCTACTGTGATACCAGCCTTCCCATTCAGCCGACTGGAAGCGGCAAGGCAAAGGGCTGCTGCTTGTTAATTTGATAATGGTCTTTATGTTTTCACCCATAACCGGAACTCTGTAGCGGTCAGATTTGCTGTTTAAGGTTCCGATATAGCTAGCATCGCCTGGCGTTATGGCGTTATAGGGGTAAGTTTGCGTGGCTCTGCCTTGCGGGGTAATTAAAATGTTAAAGGCTGAGGTCGTATCAAACACCATTGTCCATGTTCTAAGCATCAGCTTTGGCCCAGCAGCTACAGCCATACCGCCGCCTGCTGGTTGTTCCATAATGTATTGAGTGCTGAATTGATAATCCATGTTGTACAGCTCACCTACATAAAACCTTGTCCCTACCAGGGTTAAGTCACCACTTACAACTATCTGCCCGACTCCACCAGTACCACCAGTTAGCGATGTGCTAATAACGTTAGGTATTTGGCCATAGAGAAGAGGGTTGAGGGTGAAATATCTACCAACTACGCGATAGGTGGCGCCAGCTTGCAGTGGGTATGGCGGCTCAATGGTAGTTTGCACGGCCAAGCCAGAAGGCGTAGTCAATGTTGCTGTGCAAAAAGCTTCACTAACTTTGCGATCTAATAGCAATTCAATTGCTGTCGTAGTATCGTCAGTTTGGTTAGCCCTAAGTCTTATCCTTTCTAAGTACACGCCGTTAGCATATTCAACATATACATACAAATTACTGTCTATAACATTAGCGCCTACAATTGATTTAACAGTTCCAGAAAATTCCCAATACGACCAAGCTGATTGTAATTTTGTGTCATCTTGATAAGTAAATTTATAGATATAAAGTCTACGCGGCTGGCTCTTGCTGACCAGTATTAGCATCTCTTCTGAGATGGTTGCAGTAAAAGAGCATAGGTCGCCTGGCAAATACTTGGGAATTGCCGATGTAATTTCCTCTGATATAGGAGCAGGGCCGCTGCTATCGGGCAAGTAAAATTCTCGGATGCCAGTAAATAGACCTTTTGGTACAGCAAAATACAAAGTCCGACCAATGGCTACTGGGTCAACAGTTGCAACCATTTCAAACGCGGTCATAGAAGATATGTTTGCTGTCTTTGGCGTAAGCGCAGCAGCCACATTGCCTGTGTCTAGTCGGAACTGGCCATGGCGGCTGAACAGCAGCAGACTGTTAGCAAAAGCTGAGCTTGCAACTAGAAAGTTAATCTCTGTGCCGCCAACTGATATGTCGATAGGGTCGCTGTCAACTACTGTTTGAACTGTTTCCGGCCAGAACCTATCGAAGCTGTCAGCTGCCGACAGAATTACGTTCTCGTCAGCTAGAAGCACCAACCTATTCCTAAATAAGTTTATGTTTTGAATAGTTGTGCCAACAAATGAAGGGTTAGGGGCGGTAGTTGTGTCTCCCGCTACACGCTTAGCCCAATCAAAATCTTCAAAACTAAAGTTACCAGTTGTTGGATTGCGTATTAATACATGCGGCATAGTTGCTTTATTAAATTCGTACACAATGCCAGGGGCTACAGTCTCTCTCCAAACTCCTGGGCCAAAGCCACTGCCTGCTGTCGTCTCAAATTTAACGTAGTAATCATCTAAGCCAGTAGCTTTGCTGCCTTGAATTTTTACGGTAAAACCGTGCTCAGCAATAGTTGGCAGATCTGATATAGCATCAACCGTGCCCTTAATTGCTTTTGTCATTTCACCGTTTCTATTATCGGTAGAGCTGAGAGTGTAGGCTCCGCCGTCATTCTTAGTAATGCGAACGATGTAGTCAGAAGAAGTTGCTACAAATGAAGCATTAAAAGTAGCGTCAGCATTTAAGCTGGCGGCTAGGTTAGTGGCAATAGTTACGTTAGACGGAACAGTAGGTGACGCAGCTGTAGTTTCAGTTATGGTGATAGCATTAACTTTAATACTGTAAGTAACAGCATAGTCAGCAGTCTTAATAAACACCATGCTTTTGGTGCCCCAGTTAGCAGAGGTGGCAGCTGTCATTGCTACTACCATTTCTCTATTAACAATAAAAGTGTAGTCAGCAACAGAAGCTATCCTAAATGTTTCTGATGGTCTGCCAGCAATATTTAGATAGCCAGTTCCGTCAGGGGTGGAAACAGTTTTAGTTGTGCCATCTATATCAAAAACTTTAATATCATTGTCTTGAATTATTATTATGTTTCTAATAGTTCCGTCTCGATCAACAATTGCAGTAAAAGGACGCTCAGATCCTGCACTGCCATTAAAAAGTTTGGCAATGTAGTAAGACGGTGGCCGCTTCTTCAAGCCTTCAACCGGGCTTGGCATACAGTTGACAACTGATTCAGCTTGGGAAGCTAAGCGCAAAGCTGCAGGCTGCAGGCTTACGCCGTTGATCAAGTTAGGAATAGAGCCAGCAATGAGGGGCATGATTATTGGCGGCGAAGGGCACGGCTAGTCATGTAGCCCATTATGACAGCACTATGATTTGGATTACCTCGCAGCATATTGTGATCTGCAACACTGGTTTCTATGTCTAAGAACATAGACCTGGCTTCCAGCTCAGCAGTCAAATTAATTTTGCTTAGGTCGGCGCTACCAAGAATTGCCTCTTGCAATTGGCGGCCAGCTTTGATGGTGAAGTAGGAGCGAGCGTGTTCAGGGAGGTCATCCCAATCCAGGAAGTAAGTAACATCTGCATAAAGATCATCGTCAAATGCGTAGGTGTTGTTCTTGCGGTCATACAACTTAGAGCCACGTTGCACAATATCGACAAAGGGGTAACGGTATCCATCTATTACTACTCGGCTAACGGTAGTAGCTAAGTTAATGTGATTAGTAATTGCAGTTCTTTGTAGGAATTTTTCGAGGTCAGTATTAAACGACCAACCTTCGGCTTGCAGCTTACGACTAACGTCAGTCAATGTATCTTGCGCTTGAGAAGCTAAGCCAAACAAACCGTTAAGGCTGGCAACTGGTGCCTCCCCTAGCATTTGCAATACCCTGTTAGTCGCCTCCAGGAAACTGGTCTTTGCAATAGTCATAAAAAAAAGGGGGCGTATTGCCCCCATTGTGCCTGATTAGTAAAGGACTGGCTTAAGAGACAGACCAGTAGATTTCAACAGCGCAGTCAGGACGCAAGATGCCTGTACCGATAGCCATTGAAGCGATCATGAACGTACCTTGCCAGATGGCATGAACGTCACCGCCAGTGGTTTCCATCTTCAGATCCATCAACTTGACAGTACCAGCTGCCATAGGATTCCAAACCAAAGCAACGTTGTCTGTGTAGTCAGCGTTGTAGGCGTTGTTCTCCCCGGTTACCGCAGAGCGGTTAGTGGTAGGTAGGTGATTGGATTTGATGATGCTGATGCCAGCTACCTTCAGAACAGTACCGTCTGCATAAGCACCGGCACCGCCCCAATCGCGGTTGATAACGTTGGTTTCTTGCACCAACTTGTAATACTCACGAGGAGGTAATGCGCAATAGCGATCACCCTCAGGCAAGTTGTTCTCATCCATGGACTGAGCAGATGCAAACAATGCAGCAGCCAACTGAGCTCCTGTTACTGCAGCCTTAGAAGCAGCAATGATCTTGACGCGAGTACCGCCAGGGAGGTCGGTGTTGAAGTTGGTGGCAGTCCTGGCCGCCTTAGCAATAACAGCAGCTACGTTCTGGTCGTAGGTGTATGCAAGTGCATTACCCATTTCGACAGAGAACTGTGAACGCACGTCATAGTGGTTCTTAGCTTCGTCAATGTCAGGCAGGAACACATGGCTGATCAGCTTGTCGTCAATGTTGACGGTAGCTTCAGCAACCTTTTGTGCAGTACCAACGATTTGGTCGCCAGGTGTGTGGTAGGCAGCACTGTTTAAACCGATGATCGGGAACTGTGCAGTCTTACCGCTAGCAATAGTGCGAACCTTGTGAAGGGATTCAAACACTGTTGCCTTACGGAATGCGGTCAGGACTTCGCCAGCCCAGACCTTAAGGAACATAGCGTTGTCGCCAGCAAACGCGCCGCCGCCAGCGTTGTTGATTAGGCCAAGCCTAGTGGAAGTAAAGTTTGGTGCAGCCATTGAAGGGGCTCCTAGAGAGTTTGGTTTGGGTTTCCCCGACCTGAACTCCTATCGCTGGGGGTGTCCGTCGCAACGGGCCGTCGGTCAATGAGCGGGTCTAGGTGTAGTAAGGATAAACCACTGTCAACCCATAATGCCAGGAGACTTAGCTAACTTGGCAAATACTTTTTGCCTGAACGCAGGATCTTTTGCGTACTTAGGATTTGCAATATCTTCTAGGTACTGCTCATTAGATTGATACCTGTTCTCTGTGCCTTGGGAACCACGACCACCCAGCAGCTTGGGTTCATAACCATTAGCTGCTCGGTATTGGCTTTGCAATTGCTGAGCTGCTAAACGAATCAACCCGCTGTTGTTAGTAGCAACAGCAAAGTTAAAAGCTTCCGCATCTTCTTTAGAGATGCTGCCTTCCTTGGCTGCCCAATCAATCATGCGTTGGTATTCTTCTGCCCCGCCTAATGCCTTCTTGATCTTGTTGGTTTCAGCAATGCTAAGAGCTTGGGCTTCTTCGCTTTTAGCTGAAGTACCACTGAGGTAAGCATCAACCATTGCGCGAGTAAAGCCAACGCGCTCCAGCTCGCCAAACATTTCATCGCTAAGGGTTCCGTTCTCTTGGTAGAACTGATCCATCCCCAAGAAGTCAACGTCGTTGTCTTGGAAGATCTGGCTGACAGCTGGGCCATACGCTTCAAGTAAAGCGCCTTGCCTTTCAGCACTGTCGTATTCAACCTGCTCCTCTTCAACAGCTTGAGGCTCTTCGGCTTCTTCGGCTTCTTGAGGTTGGCGGGTAGCTTGTAGCTTTTGCAGTTCTTTGTACCCGCGCTCTAACTCCTCAACAGATTTGTATTTGCCAGCAAAAAGCTGAGGTGCTTCTTCAAGGCTGTCACCTATCCGAGCATCCTCTTCTTCTAAGTAAGCAATGTTCTCTGCAGAGAACGCAGGCATTTCTGGTGCGCGTAGAACAACGGGGTCAGTCATGGCTAGTTAATGGTGATGTGTTGTGGGCTGTCTTGAGTAACAACAGGTGGCTGATTAGGCTTTGACCTAGTGTTAAAAGGCGGCGGTGTATCCACCGTGATCACTTCTCTAGGAGGGGCTGGCTCCACCTTCGTCGGCCCCAAGAGGCTGTTGCGGAATGGCGTCTCCTCCGTCTTCAGCGGGGCCTCCTGTGGGAGAGGGCAGTCCGCTTGGGATTCCTTGTTCGTCAAATTGCGGGCCATACGGTGCTCCGGGTTGGGTAAAGTTTTTAGCTAGCTGGCCAAGGGCAGGGGATGCTAAGCCCTGCTTGGTCATTTCCATTTGCTGCATCTGTTGCTGTTGTTCTGCAGCCGCTTGAGCTGCAGCATCTAACTCTTCCTTACTCCTTACTAAATCAGTTGTGTCTATCGACACACTGTTAGCAAGACGGCGTAGCGCCTCGTCGATATTAATATACCGCTCTAATACTTCTGGGCCTAACACTTGGCTGGCAGTGGTAATAAATTCAATCAGCTTGTTTCGATCATCGCCACGGCCAATAGCCTCAAGGCCAGTAACAGCCTTAGCAGTAATGGGATCTTTGCCGCCAGATGTTTTAGGTAGGCTTGGGATCTTGCCTTGCTTCTTAAGAACAAACATAAGGCGGCGCACCATAGGTAGCTGCAGCTCTTGAGTAAGGATCGAGTACAGGCCACCAATGCCAGCCTCCAACTCTTGGCTCATGAACCTAATCTCTTCTGCTGTTACCCTTTCGCCTGGCCGTTGGATGGCAGTGTTTAACAGGAAAGCAAATTGCAGCCTGCTCTCAATGCGATCAATCACACTGTTGGCGATGCTTAGATCCTGTGCCTTCTGGCTTTGGATAACAGTTACATCAGCTGCGTTGCCTTGAATGATTGCACCGTTCATAGCGTTAGCTAAGGTGCGCGGCCTAGTTGTGCCGTTAGGATTAACAAGGAACAGGATCTTAGCTGCAGCAGCAGAAGCTTCCAGCACTGCTTGGTATAAAGCTTCAAGAGCTAGCAAGTCACCGTAGTATTCCTCGATGTAACTGCGGCCATACTCTTCGCCATCCACGCGGTTAAACCGCAGCGGTATCCAAGGGGATGAATCCTTCTTGCTCATGCCATGGCTGTCAGGTATCTCTTTGCCCTTTACTTCCTGATACCAGTGCACCTCGTCGCCCTTGTACTTAATGCAGGTATACATCTTGACGGTCTTCTCGGTATACATACCGTTGTCACCGTCTTCATATTCATTGCCGTACTCGTTTAAAAAATCTTCAGGCAATGCGCCTGGGTAGATCTCCTCTTCAATAATGATGTGCTCAATGTGACCCATCGGATCACGACACAAGGCGTAGCTGTTGAGGTGGTACACACGGAAGCCATCCTCTGCCACGTACAGCAGAGCGTTACCACCTACAAGTAAATGCTTAAAGGCTTCGTGCATGGCAGCTCGACCACCATTCACTTCCATTGCCTGCATCACTGTGTTCTCTACAGCAACCAGCGCCGACTCAAATGCACTCTTGGCTATTGCTTCAACTCCAGCTTCAGCAGCTTGCTTGAACACCTCACTGTCTACGGTCAGCTTGAAGAAGCTTTGGTTAGGTGGGAAGAGAGTGATCAGTAACTTACTGGCTAAGTAGTTAACACCTCTAGCTCCCAAGCTTTGGTAAGGGGTGCGAAGAGAACCTCTGTCCTTGTCCCCATCGTCAGGTATCAGGGTCGGGATAGTGACACGGCTGCAATCCCTAGCCCGTTGCAAGTAGGAATCTCTGTACCTTGAAAGCGACTGGTATCGGCCAGCCCCATTCAATTCGTCAAGGTCGTCTGAGTACAGATCCGACTGACGATCTACCTTGCCTGTTAGTAGGGCCTCCATCAGACGCTAGGAATAGAAAGGCCGCCAGTACCACCAGCTAAATCCTTCCGTAGTTTCTTGCGCCCTACGCCTTGCCTGATTGCTGCTGCTGGGGCAGCACCGCCGCTTGTTTCCAACGCAGACCCTGCCACGTCGGCAGATTTAACTGGGCCAGGTGGGGGTGGTGCCATGGCTATAGCTCTTTGCTCTTCGTATTGAGTTTGCTGCCTTGCCATTTGCTCGTCTGCCTGTTGCCTCATAGCATTTTGCTGGTTGATCTCGTTGATCTCCCTGTAGTAATCAACATCTCTTTTCTTTGGAGCTTTAGCGCCGCCTCCTATGCACATGGTCTAAGCCTCAAGGTTGTCTTGCTGTTCACGATAGACGCTAGTTAAGACCTTAACAACATGGGCGCAGCCAGCCTGAAACCAAATAGTTCTGTCCTCGTCATCCAAGTCCGGGCACTTGTCTGCGAACAGGATGTCCAACATGTTCAATAGTTCCTTGTCAATGACGGGCCATGTCTCATCTGGGTACTGGTCGTTCACGAAAGCTGAAGCATTGGTTCCCATAATTTTACAGTGTCGGTTGCGTAGTCGTAATCACTATTGCGTAGTATCCGTGACAACCTGGCATTAAGTAAAGCATCATCAAATGTTAAGCCTGCCTTCTTGTATGCAGCAAGAACTAAAGCCCACATCTCACTCAATGTAGTGGCGCCTTCTAAAATTTTTGCAGCAGTTTTTGGGCCACAACCTTTTATGCCTGGGTAATTATCAGCTGCGTCACCAGTTAAAGTTTGCAACATCCAATTGGTAACAGCTTCTGTCGAGGTAATGGTAAGCAGCGTGTCGTCCACTAATAATTTGCCGGGTATAGTACGCATGTCCTTATCAATAGCCACAATGATAGGGTCTTGGTATTCATTGCTAGTTGCTAGCAAACCAAGAACGTCATCACCTTCTAGGTTTGGTATGGTTCTTGATTCAAAGCGTTCACTGCACCACTGACGTGTTGCCTTAAGGGCTAAAGGTTTGCGCTTACCTATGCGAGTACCTTTGTACTCTGGGTATAGCTGTGCCCTAAAACTTGGATAGTCACTCCAGCACATAACAACTTTGTTATGCGAGGTAAAGCTTTTCCACCCAGCAATCTTGTCTGTTACATACGCTTTAACTGCAGATGGTTCTGAGTGAAGGGTATGAATGTACTCATCCCATCTAATGTCAGTCTCAGCTGCACAGCAAGCTGTGTAAATTAACCAGTCGGCGTCAATTAGTAGGGTCATTGGGTGGGTTGTAAGTAAGAGTGCCGTTAAAAATAAAAGAAGTTCTTAGTCGATCGGCGTCCCTAGTATGCGACACCGCTTCAGCAGGTATCTCAACCTCTGCTGTGTACCAGCGGTGATCACAGCTGCGGCAATGCCTCCTCCTAATAACAAGGTTAAGCCAATCGTCAGACCGAGTACGACCAGTGACAGGTTTCTTAGCTCCACAGTTAGGGCATTGCATTAGAAGTAACTCGATAATGGTTTGATAAGTCTGCCTTTAACGCTGTCGTACAACAGCTTGTCGCACAATCCAGTCTCTCCGCTAAACCTATTCTTTAATACTCTTAGCTGTAACTCATTACGTTCATCTGCCTGCCCCTGCTGGTTGCGTTCAGCACCAATCACCATGTCACTGAGCTGGGCAATAGCGTGGCTGCCACGCAACGCGCTTAAGGTAGTGGCCGCTCCCTCTTCATGGCCCCTGCCTTCAGGTCGTTTCAGGTGCGACACAAGGATGATGCCTACGCCTGATTGCTCAACCACTTGCCGCAGCTTGGTGCATGTCACATCAATGGCACGGCGCTCATCTATGTCAGCTAAGCCACTAACCAATATGGTTAAGTGATCAAGAATAACTACATCACAACCTTCACCATCAGCCATGTATTTAATCTTGTTAATTAAATGGTCAGGCTCCATGCTGCCAAAGTGATCATACAAATAACAACGACCACTAGCTAACAAACTATCAAAGGCTTCTTTAATTTCTTTCTCACTAGCTAAGTCTTGGTTTAAGTGTATTGGTTTATTTAATTGAATGCCAATCAAGCCTTGCATGGTGCGCTTAATTGATTCCTCTAGTGCTATGTAACCCACCTTCATGCCATTCAACAGAAAGTGGTGCGCCCATTCCCTACAAATACTGGACTTACCTATGCCACTGCCAGCGCATATCGTAACCATCTCACCCTTCCTAAACCCACGGGTCATTGCGTCTAACGCAGGCCACGGGTAAGGGCACACTGCCCCTGCCTGTGGTTTGATCAACTCATCCCATAGTTCACACGCATTAACTATTCCGTCTGGCCGAGACGGCGTAGCCTTCCACAACAGATCCCTAAGTTGATCACCTTCATTGCTAAGCAGCATCTCGTTTGCATCCTTGCGGGGCAACCGACAGATCGCTGCCTTACCTAATGGCAAGACTGTCAACGCATCAGTTGATGCCTTAACTCCCGGCTCGTCACTGTCAAAGCACAGAACAATGCGCTCGAACTGACTGAGCCAGACAGAGTTAGCAGCCAGGTATTTCTTGGCTGACTGCGCACCGTTAGGCAGGGATACGACTGGGTATTTATTACCTTGCACTTGGCTGACGCTCATTGCGTCAATCTCACCCTCAGTAATGACAACAAATTTCTGGGCTCCGCCGCCAATACCTTGCCGCCATAGGTGCTGACCCCATAACTGCATGTCCTTTGGTTCACCTAGCCATTGAAACCGCTTGTCTTTATCGCGTAGGTGTTGAGCTATTACCTTGCCGGATTGATCCCTGAACTCTGATACCTGTACCTGCCTGCCATGGTGGTCGGCACAACCGTAATTAAATAAGGCTGCTGTCTCTTTAGTTATGCCACGCTTGGGCATAGCTTTAATAGACACGAACCCTATTAAAGGTTTGTCGCTTGGATAGACTTCTTGTACTACCGTCATGGGTATTTCTTTAGGTTGGATCTGGTGGCCACAACCAAAGCAATGGCTATGGCCGTCGTCGTACACAGCAAGGTTGTCTTTGCTGCCACAAGCAGGGCACGGTTCATGCCGCAGAAGTTTGGATGTCATTGCTAAACCATGTGGTGGGGATGTGGCCTTGGCACCAGAGAAACCCATGGCGTTCAGCCCATTGCCAATAAGCAAGGGACTTAGGTGCCTTAGATAATTTCACTTGTGCATTCTGGAAACACAAGCGAATATCCAGCAATGGGTACTGGCTTTTAACAGCCAGCATCTTGCGCCGATCATCAGAACTGAAGTGCCCTTTGGTTTCTACTACTACCCCATTAGGCAAGAAGAAGTCAGGGGTGTAGGTAGCTCTGATTATGTAACCAAAGCTTCGAGCTTCGTACTGAAACTCAAGGCCACGCTGTAGAACAGAGGCAGCAACAGCTGCCTCGTACTTGCTGCGGTACTTAGAAGAGAGCGTCGTCTTCTTGGATTGGTTCAGCGTTGAACGGGACTGGCGGGGTAACTGCTGCCCCTTGCGTCCACCCTTCCTCTGAGCCAAAGCCATGTGTACTTGCGCTTGCGCCAGATTCCACCAGCTTAAGGATCTGAGTTGCTTCTAGCCTTAAGGTTACGCCTGCTCCTAACGCTGCCGTCCAGAAAGGTGCTGCTTTAAAAGCAACCTTGCCCTCTGTGCCAGACCACATAGCTTGGATCTGTCCATGCGGAACAGCCTTGCCTTGCGCGTCAAACATGGCGGGCTTGCGAGACCATGGCTTTCCATCCTTATCAATACCACTAGCCTTTGACTTAGCTTTTAAAACAAAACATGCAATGCCATTGGCATCCTCAAATTTCCAAGGGGTATCTACAAGTTTGAACTTCTGGTTTGGAGCTTGCGCTTTAAGAGAAGCCTTGTGCTGATCCATATATTTATCCAAAAAATCTGACAGTTGCTGCACCTCTGGATCGCTTGCATCCATAGCAATGATCACCTCATACACACCGCCAGCATGGAATTTAGTGTCAGGTTCTAGCAGCTTGGGGTACATGAATGTACCTACAGGTGTGGTGAATTTTTCTGGTGGGATTAGGTTGAAGTTCATGTGATGAAGTAGGAAGAGGAACGTGTTTGATTAGTGTTGAGTGAGCCCAGCACTGGTCGCGGCGGCAAAGCTGCCACGACTTTAGATGGCAGCTGCTGCAATAGTTCATTAGTTATATTTCCCCACCAATCAAAAGAATATAAATCAGAGAACGCATGACGCACTGCCTCACGCATTAAACTCATCTCAGCTGGTGTTGTAGCAAAGCAATCATGTATGCCACCAAAGTTAGTAATGCCTGTGTTCTTAGCGTAGACAGAAGTTAAGGCCATGTGACTAGCGTCTAATGAATGGATAATGTTAGGGCTTAAAGCTGATGTTGTCTTCTGTTTATTTATTGTGTCGTTGTGTTTAGCTGCAACAATAAAGCGGGTAACTGGTGACAAGTAATTTAATTTGATAACTCTTCTACTTATGTTGGTGTACTTGTTAAGCACTAGCAAACCACTAGGACTGTGCCATTGCAACGTCTGCTTACTAGCGCCAGCTGCTTTGCCTACTGTCTTAAGCCAATCCATTGCTTCTATCGCAGGGTTGATATGTTTCTGGGTGTACTTAGTTAGTACGTTAGTAAGATAATACGATGCACTGTAAGTGCCGTTCTTAAACTTCCAATTATCAGTGCTGCCATACAGTTCTTCTGTCCTTTCAAATGCCCATTGCATAACAAAACCAAACAGGGATGTGCGACTAGCTGAGTAAGGAATTGTCATTACTATTTTCTTTAGCAGTGTGCGATCAGGCTGTAGCTGTAACCAATCAGCTGCATGTTCATGATTGTTAGCAGCGTCATGTCGTAACAACTCAAGCACTTCGTTTAACACAACGCTATAAATATCTTGCGGCTTGTCTGTGTCTGTAAGATTAACTAGCTTGGCCATGTCTTCCGACCTAAGCAAAGCAGAGTAGTGCTGCACACCAGAGCAAGTACAATCAAGCACGACAGGTAGGCTGCACACATAGCCATATCCGTGGTGGTTAAAGTTGTAATACTCAAGACAGAAAGCTAAGAACTGCCAAGGTTCTTTAGCTAAGTTCCAAAAGCTGGCCATGCCCCATACATCTGCACCAGTTTGCATGATCTGCAAATGGTTTTCTTTTACCCAATCAACACGATCTTGCCAAGTTGATTTAGTGTAGCCATACATGCCAGCTCCATGCGCATACAACCAGTGAGCATCATCTGCATTAGCAATAGGTTTGCCCTTACTAAACTTAAGCAATGACCTAGCTATGTCACCACCTTGCGGGTTTAAGAAAGGGGGTATGTAATAATACCTGCCCCTAAAATCTATCTGTACTGGAAAATATATTTCCTCATACCCTGCCATTCTGTTAGCTATCCATAATTGTTTAGCTGTTTTTATTCTTGTCATCATAGTCTTGTCATTCTTCCTATGTATTTGGTAAGCAGCAAACTTCCACTCCTTAACCGCATCACTGTCGTCGTCCTGACCCTTGGGGTATGGAGGTATGGGCCACCCCTCCCTGGGATTCATGCTGCCAATATTAAAGTTATGTTCCCATGCGTACTGCACATGTTCAAGCAATTGGTTATTTATCTTCCAAGGTATAGCTTGCTGCATGTTGGCAGCTTGTAAATACAATGCGCCTTCTACGTGCGCAACAATCTGTAAGCTTGTATGGTCTTTAGTTAAATCGTTGTGCGGGAACTGTGTGTAATACCCGCCTTGCATCTTGTTATTGTATGAACGAGGCGGTGCAATCATAGGCATTCTAAACGGGCACAACAATTGATTGGTTGCACGTACATCCGTAATCCAATCCATGCACTCTTTAGTTATATTAACAATCCTTTTATTCCTTTTGCTTGTGTATCTATAACTAATATCAATCATGCCTGTGCAAGTAGCAATGGCAAACAACAACCAGCCACCAATAGCTACTGTCTCTTTGTAATCCCATATCTTTGTATGGTCTAAGCGCATTACATCTTGCTTCTTTGCTTCGTACTTGCGCCTAACTTTCTTGTGCATCTTTAATTCAAATGCAGTTGCAGTTGATAGCTGTGTCTCCATCCATAACAGCTCACCAATCCTGCCAGCAAGCACAGTAAAAGAACTATCAGTTTGGCTGATCTGATCAACGACCACACGCATAGCTGTAGCTGCCACCTTGTATGGATGCAGGTCACACATGTGATTCATCAAGGCCATGTTTATCCCCGCTTCACCAGCAAGAATCTTCTTGCAGGTTTCAGCTACCTGTTTAGCCAATGGCTCTACGCCCAACTTGGTAAGCGCCTCGCCGTACACACTCAAGGATTCCATGCCTCCTTTGACTCGGCGTTGATGCAAGAACTGCTGCCTATCAACACCTAGCTGGAGCATCTCTTGCTCTAGCTCTAGCTGATCTTCAACGCTGGCCATCACTGCTCCTCCCTCTATACCATCCATCATTGAATGCAGAAATCATGGTGCTCTTCAATGCTTCCCTTACTTCCTTGCTAAAGCCCTGCATATATTTTTCAAATTGATTATCACGCAATGCGTCGTCTTCATCATGTTCAGGTCTGTCTGGCATGAGAGTCCAGTGTGTAGTGCGTGGCATGTGACCACCCCAGAAGTTACCGACATACCAGCCATGCCCTCTTGCATACCAAAGAACTTCGCCGCTTTCGTTGGCCACTTCCTTGGTGGGCATATTTAATACTGAGTACACATCCTCATCAGGGTTGCGGTACGCCTTGTCCATTGAATCTTGAATCATGCTGCCTCTGTTGGTGGTGTTGGTGGATTGAAACGTGCTGCTTGGTTGCGATCTGTCCTGCCTCTCTCTGTTAAGGCGTAGCCCTTGTTAAAGGGACGGATCAGACCAGCAATTAAAAGAACAGACAACTGTTCCTTCATTGAATCCTTGTACCACTGCTCGTCCTTAGTAAGGAAAGGCATACGGCACTTAGCTTCTAGATCTTTAACAGTTAGTGGCACGGGGTACACACCAGCTAACTTGTTAAGTACCTGATCCCGCAGCGTACTCATCGCTTGGCTGTCATTCATATCTAGACGTGGTGGTTTTGATTTGGGGTACACACCCCTATATGCCAGGCCCCTGGCCTGGGGCCGGGGCTGGCCGGGGCTGGTGCCCTGGCCTCTTGCAGTATGGCCCCTAAATCTGGGTGCCGTCAACTTATTGGGTAAATGGACGAGGGCTAGGCCGTGGCTGTCCATTAAATGGGCACAAAGAAAGGGGGGCTGGTGCCCCCCCTGCGTATTTGGTGCGCGCTCAGTCTGCCCAGGTGGTGGACTCGGTCGCTCGGTAGCAATCAAAGGCCATGGCTCCAGGCTTGCAACGTTCAGGCACCACTGGCCGGGGCCAGCTGCACCCTTGCGGTAGATCGTGGCAACTCTTGACAGATATAACCCACAACCAAGGGGCAACGATGACAGCAGCTAAGCCAAGCCGGTAAAGGAAAATCATTGAGCCCCCAGCAGCTCGCGGCGCTGCAATCTGTAGAGGGAGAGCTTGCGATCCAACCCATAGAGCAGATCGGCATACCCTCCCGGCTCAACGTCCTTGTGCGGGGTGCTGAGTTCCCCTGATGCGCAGCGTATCAACGTATATAAGAGATCATGTTCCTCCTGCGTAAGCAAGGGAAAGGCCCGGCTTTCGCCGGGATAGTTTGCCTCTGGGTAGTGGCGGCTCATGCTTCCACCTCGTGGGTAGTGGTGCCGGTGATCAGATCAGCGGCGGCCCTTGATTTACTTAGGATCTTAAACAGCTGTTTGGGTTCAGCTCTTAACGCTGACGCCCAACCTTTTAGGTAGGCCGCGTGATTGGTAAACTCTGAGCCTATCTGCAGGCGGTAGCAAATGAGCACCGCTGCAAGCTCAGCAATCAGCTCCTCTAGGGCGTAGGTTTTAGACGATGAGCCGCCGCCCATATCACGGTTCAGCCTTGAGCTATGGCCCGTGCTGTGTGCCTGTTCATGAGCCCAGGTTGCACAGAATGCCTCGCGGTTCATGAACGAGTCAGCCGGTGGCATGGTGATCTGATCACGCGTCGGGCTGTAGGAGGCCCGGCCCCCCTCAAACGTGGTGATCACTTCCCAAGATTCAAGCACTGCCTCGGCACCCTCCAGCCTGGCAGCTGGTGCCGCTGGCTCGCCCTGTCCTAGTGCTGCCTTAATGGCTGCATCGAGGGCGGCTTGGCTTTCCTCGGTGGCCCCTTGTAGGTCTGCCGCATTGAATACGGCAACAGCTTTAAAGCTCACCCATGCCCGCGATTGATCGACAATCTCAGGCTGGCCGGTCTGGACGTTGTTCATCTCCACTTGGTCGGTGTAGCTGTTCAGCTGCGGGCGGATTATCCGGCAGGCTTTGGTGCCCTTGCGAGGCCACCAGCCCAACGGCTTACCCTGCCCAGCTCCAAGCCATAACGGCAACGAGTGGCCGCGGCTGAGGCTGCCAAGCTCCAGTAATAGAGGATTACTGCCGCTGTACTCGGCACCGGTAACAAGGTTGCGGTGGTTGCCGCTGTGCCCGTGCCATTCACGCCGCCAAGGTGGCAGCTCTGCTGATTCCATTAGCGCCACTAGGTCAGCTGCTAACTGTTCCTCAGGTGTTGGCCCGTCGTATTGCTTGCGGGCCCTGGTGCTGGTGGTCTTGGTTGTGGTGGCGGTCATCAGATCGCGCCTCCCTTGGTGGTGGTGGTGTTGTTGCTTGGCTGCCATCCCAAATGGCGGCCATACATAGCTGTTAAGCCTGCCTTTACTGCGGCATAAGTCTCCGCGTATTGCTGCTCTTGGTCTGAGCCTGCGTCCGCTAAATCCTCAACTGTTGAAAGCAAGGCTGCACGTATCCGCAGCCAATCAAATTGTGTTAGTTCCATTGTGCTCTGTGGTGGTGGTGCTACCCAATGAGGGCAGCAGATAAGCGAGGCCCATGGCCCCGCCTAC